>OHBE01001436.1_pt1 | contig 20776 bp, 20 predicted proteins | sample 1577231 | NCBI WGS metagenome assembly OHBE01 (sample SAMEA3541506, study PRJEB24748) | human gut metagenome | biome: human gut; feature: human-associated habitat; material: faeces | place: China | collected 2012 | reverse complement strand
CTCTCGAGGTTATCGCTGAGCTTACAAATTTGTCTCTCGCTGATGTGGAGAAGCTAAAGGAAGAAGCTTAAGCACGTAAAGCAAGCCTAATATCAAAATAAAAAATTAAACACAAAGCACTAAAACCCATGTCCCGCCGAAATCGGCAAGGCATGGGTTTTCTGTATTCTCAGTGCATGCTTTAAGAACGTGCGCTATTTTTATTTTATTATCTTCTGCAGTACGCCTGCATCCGCAAGCCTCTGCTTTACTCCTTCTGATACAAATCATAATAACGCCCTTTGCGCGCCAACAGCTCCTCATGGCTGCCGCACTCCGCAACAGCGCCCTCGTCAAGCACCACAATCTTGTCCGCATGACGGATGGTGGAAAGACGGTGCGCAATAATCAGCGTGGTGCGTCCTACCGCCAGCTCGTCGAGCTCCTTTTGTATCTGCTGCTCCGTAATATTGTCGAGCGCGCTTGTAGCCTCATCCAGCACTACTACCGGAGGATTTTTGAGGAAGACACGCGCAATCGCCAAGCGCTGCTTCTGGCCGCCGCTCAGCTTCACGCCGCGCTCACCCACCTCGGTATCGTAGCCTGCAGGCAGCTTTTGAATGAACTCATCCGCCGCCGCAGCCTTAGCTGCCGCCTGCACCTCGTCTGCTGTCGCATCCGGTTTGGCGTAGGCTATGTTGTAGCGCACGCTGTCGCCGAAGAGAAAGACATCCTGCTGCACCAGGCCGATTTGCCTGCGCAACGATTCCTGCGTAAATTCACGGATATCGCAGCCGTCCAGCAAAATTCTGCCGCTCTGCGGCTCGTAAAAGCGCAGCAAAAGGCTGGCAATGGTTGTTTTGCCTGCTCCCGTAGCGCCCACAAAGGCCACGGTTTCACCTGCTGCCACATTCAGCGAAAGATTGCGGATAACAGGTCTGCCGTCCGCATAGGCAAAGCTGACGTTATCAAAGGTGATGTTCCCCTTGCAGGGCGGGCAGATTTTAGCATCCGGTGCATCAATAATCTCGGGCTTTTCCTGCAGCAGCTCATAAAAACGCTTGAAGCCTGCCATGCCGCGCTGATATACCTGAATGAAGCCTAAAAGCTGCATCAGCGGCTTCATAAACAGGCCCACGTAGAGGAAGAAGGCCACCAGCTCACCGAAGCTCATCAGTCCCTGATTTATCAGCAGACCGCCAACGACTAATATCGCCACATTGATAAAGTTGCTGAAGAAAATCATACTGCCGACGAAATAAGATGTTATTTTGAAGGATTTTTTACATACTGTCAGATAGGCATCCGCCTTTTCCATAAACTGCGCCATATCGCTGCGCTCGCCCGCGAAGGCTTTGATCAGACGCACGCCGTTAATGCTTTCCGCAGCCTTGCCCGTTACCTCGCCCATTGCCACACGATTGGCAAAGAAGGCCTTTTTCATGCGCAGGTTGACGAAAACGGTATGCACTGCCTTCACCAGAAGCAGGAAGGCAATAAGGCTGCCCAGCATAGGATTCATGTAAATAAGAATAACCATCGTGCCGCCCATCGTCAGCCCGCAGACGATAAGATCAATCGGCGCATTGCCTGCGAAGCCGTTAATTTCGCTCAAATCGCTTGTGAGGCGTGACAGCAGCTGCCCGCTTTTGTTTTTATCATAAAAGCCGAAGGACAGCTTCTGCAGATGGCTGAACAAATCATGGCGCATATCACGTTCCATGGAATAGCTCATGGACTGCGCCCAGTAGATAATGCCAAAATGCATGCCAAAGTTTACCAGATACATGGCAAGCAGTGCTGCCGACCATTTCAGAAGCAGCGGCAGATTCCTGAGCGGCAGCTGCTGTTCCAGCATCAGCTTCACTACATAGGGAAAGAACAGCTCGAGCAGTGCGCGCAGCAGCGAGCCTATCACAAGAAAGAGCAAAATGCCCTTATACGGTTTATAATAGCTGAGAAATGTTTTGAACATAAAGCTTTCCTATCCTCTATTCATATATATTCTAAAGCGCGCACAACAGCTTTTGCCGATGCGCCTGGCCTAAAACGCTGCCGTAGCATGATAAACCTTTTTTTATGATGATACAGTCTACACTATATAGCAGGTATAAAGTCAATAGGATGTGTTCTTAAATAATATCACAAAGCGAGTCATTTGCCAACTGCTATAATGCAAACGCTTCACTAAAAAACTGCCTTTCCTAAAATCGGAAGGCAGTTTTTCATATTATTTTAGCCTTATTCGGCAAGCAGCTTGCCTGCTTCCGCCAGCTTAGCCACGGCTTCGTCATCTGGAGCACCCAGCGCCAGTACGCCGTCTGCTACAAGCGTTGCGCCCGCATCCTTAACGCGTGCTTCCCAATCCTGCATATAGGTTCCGCCCCAGCCATAGGAGCCGAAGAGCGCTACCTTTTTGCCTGCCAGCTTGCCTTCAAGCTCGGTGAAGAACGGCTCGAATTCGCATTCCTCCAGCACCTCTGCGCCCATTGCCGGGCAGCCCAGTGCCAGAGCGTCGTAGCCTGCAGCCTCGTCAGCAGTGATTTCGCTGACATTTTTTACAACTGCCTCCGCGCCTGCAACGTTAATTGCTTCCGCAACAGCGTCAGCCATCATTTGTGTGTTACCGGTACCGGTCCAGAAAATAACAGGAATTTGTTTCATAGTTCAATTGCCTCCTTATAATGTAGCCACAGCTACCTTGAGCGACATGCCTGCCGCCAGCTTTTGCAATATAATATCACGAAAATGCTCATAGGCCGCAAAGATGCTGCGTGCCTTGGGCACATCGCCATAAACCTTCCAATAGCCGCTGTACTTGCAGTCCGTTCCCTTGTTGAGCACAAAGCCCAAAATATCCTCGAGCGGATAGCCGAGGAAGACACCGATTTCATGTGGAAAGGTCTTCTGCGTATTCAGCCGCTGCTCAAGCCTATGCAGGTAAGCTTCTGCAGAAGCTTACCTGCATAGCCTGCTGCAATAAGATACGCCTGATAGCCGGGATTACTCAGTGCCTGCGCCAGTTGCTCCTCATTATAGACCAAAACGAGCACACGCTTAGTACACGCGCACAGACGGCGGAAGACTATTCCCTGCTCAGCGAATTGAGCGTTGTACTGCACAAGCAGCGCGTCTATTTCTTCACCATCGTCAGGCATCAGCGAAAGTAGATTCGCTGGTTTTATGCCTGCCAATACAGGTGCGCAGTTATACGCCAGCAGCTCGTCGAATGATGTAAATGCAAACAGCTTCATGAGCCTTCTCCTTTCGGTTAGATATCGCTAACTCCATGATTATTGTAGCACGCTTTATGATAGTTAGCAATAGGTAACGCGAGAAGTTTTTATGAAAAGGCGTTGAATTTTTCTTGACGCAGTCTGCTTATTGCTGATAATAACCCTGGATTTGCTCCAACAGGAAGTCTGCACCCTTTTCACCCATAAACGGCAGGTGTGTTGCCACTACGCCATTCATAAACGGTGCGCTGATAAGCACCTTCATGTTGCTTGCATCCGCCTGCGTAAGCGCCACATCATCTGCAAAAAGCAGTGTGTCGCGCAGCTCACGGATTTCCTGCAGCCATTCGCCCTCCTCGGCGTAGGCTTCTACATCTGCCGCCGGTTCGGTGATGGCCTTCAGGCTGTGCGCGCACATTTTGTGCGTCACGCTGATGCCTGCCTGTTCCAGAAAAGCGCCCACACCCTGCACCAGGTCATAATCACCCTTAACAGCGGCCTGTCTTGGCTTACTGCCGCCCATCATGGCAAACATGCTGAGCATGGACATGCCCTTTTCCTTCATTTTGATGCGCATCAGCACCATGGGCTCAGAAGCCTTACCAACTGCTGCGCCTACCTGCTCCAAAAAGCTTACGGTGCCGCTGTAGCCGTAGGGAACGGCATAAACATACGGCGTACCGAACTTTTCTTCAAGATATTTGGCAGCGGCGAGGCCTTCGTAGCCCAGCACAATATTTACCTGTGCCTTGCCCATAGCCTGCAGCTCGTCTACGCTGGTGTCGCAGCAAAGGCAGGCATTGCAGCGCAGGTCCAGCGCTTCACTCAGCAGGCTCTTTACCTCCCAGATGTCGCTAGCCATGCGGTAGCGCCACGCAGAGGCGCCGATGATGTTGTACACGCCCGCCTCCTGCGCTACATCCTTCTGTGGCAGGTTGCGCACGAGCAATTTGTAGGTTTCGGCCAGGCCGACGCTGTAATCACCGCGGAAGCCTCCCTGCTCGAAGGCTACGAGCTTGGCCTTGACCTCATTTTGCATATAACGGCACACGCCCTTGATATCGGTACCGATAACGGCAGTTACGGAAGAGGCTACGACGAAGATAACCTTCGGCGCATAGCTTTTATCCAGTTCGATAATTGCTTCCTCCAGACGTGTTACATCGCCCATAACAACATCGTCCTCGCTCATATGCGTAGTGAAGAGGCGGTTTTGAAAGCGCAGGCCCAAGCCTCCGTATAAGCCCATGCTGTAGTGCGTGGTGCCCGCAGGGCCGTATTCCAGCACGATGGCGCCCTGTACGGCCAAAAGGCTCCAGATTATTCCCATTCTGTCCGACGGTGTCGGTAAAAATCTTACTAAACTCACAGGCCGGCCTCCTCTCTGAACATTTTGGCATCAGCGACAGCCTTCGCCACCGCCTGCAGCATGAAGCTGTTGCATTCAAAGCCCAGCATTTTTCCTGCCGGGTCGCTGTGCAGCAGTGCTATGCCCTTGCGGCGCAGGCGTTCACCGAATTCATGGCCCATATAGAACCACGGATGCAGTACATCATAAACATATTGCAGAGGTGCGATATTCGCTGCCTTGCAGATGTACGGGTCGGTTTGCGTCAGAATACTTTCGATATCCGCAAAATTAGCCTCACTCAGCTTATTGCTCTGAATCAGCTGCGGCACCAACCCCAAGCTGCACAGATAGCTGTTGAGCTCAAAGCAGTCATACTGCGTATTGCCGTAGATATAAGGCACGCCATTTACGTCAGGCAGCACCTTCTGCTCCAATTCCTTGCATTCCTCAAATTTAGCGCCAATCTCCGCAGGCAACGGCAGCTCCAGATAATTAAACAAATGCTGATAGGCCTGCAGGATTTTTTCCGGTGCGGCGAAGCGGTTGAAGTAAACATAGGGAATGCCATACTGCTCCTGCATAGCCTGCGCCAACGGCAGTGCGATATCATGAACGACGATGTTTACCTTCGCTGCGGGAGCACGGCGGATTTCCTCGGCAGTGCAGCCGCTGGGCAGCTGTACGCCCAGCTTGACGCCTGCTGCCGCCAAAAAGGCATGCAGCTCCGTATCGGCAAAGTTGCCCATGCGCTGGCCCAGAACGTTGACGCTGCCGTCGCAGTCCTGCTTTTGCATCATTGCGGCGCAGGCAGTAATGGCACGCTCCAAGCCGGGGAAATGGTCCTCGCACTTAAAGTGCTCGGTGTGCACCGCCATTACCGGAATGCTGTACTGCTTCGTCAGCTCTGCGGCAATGGCGTCGTAATCATCGCCGATTACCTCAATTACGCAGGTAGTGACGAGCATCACGCATTTCGGCTGATATTCCGCCACTATTTCTTTGAAGGCCTTATGCATGCTTTCGGTGCTGCCGAAGGTTACGTCATGGCTGTCTAGTACAACGGAAACGCAGCGTCCCGCAATACCGCCGTAGCGCTCGTTGATGGTGAGGCTTTTGGTGTAATAGCTGCATTCGTCCGTGCCTACGATTACCAGCAGGCAATCGTCGATACCGCCTGCCACCATCGCCGCGCCCATCAGCGGACAGTGGGTGCCGGGGAACAGCGCTGTTGTGAGCTGGGGCACATCCTTGATCGTCTGCACCTTGCTCAAGCGGTTCAGGCGGCCTAGGATTTCGTTGCCGTCCATGCCTGCAGCCTGCGGCGGCATCCCCATTTTCTCAGCCATTTTGCGCATTTCGTCCTTCTTGTCACCCTTCATGGCCTGCATCATGCTCATCATCTTGCCCATGTCGGGCATAGCGCTCTTGTCGCCGTTTTTCTGCTTAGCCTTGATGGCTTCGATGGCGCTTTTGGGCATGCCCATTTTTTCAGCCATCTTCCACATTGCATCTTCCTTTAAGCCCATGTACTGCCTCCTATTCTTCTTCGTCCTCGCTCATAGCCAAAACGTGCTCGGCTAACTCGTTATATACCTGTACCATCGGAGAGTCCTTGACAAATTCGCTGACGGTACCGCCCTGATTTTCAGCGATTTGGATATCGCCGCTGCGCGGTACGTACTGCACAACCTCGGTGCCGATTTCTGCGGCAGCCTTGGCTACCAGTTCCTGCTCATTCTCAATGTTTTTGGCGTTGAGGATGATGCCCTTCAAGCGTGCGTAGCCGCGACGGCCGAAGTTTTTGATGGCCTGAGCGATGTTACTTGCCGCGTAGAGGGCCATCATTTCGCCAGAGGATACGATGAATACCTCGCGTGCGTAGCCTCCGCGAATGGGCATGGCGAAGCCGCCGCAGACTACGTCGCCTAATACGTCGTAGATGACGATGTCAGGCTTATAGGTTTCAAAGGCTTCCAGCTCTGCCAGCTTTTCAAAGGCGGAGATGATGCCGCGGCCTGCACAGCCGATGCCGGGGGTGGGGCCGCCGGCTTCTACGCACAGGACGCCGCCGAAGCCTTCAAAGACTATGTCTTCTAATTTCAAGGCTTCGCCTTTTGCTTTCAGTTGTTCTAATACTGTGGGGATGCGTTTGCCTTCCATGAGGTTTTTGGTGCTGTCGCTTTTGGGGTCGCAGCCTACTTGCATTACTTTGTAGCCTTTTAATGCGAGGGCTGCGGATAAATTGGAGGTGGTGGTGGATTTGCCGATGCCGCCTTTACCGTAGATTGCTATTTTTCTCATGTTTTTCTCCTTGTGAGTTTCTTTTATTTTTATTTATGTGTGACGTTCTTCCGTTACGCTTGTGTGCTATGATACTTTTTGCCCGGGGCGGCAAAAAGTATCCAAAAAACGCCCTTAACGGCTGCTCCGCCGGATTCCGGCGACTAGATTCGCAAAATTTTTCACGTCGCTGATTTTTGCGTGCCGTTCATCCGCAGGATGCGTCAACACTCCAGCGAAAAATTCCTGTGCCTGTCCGTTGCTTGCGCAGTTCGCTTGACATCGTGGTTCTGGCGAGCCCGTCGTCCGTTCCGGTCTGCGCAGCGCCTACGTTTGCGTTCTATAACATTATGCCTAGTTTTCGCGTGCAAGCCTTTTATTTATATTCAATTACGAATGGGAAGCCTTGTACGAAGTAGCAGCGTACTTTTTGTCCGGCGTCGTTTTTGGCAGCACTGAAGCGCCATTTGTAAAAGGCGCTGATGGCGTTGTTGTCCAAGGTGCTGTTACCGCTGGAGCGCACTACTACGGCGCTTTCTACGCGCCCATCGATGCCTACAACGCCACGCACAACAACGCGCCCGCCGATTCCCGCATCACGCAACGCCTGCGGATAAACCGGAGCTGCAGTTGAGACTACGCGCGGAGGCACCTTGGGATTACGCGCAATGCCGGGGCCTGCGCCATCGCCAATGCCGCTGCCGTGTCCCGCACCGTGACCGCCACCGGAGCCACTGCCGCTGCCGAGACCAATACCGCTGCCGCTGCCTGTGCCATGGCCGGTTCCGTGACCACCGCCGCTGCCACTACCGCTGCCTTTTTTTGCACCTGCAGGCACATGCTTAACCACATGTTTTACAACCTGCTTATGCTCTATCTTGCCATCAGGCAGAGTAATCGTTTCTTCCTCCACGACTTCCTCCACCTGCTCCTCGCCATCGTCGGCAGCATCAGCGACAGCTTCATCGCCGCCACCTCCGCCTCCGCCTCCGGCATCAAAGAACACAACGGTGTCAGCATCCGCAACCGGCGGCTGCATAGCAAAGACGCCGGAAAACGCCAGTGCGACGAACAATATAAAATGTATTATCAGTGAACCGCAAAAGCCAAAGCGCTGACGTGCCTTCGCCTGCAGCTTTTCTATCTGCTTCATCGTTACTTACCGCCATCCGTCGCCAGGCCGAAGCGTGCTACGCCTGCGCCCTTCAGCTTATCTACCAGCTTAATCACCTCGCCGTACTCCAGCGCCTTTTCCGCACGGATGACAACGGCGAAGTTTTTGTTCTTCTTCTGCTCCAGGCCTGCCTGCAGCGCCAAGGCCTCCGCATCCGTTTGAGCATCGCCCAGATAAATGCTGCCGTCGGCCTTCATCGTCACGGCGAAGGTTGTCGTGGTATCCGTCGCCGCATTTTTAGCCTGCGGCAGCTTCACCGGAATCGTTTTCAGGTCAATCATATACATCGTGCTCAGCATAAAAAAGACCAGCAGGAAGAACATAATATCAATCATCGGGATAATCATCAGCGGCGGCGTTTTCCTGTTACGCACATCTCGCAGCTTCATGATCTTGCTCTCCTTGTTTCAGCCTCCAGCAGCGCGCTGAAGCACTGCTCCATATCCGTAATCATGTTGTCCATACGGTGAGCGAAATAGGAATGCGCGCACAGTGAAAGAATTGCCACGCACAAGCCTGTCGCCGTCGCAATCAGCGCTTCGCCGATACCGCCGGTAATCGCCATCGGCGCACCTGCCTCTACATTAAAAATGCTGAAGGCGCCAATCATGCCCACGATAGTGCCCAACAGCCCCAAAAGCGGGGACATCGTTACGATAATGCCCAGGTAATCCAGCTTATCGCGCAGCGTCGCCATAAAAATACCGGCACGGCTTTCGAGGAAGGCGCTCTTTTCTGCCTTACCGCCTGCAACAGCCTCTACATCGGCAAGCATCTGCGCGCATTGACCGCTGCCCTTGCGCGCCAACTCCGTCGCCACAGCAAAATCACCGCTGCGCACGGCGGCGCAATAGTGGGAGGCAAAGACAGCGCCGCTGTCCACGCTCTTATAATATATAAACCGCTCAATGGCGATTGCTATCACAGTTATAGAACAGGCGAGCAACGGCCACATAACCAGTCCGCCCTTATGAAAGTACATTATCAAATCTGTTATTGCCTGCATATTTTCCTCACAAATCTACAATTGCTGTCGTACTTTTACAGGAGGTGCATACTGCCCCCAAAGTACAGAAAGGAGCAGTATGCTGTATATTATGGAATCAAAACTCTGAGTCAACTAAAAGGTCATTTCCGCGCCTACACGCCAGGTACGGCCGTCGATGCTATAGGTATGATAGGTGTCATACAGGAAGGATTTATTGAAGATATTATCTACACCGGCATAAACGCGGTAATTTTTGTTGAACTGCTTGCTGACAGTCAGACCGGTGGTGCTGTAGGAATAATCCTGCTGATAGCCGTCGGTGTTGCTCTGATGATAGTTGAAGTAATATCTGTTATACAGATTTACGGTCAGCGGATTTTCCTTGGCATCGGTGTAGGTCAGCTGAATCAGGCCGTTGTGGCGTGCTCTGTAGGCCAGGCGGTCACCGGTTTCCAGATCCTTGGCATCCAGATAGTTGTAAACGCCTCTTACGCTCCAGTGCTCATCGAAGTTGTAGCCGATTTCACTTTCCAAGCCTTTGATTTCTACCTTACCGCGGTTGATATATTCACTCCAGATAATATTCTGCGCCAGCTTATCGGGATCATAGTCACCGCCATCAATCATATTTTTAATCTTGTTATGGTAATAGGTTACCTTGCCGTTGACCTTACCCTTTTCGGCCTCAAAGCCAAAGTCAAAGTTGGTGCTTTCCTCCGGCTGCAGGTTGGGGTTACCGATAACATTTACCGGCATCGGTGCCATGCCTACCTTCTCCATTTGGGAATACAGTTCGTATAAGGTCGGTGCGCGGTAGCCCTTGCCCCAGTTAGCCTTCACACGGGCATTTTCGCTTAATTTATAGGTTGCGCCCAGCTTCGGAGAGGTGTGCGTGCCGAAGGAATCATGGTGGTCAATGCGTACTGCGGGAATCAGCAGCAGCTTGTCGCCGATTTTCCATTCATTCTGCAGATATACGGCAGCGGTTTCCGAGGATACCTCAGAGGAAGCCTTGCTCTTGCCGTTGACGGTAACATCATGCAAATCACTGCCGCGACCCTTCAGATGCGTACCGTTCATGATATCCTTTTTGTATTCGGCACCGAAGGTCAGGGTATTATTTTCATCCATTTTGTAGGAATCCTTGCCTTCGACAACAAGCTGCTTATAATTGTTTTGGTCGAAATCGACAAACTTATCGGTATTGGTGTTCAGATTTTTATACCAAGAGGTATTGTCCTTGCGCAGTTCACTGAAATAGGTGCGGAAATTATAATCATGCTTACCGTCCTTGCCGTTATAGCCTAAGCTGTAATCGGAACGGGTATTATCATAGAAGTGAGAAGAAAGCATGGGATATTTTTCCGGCATAGCCATATCGCCGTATTTTTGCTGCATCTGCGCCAGCATTGCAGGATACATTTTGTTATACATAGCCTCATAGGCGGCTGCATAAGCCGGCATATCGCTTGTCAGTCCCTGCTTTGCAAGAGCTTTCTTAACTGCGCCTGCCGCAGCCTGCTTTGCTACAAAAACAGCCATGCTGCCTTTGTTGGTATAATCGGAGCCCATGCTGTTCCAAGAGAAGCTTTTGAGCTGCTCGCGCATGAAGTTCATGTCAAAATCAAGGCTATGGTTATCATCAAAAGCATAGCTCAGGCCGGTGTTCAAAAAGCGACGTGTGCCATACATATTGGTGCTGCTGGCATCGGTCGAAGTAACTGCACCGGTCGTTGTATTTTTAGAGTAGTTTTTATATACACCGCTGTCAAGCTTGCGTACCTTTTCAATGCCGCCGCCGATTTTCAGGCTCAGCTTGCCCTGCTTGCCGGAGGAATACATAAAGCTTGTTGCTTCATCCTTGGTGCCGGTGTGCATGTTGACGCTGATGCTGGGAGTAGTAGATTTTTTGGTGATGATGTTGATTACGCCGCCGATAGCGTCAGAACCGTAGAGAGCGGAGCCGTTGCTGCGGATGATTTCGATACGCTCAACATCGGAAATGTTGATACGCTTCAGCTCGTAAGCATTTTGGGAGCTTTGCGTATTTTCTGCCGCCATGCGCTTGCCATCGACAAGAATCAGGGTGTGCATGGTGCTGTTGCCGCGCATCTGCACCTGATTACCGGTCATACCGTTATCCTGTACGTCAATATTATTTGCCAGGCGTAAGGCATCCTGTACGCTGTAGGCACCCAGTTCTTTAATCTTCTGCTCGGTAATAACCTCAACGCTTTGCGGAACCTCTTTTTTCTCCAGTTGTGTCTTCGTTGCGGTCACAACATAATCCGCACCGCTGTATTCATCGTAATTATCTGCCTCCGCAGCAAATGCCATATGGCCAACTGCACTGACAACACAGGCAGTAAGTAAGGCTATCTTCTTTTTGTTTAAATTTCTCATAATGCACCTCTTTTTTCTACTTGTTTTTTATGGTATATTTCACACCCGTAAAGTCAGCAATTGCTAACCTACGGATAAAAAAATATCGGTAAAATTTATTTTCTGTCGAACCATACGACAAAATCACCCGCAGGCTTTTCGCCCTTCTGTTTGCGCTCCAGCGGTGTGATTACAGCAACCTTGAGCTCAGGACGCAAAGCTTCCAGCTTTTGCGTTGTACCCAGATGCGCATCGGAATGGAAGCAGCCGTTGATGTGCAACACCTGCATGTTTTTATGCTCATCGCTAAAGGCAGCAATGCTTTCTGCCATCTTATCATCCTTCAGGCATTGCGCCGCATAAACTGCTGCTAAACGCGCTGGCGGCAGCTTCATCGGTGCTTCCGGGGAGTTCATCTGCGCATAGAATTTATCCTTATACGCACCCTCGGGAGCATAGGTTTGCTCTGGCAGCCACTTCTTGTACTGCTCCTCAATACCATTGGTCGAAGCATTATTTTTCGCCACATGCGCTGCTAAAAACCGCGGCACGTTGGCAGCGACAACCGCCAATTTATTTGCCTTAGCAAAATTTACGAGCGGTGCATAGTCTGTCTTATAGTTAGGCCAGGGGCGACTCGTTGCCAGAAAATTCTCTTCACTAAGGCTGCCTGCTAAAAAGTCGTTAAGCTTCGTCTGGTTGTCCGCCTCAAACATTTCCATAGACAGCGCCAGCTTCTCGCCTTTAACCTTATGTATTGCTTGCAATAGCTCTAATTCTGCCTGATGGATTTCTCCCTGGTCATGATATTCGCCAAAGAAAACTACGTCATATTGCGAGAGCTTCTGCGCCAACTGCCGGGCGCTAAGCTCTGCACCGCTTTTCGCATCGCTGAACTGCGCTGCGCTCGCACTGCCTGCGCCAAAGCAGAGCAGGGCAGTACTAAGTAAAATTGTTTTGATGTATTTGTTCATGGTATTACCTCATTCACTCTGCCGTCGTATACGGAAAGCATACAGGATATTTCGTTCCGTTGGCCTCCACACGCATTATCACGGCCTTTACGTCATAAAGCTCTTCAATCACAGACTGCTTGAACACCTCGTCCGTAGGTCCGTCTGCCATAATCGTGCCCTTTTTCAGTGCAATCAATCGCTCACTGTAGCGCGCCGCATGGTTCAAATCGTGCAGCACCATGATAACCGTCAGCCCCATTTCATTATGCAGGCGCACAACAAGCTCCATCAGCTCCAGCTGATGATGCACGTCCAGATAAGTAGTAGGCTCATCGAGCAGCAAAATCTTCGGCTTCTGCGCCAGCGCCATGGCCAGCCACGCGCGTTGACGTTCACCCCCGCTCAGTGTATGCACCAGGCGCGTACGCAGCGGTCCCAGCTCAGTAAACTCCAGTGCTTCTTCAATAGCCAGGCGGTCCTCCTGATTGAGGCCGTCGAAGAACTTGCGGTACGGCATTCGTCCGTAGCACACTAGCTCCTCCACCGTTGTGCCGCCGGGAGCGTTCGCGCTTTGCGCCATCACCGCCAGTGTGCGCGCCACCTCTTCCGTGGACATTTTGTTAATGTCCTTGCTGTCGAGATAAACTGTGCCTGTCGCAGGCTCCAGCAGGCGGCAGAGCGCCTTCAACAGCGTTGATTTGCCGCTGCCGTTCGGCCCGATAATCGTCACAATCTCCGGCCGGGAAATATCCAGCGTCAGGTCCCTGATTATCGTGTGCTCGCCGTAGCGCAGAGTAATTTTTTGTGTATGTAATGTCGGGATATTCATAGCTTAACGCATCCTCCGTTTCAGCAGATACAAGAAAAACGGACCGCCGATGAAGGACATGAAGATGCCCACGGGTATTTCCAGCGGACTAAAAAGCGTTCTTGCCGCCGTATCGGCCAATGTTACCACCGCACCGCCGGCAATCGCCGCACAGGGCAGCAGGTATTCGTGGTCGCTGCCGATTAACAGGCGCATGATGTGCGGCACGATGAGGCCCACAAAGCCCAGCATGCCTGCTACGCTTACGGAAACCGCCGCCAGCAGCGCGGAAAGAAAGATCAAAATTGTACGCATACGCATCACGCGCACGCCCAGACTTTTGGCCAACTCATCACCCAACTGCAACGCATTTAGGGAACGCGCACACAAAATCGTACCGATAATGCCAATGGCGCTATAAGGCAAAAGCATCTCCACATGCCCCCAGCTGCGTCCCTGAAAGCCGCCGGCCATCCACATCACGGTTCCCTGGATTCTGTCGCTGTAAAATACGTTCAGCGCCGCCATACCGCCGCCGAAGAAGGTGGCAACCGCCACGCCCGCCAGAATCATGCGCAGCGGGTTGATGCCCTTTTCCCACGCCAGGAAGAACACTATGCCCGTGGAAAGCACGGCGCCGACGAAGGCTGCCAGCGGCACCATAGCAGATTGTTCCGGGAAAAGCAGCATTATCACCATCGCAAAAAAGCCCGCACCGGCACTCACGCCGATGATACCGGGGTCTGCCAGCGGATTGTGCAGCACGCCCTGCAGGTTGCAGCCTGCCAAAGCCAGGTTAGCACCCACCAGCACGGTCACAATCGTGCGGGGCAGGCGGATGAGGTTCACAATGCGATCGGTGTCAGCATCGGCCTCGCCCAGCAGCGCCGCCCATGTTTCGCTCACGGAAAGGCTCACGGTACCGCTGCCGATGCTCACGAAGATGCCTGCAACGAGCAGGATACACAGGCCGCAAAAGACCGCTATACGCATTTTTTCTTTTGTTTTGGCATCATTACTCATTACTTGGCCTCTCCATAGATATATTCTTTCATAATCTTCATCGCGTCGATGGTGTGCGTGCCCGGGTTAACGGTAAACAGGCTCGGTGGCAGCTGGTACACACGGTTATTCTTCACAGCATTTACGTCATGCCAGATGGCGTTATCACGCATATTGGCGCGCAGCTTTTCTAAAATCTCCTTGCTGCCACCCATGGTAATGAGCATTACCATATCAGGATTTTCCTTAGCTACGAATTCCATGCTCAGCGGAATGTAGCTGCTGTCCTTCACATTCTCGGCCTTGTCTGCAATGTTTACGGCACCCAAACGCTCTGCCAGGTCACCGCCGAAGCTCTTTTTGGTGGACATATTGAAGCTGTCCGGCGAGCCGAAGATGATCAGCACCTTCGGTCCCCTGCCCTTCTGCACGTCCTGCGTCAGTGCGGCATATTCCTTTTCTATCTGCGCACGCTTGGCAGCAGCTTCCTTTTCTCTGCCGGCAAAGCGGCCGAAGTCGTCTATGCTTTTCAGCACGTCCTCATAGGAGTTTATCATGTTCAGGTAAAGCGGCACGCCGGCCATTTCCAAGGGCTTGCGCAGCATTACGTGGAAGGGTACGTTCGTACCTACAACCAGATCAGGCTTCAGGCTCATGATTTTTTCCAGATTGGGCGCGTGGATCATGCCTACTTCGGGTATGTCCTTAATGCTTTCCTTGATGTCGTCGGGATATGAGGTACTGGTAGGTCTGCCGACGGCCTTGCCGCCGATAGAGGTGAAGATTTCCAGATTGGAGGCATTGAGAAAGACGATTCTTTTTGGCTCCGCGGGAATGTGTACCTTGGCGCCGGTGCTGTCGGTTACGCTGACGGCAGCGTTGGCTGCGAGCTTGTGCTGGCCTCTTGCCAGCAGGAAGTAGCCTGCCAGGGCTATGATTACGACAAATACGAGTAAGATATATTTTTTCATACGCAACTCCCTTTACAATATTAGCTAGTGCTACTTATAAAAATAGATTAGCCTAGTCTAACTTTACTATGACATTATCTTATAAGATGGGGGTTTTGTCAAGTTAAAATTAGTGTAGGCTAATTTGGTGAATCAGTTTTCAGTATGAAATTCCAGTGAGATGTCCATTTTCAGCACTTCTTTTGCCTGCATGTCGCTATGTAAGCACAGCTCCTTTACCTTGCAGCCATCGCGTTCCGCCTGCCGCAGCCAGCGAAGCAGGGAATAAAAATCACCGGCAGCACTTATTTGCAATTTCTGCATCTGCAAGCCATTCTGCAAAGCCACAGGCTTGCCTTCCATCTGCATGCTGTTTAGATGAATGCTTTGAGCTCGTGCCTGCTTTTGCAGGCGCTGCAGGATGTTGTTTAAGTTCAGATTATGCTCTACCTGCTGCTTCAACTTCTTTTGCTTCTCCAACAATGTAATCTGATATGTCTTATAATCACTGTGTTCATTAGCAAAACGAATCTGCTGTGTCAGTTGTCCCTGCAGCTTCTGTGTCTGTTCTACCGCCAGTTGTCGTTCATTCCAAAGCTCTAATGCCTTTACTCCAAAGCCTGTAGACAACACCAGCGCTATGCAGGCAAGCAGATTAATTGTTTTTTCTCCTGCTTTCATTGCTTGCCCTCCTTCATCTGCAGCTGCAGTTTATAAACAAGTACGTTACCCTGCTGCTGCGATTGCAGAAGCTCTACTCTGCTGTAATTTCCACATTTTTGCAGTTGCTCCACAAAACTTTCCAAGGCCAAATTATCCACCGCCTGTCCTTGCAGCACTAAAGGGTTTTTACTGCCGTTGTATTCCAGCAGTGTCAGCCAACAACCGGGCATCATCTGGCGGCAGATGCGTTCCAACTCACCAACGGCATCTTTCGATGGTTTAGACACTGCAGCCAACAGCTTTTCCAAACGCTGACAGTTACGCTCAACAGCCTCGCTTTCCTGCATACGCTGCCTCCACACCGTATTCTGCACTAATTGCTGCTCTACCTCCAGCAAATCGCGCTGCGCCAGATAACAGCCTCCCCAAGCACTAGCATAAGCCAAAATCGCTAACCCTAAAGCTGCACAGCCTGCTTTTGTCAGATAACGGCCAAAAGTGGCCGCTATCCCCTGTAAGCGCCGCTGCTTCTGCCTGTATATTGATGGAAGAGACTTCCCGGCAAACCATTTATCTGCTGCTTCATCAATCGTTTTACTGCCTAACAAAATCCCCTGCAGCTTCAGCATTAAACTTCTGCACAGCTGCTCCAGTTCAGCACGCGACGCATTCTGTAAGGCTGCAAACATTACCTGATATTGCTGTTCATCTGCTTCACCGATAACATGTGCTTCAAAGCTATAAGTATAGTCTTCATGCATCCAAGGAACGCTCTGCTGTACCTCCCATTGCAGTGCAGCCTGCAGTTCACGCCGCCTCATTAAAGGCAAAAGCAGCTGTTCGGAGTACACCGTTGCTGCCGCAGGCAGCAACAAAACCGCTGCCCCCTCTTCTACATCACGTGCCAAAAGAATTTCGCGTAAAGCATCGGTAAGTCTTTGCTTATCTGCCAGACATTCCTCATTCAGCTGCTCCTGCCAGCTATGCTCACCATTCTGCCAATACGCAACCTCCCCCGTTTGCAGTGACAAAAGCAAAAGTGCCTGCTTACGGCGCCAACGGCAACGCAAAGCGCACCGTACAGGCTCAAACAACTCCTCAACACTAATACTTTTTCCATGCTTCATCATAAGAACATCCTCCAATACCATGTAATGATTTCTTTGCCACAAAAATACGCAGCAACCGCTCCTGCGCACAAAAACGGTCCGAAGGGAATTGCCTGTTTCAGCTTTCCACGCCTGCACAGCAACAGTAATGCCCCTACAATGCCACCGCTAACAAAGGCGAGCAGCAAACATAACAGCCCCTGCTCTAAGCCAAGCCAGATTCCCAACACAGGCGCTAACTTGACATCTCCCTCTCCCATACCACCGCGACTAGCAAAATACAAAAGCAGCATAATTACCAGCAGTACTCCTGCACCACAAAGAGCTTCTAACAGCTGGTGCTCAAAAAAGGCACGCACTACACCTGCTGCCGCTAAAAGCAATGTCACTTTGTCATATAGCAGCATAGACTTCATATCCGTATAGGTGTGATAGAGCAAACAAAAAATGAAAATAATCGACAGCATACTTACCTCCTTAAAATCGTCTTTTACCTCAAAACACAAATAGGACTCCCATATTGTAATTTGTACTACAACACAGGAGTCCTAAAACTCTTCACTACATATTTACTTTTTCTGCTTCCAGATAAAGCCAATGCGCTTAGCTAAAGAGCTGAAAGTCTTTAATTGCCTCTTACCAGTTCAGGTCCTCAACCTCTTGACGGCCTTTGCCGGTCAAAGCATCCATCATGATGCGTTGCTCGATTTGAGCAGCCAGCTTCTTGGTGAATTTAACAGTATCCGGGTTAACGGACATGCTGTCGATACCGCTCTTAATGAGGAACTCGCAGAACTCAGGATATACGCTCGGAGCCTGACCGCAGATAGAAACGGTCTTGCCATCCTTATGAGCAACCTCGATCAGGTGACGGATTGCACGGCGTACAGCCAGGTTACGTTCGTCATAGATATGGGAAACAGTATCGTTATCACGGTCGCAGCCCAGAACCAGCATGGTCAGGTCGTTGGAACCGATGGAATAGCCATCAACAAACTTGTTGAACTGGTCAGCCAGGATGATGTTGGACGGAATTTCAGCCATCAGCCATACCTTGAAGTCCTTACCACGGGACAGACCGCAGTCAGCCATGATCTTAGTAACCTTTTCGCATTCCTCTACGTTACGGCAGAACGGAATCATAACGTTCAGGTTCTTCAGGCCGAACTCTTCGCGAACCTTGCGAACAGCCATGCATTCGAGCTTGAATGCTTCGATATATTTAGGATCATAGTAACGGGAAGCACCGCGCCAGCCCAGCAGAGCGGAAGGCTCGTTCGGCTCGAATTCGTCGCCGCCCTTCAGGTCGCGGTATTCGCTGGACTTGAAGTCGGAGAAGCGCATGGTTACCGGTCTCGGAGCCATAGCCTGGCAAACCTGGCGGATGCCTTCAGCCAGTTGGTCTACAACCTTTTCCGGTTGACCGATTTTAATCAGATACAGCGGATGTTCATGGATATAGGTAGTCCAGATGAACTCTTCGCGCATCAGGCCGATACCGTCGCAAGGCAGAGTAGCATATTTTTCAGCCAGCTCAGGATCGCCCAGGTTCATATAAATCTTAGTGCCGGTCGGCGGGAAGTATTCGGCAGCAGCAACTACTTGTTGTGCCGGCTGTTCAGCCTTCGGCTCTTCGATGATGCCTTCGTATACAACACCATGAGTAGCATCAATGGTTACATCAATACCGTCAGGAATGGTGGTGGTAGCAGCTTCGCCACGGCTCTTGGTACCTACGATACAGGGAATGCCCAGCTCGCGGGATACGATAGATGCATGGCAGGTCATTCCGCCGCTATCGGTTACGATTGCTTTCGCTTTCTTCATAGCCGGTACCCAGTCAGGAGCGGTCATTTCGGTTACGAGGATTTCGCCTTCCTTGAATTCGTCGATATGGGACGGATCCAAAATTACATGTACGCGGCCTGCTACATTACCAGGGCTGGCAGGCAAGCCTTTAACGATAACTTTGCGATCAGTAGTCACTTTCTTCTCCTCTTTCGGTGCACCATTTTCTTTGTTACGACGGCTCCATACGGTTTCAGGACGGGCTTGCAGGATGTAAACCTTGTTATCGCGCTCGTCAACGCCCCATTCCATGTCCATGTAGCAGCCATAATGTGCTTCAATTTTCTTAGCGCATTCAGCCAATTGTTTGATTTGCTCATCAGTCAGCTTCTGCTCGTTTTGCTCATCCAGCGGAACAACAACCTCTTCGCAGTCGCCGTCAGCTTTGCGGATCAGCTTAATGTCCTGCGCGTTAACGTTCTTTTCAACAATCTCGCAGGTAGCTTTATTTACAGTATAGTTATCCGGAGTTACGGTGCCTTGAACAACATATTCGCCCAAGCCCCATGCGCCTTCGATGAGGATGTTTTTGTCGTCGCCGGTAGCAACGTTAACAGTGAACATAACGCCAGCAGCCTTGGAGAATACCATCATCTGTACTGCAGCGCTCAGTGCTACATCCAGATGATCAAAGCCTTGTTTTTCACGGTAGTAAACCGCACGGTCGGTAAAGCAGGAAGCATAGCATTCCTTAACCTTAGCAACAATGGTTTCTGCACCCTTTACGTTCAGGTAGGTGTCCTGTTGGCCTGCAAAGCTTGCATCCGGCAGATCCTCTGCGGTAGCGCTGCTGCGAACAGCAACGAACGGATCAGCCTGGCCAACCTTTTCACCCAGCTCTTTGTAAGCTTGGGCAATCAGATCCTGCAGATCCTGCGGCATTTCTTCGTCCATAATTGCCTGGCGGACCTTAGCGCAAACCTCGCGCAGCTGAGCGCTGTTGTCTACGTCCAGACCGGCAATTAAAGTTTTAATCTTCTCGTACAGACCGGTCTTTTCGAAGAAGTATCTGTAAGCGCAGGCAGTAGTTGCGAAGCCATATGGTACAGGTACGTCAACATGAGAGGTCAGCTCGCCCAAGGAAGAAGACTTACCACCGGCGATTGCTACGTCTTTTCTCTCCAGCTGGTCAAACCACAGCAGGAATGCTTTTTCTTTCTCCATAATAATTTGCTCCTTTTAAAATACTATACTTTTTTCTGGGGAAACCCTTAATATAGTGTATACTATATCACATTTAAAGGGCATATTCAAGCGATTTCTGCAGTTTTTTTTAGATTTTTTGTAGAAAATTCACCGGCATGCTATAATACAGATAAAAGTGAGGTGCGTACCATGAATTTTATCGACAGCTTTTGCAGTAACATAAAAAAGGTAATTGCCCTTATAGCTTTAATGCTCCTTTTAACGCTCGTTATTCTGATTTTTACGCATACATCATTAGGCTATTTTCTTGTGCTGCTGCCCATAACACTGCTGATTATTTATCTTTTTCATAAAATAAAAAAACTTGATCCGGAAAACGCTTTCATCTATAACTCCGTTTTAGTAATTCTGCTTTTCATTTTTATCCTCTTTGATTTGCGAAAGGATATAGTGCTGCTTGGTTGCTTCGCTTATATTATCCATCTATTGATGGCATACCATCTGATTCTAAAGCCGCCTGCCATAACGCAGCAGCAGAAAAAAAATGATATAGAATCAGACACTATCAACGTCACCGGCTCTTTTATCACCTACGCCGACACCTGCCCCGATGATGGCGAGGACTACGGGCCTGAAGGCAGCGTTATCTGGTGACCGCGTACTATCGAAGAAAATATCTGTATCAACGGCAAATGGTACATCAACGAAAACAGCGAGGAATGGGAAGAAAACGAAGGCTGCTGAGCCATTAAATAATTTACGCAGACGCTCATATGCATGGGCGTCTTTTTTGCGCACAAAAAAGCGGTCCTACCAAAGTAAGACCGCTAATTAACGATTGGTGGAGACGAGGAGAATCGAACTCCTGACCCCCTGCTTGCAAGGCAGGTGCTCTCCCAGCTGA
>OHBE01001408.1_pt1 | contig 20952 bp, 15 predicted proteins | sample 1577231 | NCBI WGS metagenome assembly OHBE01 (sample SAMEA3541506, study PRJEB24748) | human gut metagenome | biome: human gut; feature: human-associated habitat; material: faeces | place: China | collected 2012 | reverse complement strand
AGGCCGGTCAGGGAAAGATTCTCTGACCGGCCTTTTGCAAGCTCGTTCATCAGTCGGATGGTTGCCTGTGTCTTTTCAAAATCCTGCATATCGAGAATTGCATAGAATATGGTGGCATAAACAATGTTGCATATTTGCTTGCTGATGAAAATGGAGTATCTATTAAGGTTGCCAAATATGCTGGAAGCGATAAAGTGGATCTGATTGAGAATGAAGAATATGGTTATTGCTCTTTAATCAAAGCAACGCATCAAGTGCTGGAAAAGTTAAAAATTGAAAATATAACCAGAGCAAAAGTAACGAATACCAAGAGAGTAGAAAAAAATTTAATTGCACCTATTCCAATGCGAGAAGCTGTGATAAACGCAATTGTACATTCTGATTTTTCGAGGGAGATACCACCTGTTTTTGAAATTTTTAATGACAAAATGATTTTTACATCTTATGGTGGATTGCTTCCGGGGCAAAGCAAGGAAGATTTTTTTAGTTGTAGTAGTATGCCGAGAAATCGTGAATTGATGCGTGTATTTAAAGATGTGGGTCTTGTAGAACAATTAGGATCAGGAATGAGTAGAATTTTAAAAGAGTATGATAAAAGTATTTTTCATATATCAGAACATTTTATAAAAGTTGAGTTCCCATTTTCATTGCCAAAAGATAATACTATCATTGCCAATGGCGATGATAATGGCAATGAAATTGGCGATGATGATTCAGAAATGATGAAAGTTCTGGGATTATTGGAGGAAAATGCTTCCATTACAGCAAAGCAAATGTCAGAACAAATGGATATAAGTGCAAGAAAGGTAAGCCGTCTTATAAAAGCTCTAAAAGAAAATGGAAAAATTATCAGAGTAGGATCTGACCGAAAGGGGTACTGGAAAATCACTCAGTAGAGTATAATAGTCTCTTAAAGGAGAAGGTTATCAATGAACATAGACACATCTAATCTGGACTATATGCAGACGATCCTTAAGCTGACGGGACTTTCCGACAAGCAGCCTGTAGGATTTCCCGGAAGAAGCTTTACAGAACTTTTAAAGGGCAGGATGGAAAAATGGTTCTGCACCTATTCCGACCCGGCCATCGACGGCGTGCGCTCCGCGGTCAACGGCTCCGGACAGCTCTGCCGTCCGGGGGTGTATGCAATTTATGAGGATCCCTTTGCACCAAAGGGCGTGGAATGATTACGAGTTGTTTGTCAAAGAATAAGATTGAGTAAGGCCGGTCAGGGAAAGATTCTCTGACCGGCCTTTTGAGGTGTTCCACAGTTATTCCTTTGTTGTACTGTCTCCAAATAAAATCCGCATATAATCGCGGCGGGCATAGAGAATACGGTCAATGTAAACTTCGTTGCCGTAAGCACGGTAAAAGCTGATGTAGTTGCCGCTTACAATAAATCGATAATTGCTCTCTATATCTGCAATCGAAGATAGCAAAGCTCCGGCCTGAGCGTGGTTCTGCAAAATACGGGGACTTTTTGTAATTTTGCTTACGGTTGCCAATGCTGCGGATGGATTTAATAATTCTTCCTCAATATAGGTCTTGATTTCTAAGAGATCATTTTGGACTTCTTCGGATAAATGCAGCTTATTCATGATCAATCCCGAGGTTCTTCTCCACAGCATCTAATGTCAGCCAGCCTTTCTCTTCGCCGGATTTGCGGCCTTTTGCAAGTTCGTTCATCAGCCGGATGGTTGCTTGTGTCTTTTCAAAGTCCTGTATATCGAGAATTGCATATCTGCCGCGTCCGTTCTTCGTCAGAAAAACCGGAGCACCAACAGCTGTATCACGCAGCACAGTTATGCAGACTGCCAGCGGCAGGAAATGCAGATACAGCAAAATTCACAAAAGCCCTGAAAACAATATAAAAACGTGATATGCAACACCAGAAACATTATTTTTAACATGTTAGGATGATAGGAAATATATGAAATACAAAAAAATAATTGATAAAACGAATATATATACATTTAATAATGACATTTGTGAAAAGTTCTTAAATTTTTAATATAAATCTGAAATATTCAATATGCCTATGGTATTGCTTTTGCACAAAAAAAATCCTACAATTTAGATAAAGTGAAAATGTGGCATAAAAACCATTGTGAAACAGAAGGAACAAAACAGGGGGAAAGGAAAATCGGTATGTGGAAAGCGACAATATCACCGGAGAAACGGAAAAAGATAAGAAGATCTGTCAGCTTTTTTCTGAGCTTACTTTTGATACTGGAAATGGTATCGGGAACTGGCATGTTTGCAGAAGGAAACAGAGTGAAAGCGAAGGAAGAAACTCCATATGCCGTATACCTGGATCTTTCAGGAAGCAGCACGGCAGAGGCATTGGCATCCAAAGGGATCTATGCATACGCTTATGACGATGCAGCAGAGGCAGAAGCAGCAGAACCGGTAAAGCTGGAAAAGGCAGAGGAACAGCAGGAGATCTGGCAGCTGGGTCTGACCCGGAAATATCAGCATGTTGTATTTTGCCAGGGACAGAAAAAAGAAAACAAAAACACCACAGGGGAGCTTACGATAGACTGGTCCTTACAGGCACCCTGCTACCGGCTTCAGGGAGAAGACCTGACCGGGACAGGCAGCTTTTACGGATTGTATACCGTATATTTTGATGGAAGTCAGTACAGTGAGTTCTGTAAGAACGGCGTCAGTGTCTATGCATATGATTCGGAAGAAAGCAGTGCAGAGGACGCACCTGTTGAGATGAAGCCCTCTGATAAGGGCGATGGAATTTACGAATACTGTCTGGACAGACCTTATGAATATATCGCATTTATGGCCGGGACAGATGGATGGGATTATACGGAAGCGACCACACCGGTTTATACGGAATGGGACTTCCAGGATCCCTGCTTTGTACTGGAGAAGGTGGATGGAGAAGAATCCACAGGCAGCTGGGTAAACCTTCATTATATGATTTATTTTGATGCATCGAAGATCAAAGAGGATCCGGAGTTCTTAAAGTCGGGCGTATCCCTTTACGCCTGGACAGAGCAGGAGGGCGGCAGACAGGAGCTTTCTGCAGAGCCGGTTCGGATGATTGCGTCCACGAAAGGCGAGGATATTTATCAGTACACCCTGGATCAGGCATATGACCATGTGCAGTTTTTCCTGGGCACCTCCTTTGATGCAGCCATCCAAACAGATGTCATCGAAATTGACTGGAACAGTCTGGCAGCACCCTGCTATCAGATGACCATCGAAAGAATCGAAGCAGAAACAGAAACCGAGACGCAGACCGAAACAGAGACTGAGACGGAAACAGAAACAGAGACACAGACCGAGACAGAAACACAGACAGAAACCGAAACACAGACAAAGACGGAAAACGAGTTTGAAACAGAAAGCAGACCTCAGACAGAGACTGCTACAGAAACACATACCACGGTAGAAACCGAGACCAAAGCAGATTTCAAACCGGAAACAGAGACCGGCGCAGAGACAAGCTACGAAACGGAAAACAATGTGCCCTCTGCACCGGAAACAGAAAAGGATGCGACAGACTCCGAAGGAAACACTCCGGACAGCGATCCGACAGCAGAAGCTGCCTGGGAGCAGGAAGCGAGGTGCGAGACCCGTTTTTTTCACCTGGAGGTGCTGAGCGAAACGGTTGAGGCAAAGACCGTAGAAACCCTGGAACGGGGAACCGAGCCTGCCACAGAAGGATCCAAACAGGAAAATACAGAAGAAAGCAACGGAGAAACTGTATCGGAAAGCAAACAGACAGAGGAAGAGACCAAGCAGACCGAAGCAGAAACCGGCACAGAGGAGAGCAGTAAAGAGCAAGCTCCTTCCAAGGAAGCTGTCGGAAAGGAAGCAACAGAAGAAATCCAGCAGGACGGAAACCTGTACGACATGGGCGGCGAAATGAGAAAAGCCAGCCGTGTGGCGAAGGTTGGATTCAGAAAGGCAGCAGGAGGACTGGATTCTAACTATGTATATCTTGATACGACTGGGATGGATTTGAATCCTGATGCAAAGTGGAGTGAAGCAACTCAGTTATATCTTTTTAAGTTAAACGACGGGATCAACTTTACACTAGGAAAAGAAGTTGAAATTAATGGCAAGAAATATTGGAGATGGCAAGTTGATGGCAACACCAATCAATTTGGATTTTCCTTTACAAATAAATGGGGGGAAATTGATAATACAAATTACTACAGAACGGTATTGGCAAGTGTAATTTTTTCACAAGCTGGCGGAAAAGTCTTTGCAAGTGATGGTAAAGCGTCAGAGCCAATTCATAATCAAGAGGTCTATGCCCTCAAAGACATCACTGCAGAAATTGCCAACAAGATGCCTTTATATTTCTATGACTTTACAGGTGATGTCAAAACCCCGGTAAAGGTAGTCTATTCGTCGGGCAGCAGCTTCTCTACGGAAACAGAAGGGGCGACGAAATCAGTTGAGATGAATCGCGTTAATGATTTTCCGAATCTCTATACAGTAGAACTGGAAAAGACGAAAATTGAAACAAACCCCTATGTGAAGTTTACAGATGGAGATGGAAATCCACTGGGAAAAAGTTACTATTTCGGGCAAGACAGTACCGGTGCAGACACTAGCGCAGTTCCTGTAACCTATAAAGCTGGTTCTGTGGATACCTTCCTGTATGGAGCTACCGAGCTGCAGAACGACGATGGTACAACAACAACTACTATAAGCGGCTGGGGCACAACACCGGGTAATGAGAGTCTGAAAGACAAAACCCTCTATTTTGATAATCTGCATTTTCCGGTAGACGCAAAAGAGGGAAGTCAGAAGGTAACCTTACAGATTGGAACAGGGAATGTGCAGGAGCTGATACCGGATCCGCAGTTTAAAGACAGCTTATATAGCTATAAGTTTACGGAAGATACACTCCAGCAGACTGTTTTCACAGTAAAGGATCCCAAGGGCAATATCTATCATTTCTTCTGGACAGATCTGGACTGTAACCTGCTTCAGGTGACGGAGGACAACATAGCAAATGTCACAGGCGATTATGGATACGGAAATAAGATCTATTTTGATGCAACCTATTCAAAGCTGAATACGCCGGATGGAGGAAATGGTGGACAAAATTCTATCCCAGCAAGTGACGATGCGAAGGTTTATTTTTATGCATGGAGCACAACCGATAATGGGAAGTACCGGTCTGGAGAGATGATAAAAGCAAAGTCCCACGAAAAGGATGGACAGACCTGGAACGATGTGTGGTATGTGCGGATTCCGGAAGAGGAGAAAATTAATAAAATTATTTTCTCTGCTGATGCGTTAGAAGGTAAGGCTGAGTGGACTGACAAGTTCGGCAGAAGAACTGCTATTCTGACGATTCCGGATACGAAGGAGTGTGGAGGGAAACCCTGCTTCTATGCAGATGCCGGTGATACTGCGGCATACAATGCTAATGAATATAGGGATGGTTACTGGGCTGAAGCATATACGGTTCGGGATGCAGAGAAGTATAAGAAAACCGAGGATGGTAAGAGCGTCGATGTAGTTGACATTCAGGAGAACCCTTCTTCGGCAGGTTCGGATACCCTGTATGTGGATTCTACCTTCTATGACTATTACACGGATTATGAATTGAACGGTAATAATCGGGATTCCTTTTCAGACCCGAGTGGAATGTCACAGCGCAACTGGGTTCCGTTCCGGCAGTTTGATCAGGCATTGAGTGATTATTACAAAAAGAATCAGGTTTCCATTCCAATCTATACAGGTCATTTTCAACCGAGTATTGATAAGTGGGGTTGCCAATTCAAAGATATCAATGGCACACTGAAGCTATATGGAAGTGATAACGATGAAGCATTCTTTTCCACAAATAACTCTGTGATTGTGGAGAACGGAAGTGACAAAGGAGAATATGACTACGCAGCACAGGGACTTGTAAGCTCTACACTGACGAATGGTGTATTGAAGACTGCAGGTGGGGAATGTGCAGAGCCCCATTTTGATGAGGCATTTTTACTGGGAAAGAACAGCAAAAATGCGGTCTTGGGTGAGGTCTATCATAATGTATCATTCCCGTTTAAAAAGAAAGCGGATGAGCATGGAGTAGAATATTGGTGGTTTGACAGCAGCAAAACGACACTTGCGATGCAAAAGGATTTATCTACCCAAAAATATTACCTGAAGAATACAGATAATCAGAGCTGGGCGATGAATGTTAAGTCTGATGGAAAGGATGCGGGGGCGTATGGATTTTTCCCGTTTAATGAAACCACTGGTGGAACGAACGCAGCAAAATATAATTTTGGATTTGGTACAAAATTAGAGATTAAATTCCGCCTGACAAAGGATGGAACGGTTCTGGGAGAAGACGAACAACCAGTGCCGATTACCTTTGCGTTTTCCGGAGATGATGATGTATGGGTATTTATTGATGGAAAACTGGCACTGGATGTTGGCGGAGCCCATGGAAAGGTAACAGGAACGCTGGACTTTAAAAATCTGGAGGCAAAAGTAAGTAAGGTAAAGAAAAGTGCGGCAGACGGAGCTGCAGGAGATGCAGGCACCAATAAAACAACAGACTTCACATTGAAGGGGGATAAACAAGACGAGCATACCCTTACCATGTTCTATATGGAACGCGGTATGTGGGAATCTAATATGATGATTGCCTTCAACTTCCCAGATGATAACGAGTTTGCAGTAGAAAAGCAGGTAGATAAAAGTGAAGTAAATGAGCTGTTTAAGGATTCCTTTGAGGATGCATCTGTATTCCCCTTTACGATCCAAAATCAGGCGACACACTATGGAGCAAAGAAAACAGGAAGTGGAACAACGGTAGTAACAAAGACATTTAACAGCTTTGACAGCAATTCACCAGAATTGACGAGTAGCCAGGATAATACATTTGAATGGGTAGAAAACTATCAAAATCAAAGTGGTGTTGCGCACTGGTATACACAGTTTGAAGATACGGACGGAGAGCACAAAGACTCGAGATTTGGTATTATCCCATATCAATCAACCGGATCTCTGGATGCGTTCGCGACGAAAAAGTATCTGGATTTCAAGCTGTATTATGCTCATAATGACACTCCAACAGCGAAATGTATTTATCTGGAGCTGGAGGATGAACAAGGGAGGACTAAAGGAGACTGGTTATCCGGAAAGCTATACGGAAACACAACTCTTAAGGGAAACGAATGGAATACTCTGACGGTTGACTTAAGCAAATTAAACGGAGCAGCTGATTTTAACTATAACCAGATAAAATCCATCAAATTTAATTACAGCTATCCCAGAGACATATATCTGGATGACTTTGTATTCCGTTCCGGCGTGCAGGTAACGCAGCATATCGGATTCAAGGTGAATCAGGAAGCCATTCCGGATTATGATTCTGCTACATCCGGAAACCTGGAGAAGCCAGAGGGCGCAGTCTATTCTCTGAGCGATTCCTACAGTACGGATACCGGCATGATTGGAGAAGATGGAACCTTTGTACTGGCGGATGGTCAGACAGCAACCTTCCGAAATCAGTTCCGCCGCGGCAGCTACATTTCCGTGAAGGAGGAAATAGATTCTCCTGCATTTGATACAAGCTGGAGCCTGTATGAAAACGGACATATAGTAGACAAGGTAACCGTAGAAAGAAGCACGGTAAAGATTAAATCAGGGCAAAAGGTTTCAAACGTACCAGGAAAGCAGATCGGGGATGGAAGACAAGAGGTATGTAAGGATGATAATACCAAAAATGACGGATATACTACAACGCATTTTGCGAAAGAAGAGGGTGTAGAAACTGAAAACGCCATCGTGTTCCGCTCCTACGATAATCCGGATAATGAAAGCGGTGTTACAAAATTAAAAGCGGTATTTGTAAATAAAGTCAAGGTTGGTTCCCTTAAGATCAAAAAGGAGAAGACGGAGGATTCGGACAAACTGACCGGAACCTATACCTTTCAAATTAAATTTACAAATGTCGCTGGAATGTCATTGGAAAAAGGAGACTCCATTACAACAGAAATTCGCTTAAAGCAGGGACAATCCCATACGATTACAGGAATTCCCATCGGAACAGATTATGAGATTACAGAAGTAAAACCGACAGATGGAACTACCCTGAAGAAGGTTTTGATCAGTAACGATGGAACAAACTTTAAGGATGATACATCCTTTAAAGTAGAGAAAGGCTCCGTAAACGGAACCATTACAGCGGATGCAAAAAATCCTGTTGTAGAATTTCAAAATAATAATAAACCGACCGGCAGCATCGTTGTAACCAAAAAATGGGAAAAGACAGATGGTACTGAGATTACGGATCTGAGCCAGCTTCCGAAGTGTATTTATCTGCAGCTGCAGAGAAAAGAGAAAGGTCAAGGAGCTACTGAGTGGAAAGCAGTTGACTATCCCGGCAATATCTCAGGGAAAAATTGGGTTGAAGTTATTCCCCAGCGTAGTGATATTGGTTCATCCTACGTTTGGTCTTATTCCTTTATGGATCTGGAGCAATATGTGAACAGCACAGCAGAATCTAAAGTCCCGTGGATCTATCGGGTTATGGAAGTGGATGCCGAAGGAAAGGTGATTGCTTCCGGCGAGAAATACACTGTGGGTGGAAAAACCTATCGAGTAGCCTATTCCATAGATACTTCGACAGGCACAACAACAGATCCGACAAAAACAGACATTGAACTTGCAGCTTTTGCAACAGCCGATGTCAAGCAGCCGACAGTGAATATGACAGTGACCAATACCTATTTGGAAGAGCTGAACCTGAAAATTACGAAAAAGGGTAAAAACACAACGGAAGGTGAAGGTCGGCTTTCCGGAGTAGAGTTTAAGCTGGAGAAGAAGAATGGAGAGTATTATGAATCATTCCTTGATCCGCAAAAAACTGTTGACGGCATTGCTACCTTTACAAAGCTCGGTCAGGGAACCTACAGACTGATAGAAACAAAGGCTGCAGCAGGTTACAATCTGCTGAGTGATTCGATCTTAATTGAGATTGATGCATCGAATCAGGTGAAATGGAAGATGGAGAAGGAAACATCTTGGAAGGACATATCTCTAGAGGAAGAAAAGGTAATCCCCCTCACCATCTACAACACAAAGCAGCTGATCCTTCCTGCAACAGGAGGATCAGGGTTTGGATTGGTTACTATGGGAGGCATTGCGCTGATGGCGCAGGCAATCCTTATGGGTACATACTTCACGCTGCAATGCAGAAAGGGGGACGATAAGCTTCGGAAGAAGAGATAATACCCCCAAAGGTATGAAACACAGGCTGTTGGAGCAGGGGCTTATGTCCGGCAGCTGCATAAGGCGAAAACCTTAGAAACAAAGTACGGAGCAAAACGTACAAAGCAGGAGAAGTAAAAAATAATTCGGCTGTCCCAAACACAAAAGGACAGCCGAACAAAAAAGGAGAATGGAAAGAATGAAGAGAATGAAAAAGCTTCTGACAGGGCTCCTGACCCTGGGAATGACATTGTCGATGATGACAATGACGGCATTTGCGGCTGGACCTTCCGCAAAAATGCCGACGATTGATGAGAGTAAATCGGGAACGGTTACGATTCATAAGTATACAAAAGGTACTGATGAGGGAACTAAAGGAACAGGAAAAGTTGAAACCAGCCTTCCAGCTGGTGCAGAACCTTTAAAAGGTGCAGGATTTACACTTTATAAGGTTGTAAATAAAGAGGACATGGAGGTGTATTACAATACAAATCCAACAAATTTACCGGCGGTTGGTGAATATGTAGAAGCAGGTAGTATTAAACCTGGTGTTGCTTTAGAAACTATTGCAGAGCAAAAAACTGATAAAAACGGAACTGCAACGTTCTCTGGCCTCGAGCTTGGTTTTTACGTTGTAATTGAAACAACTGTTCCGGATGCTGTTACAACACCTATGAAACCATTTCTGTTATCGGTTCCTATGACTACTACAGATGGCTCGGATTGGTTATATGATATCCATGTCTATCCCAAAAATGAAACAGGATATGGAAAGATAAGCTTAGAAAAAACTGGCGTGAAGGATGATGAAAAAATATCAGGCGCTGTGTTTGCTCTGCAAAAAAAATCTGATACAGATGATAAGTGGATTAATATTACGAAGCAATCCACCGCGCAGGGTGATGATACTGGAAATAACTTAACTCTTACAACAGATAGCGAAGGAAAGATTACAATCGATGGACTGTCCAAAGGTAAATATCGTCTGATTGAAACATTTGTTGGAGATGGCTATATTATGGACGGTGCCACTGCATATCCATTTGAAGTAACTAATGAAGGAAAAATTAAATACAATGGAACTACAGATGCCAATATCACAATTAAGATAACTAATGAACGCCCTGATTTAAAAAAAGAGGTTCAGAAGAAAAACAATGGTCCATGGGGAAGGGATGCAGATTACAGCATCGAAGATGAAATCCCTTATAAAATTACTGTAAATGTTCCGAATAATATTACAAAGCTGAAAACATTTACCGTAACAGATACACCTACTAATTTAAAAGATAACTTATCTTCTATTAAAATTACATGCGATGGTACTCCTGTTGTAGTGGAGGCATACTCTACAGAAGCACTGGGAGCAGATGGATTTACAATTAAATTTACTCCCGCTCAGATGGAGGCATATAAAGGAAAACAGTTAGTCATCACATATAATGCGACATTAAAGGATACTGCTTTTAACACAACAGCTGGCAATCGGAATACTGCAAAATTGGAATATTCCAAAAATATTACACCAAATACTACTGATGATCCAGATAACCCGAACAAAGGTAAAGAAGAAGGAAAAAATACGATCGAGAACAGTACTGTCGTATATACCTTTGCAGTAAAAATTGAAAAGACCGGTGAGGATGGAACTACTCCATTAAAAGATGTTAAATTTGATCTATATCAGGAAGTTGATGCTGAAACAACGGGTGCCATTACGGGAGCATCTGTGCCTGCAGGATTAGATAATGCAAAATTCTGGAAAAAGATTGATACATTAACAACAGATGCGAGTGGTATAGCAACCCATAATGGACTTTCCAATGGTACCTATTATCTGGTTGAAACAAAAACGAATGATGGATATAATCTGTTGAAAAAACCGATTGAGGTAATATTAAATGTTCAATATACAACAATTACGAAAACTGAGTCGGCTTGGGTAGAAGATACAAATGGACAAAAACAGGTAAAGAGCGAGATTACAGAAACTACATTTACTTCCGCAGATTCAACTACTCAACAAGGTATAAAAGTACAGAAAGTTATTAACAAAAAAGGCTTCACCCTTCCCACCACCGGTGGTATCGGTACCTTCGTATTCACCTTCGCTGGTATTGCCATGATGGCAGCAGCAGTGATCCTGCTGATCACCGGCAAGAAGAAAAAAGCAGAGTAATTCAGACAGATAACCTTTTTGTTATCTCTTCTATGGATGCTGCGAAGCTGTTGTGAAGTACAGCTGCAATTTTATCAGCAACGGGTCTGCATCGCGTTTCGTGTGCGCGAGAACAGATACCGGCATAGGACGGGGGTCACGTCCCGCCCTGTGCATCGCTCCTTCAGAACCCCCTTTCCCCCTGAAGGGAGCGATACTGCGGTGATCGCCGTCGGTCTTAGAAACCGGCTGCGGCTGCGGTAATCGGGAAAGAAAAATTTGGGATTTTCTTTTCCGTGTTGTGTTTTCCCATTCCCTTCCTGAAAAGGACATCCGGGCGCTCTCCCGTGCCCTTGGATGTCCACGAAAAAACGGCGCAGAGAAAATGCAAAAGCGGCGGCTGCCGCAGGCCTTTGATCTGTGCCTTTCCTTATAAAATGTCCGGAGGTTACTGCCATGGATAAAAAAAGAGCTTGGTTTATCGCGATATTGTTTTTTTCAGGTCTGTGTCTGACCCTGTATCCCTTTGTCAGCAACCTGATCGCCCAGTCCCATGCAAGTCAGGCGATTGCCGCCTATGATGAGCAGGTTGCAGAGATGGATCAGGAGCAGATCGACGCTGCCAAGGAAGCAGTCCGCAAATATAATGAACAGCTCAATGCAGCAGTGGAAGCCAGTGCCATGCAGGGAGAGGATGGAATCAGCTACCTCGATCTGGTGGATGTGGGCGAGAGCATTGGTTTTATCGAAATTCCGAAAATTGACGTATATCTTCCCATATATAGCGGAACCGGCGAAGATGTGCTGCAGAAGGGTGTCGGTCATCTGGCGGAGTCCTCCTATCCCATCGGCGGTACAAGCACCCATTCCGTGCTGACCGGTCATCGTGGACTGCCCAGTGCGGTTTTGTTCACGGATCTGGACAAGCTGGAGGAGGGTGATGTGTTCTATCTCCATGTATTGGGCGAGGTGCTTGCCTACAAGGTAGACCAGATCAAGGTTGTGCTTCCGGAGGAAACCCAGGACATCGGGATCGTGGAAGGAAAGGATTACTGTACTCTTGTTACCTGCACGCCCTATGCCATCAACACCCACCGGCTGCTGGTTCGTGGCGAGCGGACCGAGTACATCCCGCCGGAGGAGTTGGCAGAACAGAATGCAGTGCATGAAGTACAGTCCCAGACCATCACGAAGCGGATCGTGGATGTATGGCCGTGGCTGGTTGTATCCCTGCTGATCGTGGCAGGTGTGGAGGGATCTATTTTCCTGCTGATTGTGAAGCGGCAAAGAAGCCGTGGAGATGTCCGGGAAAAACGAAAGAAAGGCAAAAGGAGTCAGTCATGCAGGAAAACAAGGCGCAGAAAGTAATTGAAGAAGTAAAAAAAGCATTTATCGGAAAAACAGAGTGCGTGGAAAAGCTCATGACCGCCATTCTTGCCGGCGGACATGTGCTGGTGGAGGATGTTCCGGGAGTGGGAAAAACAACCCTGGCGCTGGCCTTTGCCAAGGCAATGAACGTGGCGCAGAACAGAGTGCAGTTTACGCCGGATGTTTTACCGGCCGATATTACAGGCTTTACCGTATATAACAGGGAAAAGGATGGCTTCTTTTACCGTCCCGGCGCAGCCATGTGCAATATTCTTCTGGCGGATGAGATCAACCGTACCTCCCCCAAGACCCAGGCGGCGCTTCTGGAGGTAATGGAGGAGGGCAGCGTAACCGTAGACGGTGTGACCAGACCGGTACCGTCTCCTTTTCTGGTCATTGCTACCCAGAACCCTGTCGGCTCTGCCGGAACCCAGCTGCTGCCCCAATCCCAGCTGGACCGGTTTCTGATCTGCTTTGGGATCGGATATCCCGATGCCGCAGAGGAAATGGATATTTTAAAAAGCCGCCGGAGCGGAAACGGGCTGGAAGATGTATGTCCCGTCATCAGCAGTCAGGAACTGATGGAAATGAAAAAAGAAGTCGAAGAAGTGTTTGTACACGATCAGGTATATGACTATATCGTGCGTCTGGCTCAGGCCACCAGAAACAATGACGCACTGGAGCTTGGGCTGAGTCCCAGAGGCTCTTTGGCGCTTTTGAAAATGGCTCAGGCGAGAGCCTATCGGAAAGGCCGCAGCTTTGTGATTCCGGCGGATGTTGCGGCAGAATTTCAGGATGTTGCGGCACACAGGGTACAGCCTGTATCAAGCTCCGGAATGGATAGATTCCGTGCAGCAGCCGTGCTGGAGCGGATCTTAAAGGAGACCCCGGCCCCTGCTCCGGAGAAAGGGTGAAGCCTTGAAGGAAAAAGCAATTTATATAGGGGCGGTGGTTCTGACTGCCGTCTGGGGCGTAGCCGCTCCCGGGGGCTTTGCTCCGTTTTTGCTGGGCTTTGAGCTGCTGCTGGCGCTTTCCATGTGGATTCTGGTTCAGATTCTGGCTGGGAAGGTAGAAATTGTGCCGGAGCCTGCAGAAGAGACGGTGGGGAAAAAAGAGCCCATCGTCCTTCGGGTAAAGCTGAAAAATGCTTCCCTGCTTCCGGCCTCCTGTGTGGCGGTTACCGTCGGCTGGCGGGATCTTCTGGATAACAGCACGGGCACCGTGGAAAGCATGGGAATGGCAGGTGGAAAAAGGACCGGTGTGCTGGAATTTTGCATCCCGGTGAAGTATTCCGGTGTTTACGAGTTTTGGATCCAGTCGGCATCCGTGCGGGACTGGCTTCGGTTATGGTCAAAGAAGCTTTTGATCACAGATAAAAAAGTGCAGGTGTTGTCCGTGCCTCTGGTACATCAGGCGGAGGAATGGATCCCTCCGGCACAGCTCGCCTCCGGCGGGGATTCGGATCAGCATTCCCAAAAAAAGGGCGGGGACGATGGATCGGAGGTATTCGAGGTTCGTGCCTATCGGGATGGAGATCCGCTGCAGAGAGTGCATTGGAAGCTGACTGCAAAGACCGGAGAAATGCTGGTGCGGGAATTCAGCCTGCCGAAGCGGGAGGTGCTTTTGCTGCAGGTGGATCTGTATCATCCGCCTCAGGAAAAGTGGGATCATTGTAAATTGGAACGGCTGCTGGAGCAGACAGCGGATTTTTGCTGGAGGCTTTTGGCGGCAGAACAGGAATATGAGGTATTCTGGCAGGAGCAGGAGCAGCTGTGCAGAATGCAGATTTCCAGAGTCCAGGAGCTGTGGGTCTTTCTCAAACGGCTTTGTCTTACCGCCACAAAGGAAGAGCTGGAGCAGAAGGGAAAGCAGAGCCAAAAGCAATCTGCCGGGAAAAATAAGTATCCGGCAGAGGATCTTTTGGAAAAGGGCAGAGGCAGCGGTGTAACAGAGCCGGTAGTCGGCGGGCAGCTCTGGAAAATAGATGCAGAAGGAACAGTCAGGCAGGTGAGAGGCAATGAAGAAAGGGCAGGAGCCGGGACAGCTGGATAAAGAAGCGGTAGGCAGGATTACCTGTCGGATTCTACAGGAAGAAGAACCCGGCGGTATGCTGGTCAAAAAGCTGTGGCGGCTGGCTGGTATGCTGATCTGTCTGCTCTGCCTCACCGGTGGTCTTTGCAGCGCATTTCTCAGTGGCTTTGGAATCCGATATTTGGTCCCTGTTTTTTGGATACTTCTGATTGTCTCGGTGCTGTTCTGGATCGGGTTTTCCAGACTGCCCCTGGAAGGGGTATATCGGCTCCTTGCAATTTTGGGAACCCTGATCGGCGTAAGCCTTTTCCTGCTTCTGCTGCAAAAGGATGTAATCGCCGGGTATATGTCTGCTGTAAACGGGGTACGCACTCGGTTAAATGAGGCTTATGACGGTACCCTTGCCCTGTATCAGGCGTCAGCATCTGCGATGCAGATGACGGTATTTTTCGGGTTTATCCTGTTTTTGCTGGCGGGGCTGTTATCTGCCGGGATCTGTTACCGGACCAATCCGGCAGTGGTTCTGGCAGGAGAATTTCCGGTGCTGGCAGGGATCGGAATTGCCGGAGGGACACCCTCCTTTTTCAGCTTTTTTCTGATCCTGTTGGGAACTCTTGGAATGCTCAGTGCCGCCGCCGTCAGCCGGGCGGATCAAAGGGATCAGGACAGTGCCCGTCAAGCAAGGCAGATGACAGAGCAGATGAAAAGCAGTGTCAATGTCTGGCTGCTTTTGCAGGCTGTAGTGCTGTCGCTGTTGGCGTTTGTGCTGGTGCGACCCCTGACCAATACCCTGCTCCAGGCACAGGAGGCAGGGATGAAGACACAAAACGGTGTGCTGCAGGCAGTCTGGCAGCTGCTTCCGGCGGTTTCCGGAGGGAGGCTGAAGCTTTCCGTTGAGGGAGTCGGCGGAGGGGTATCGGATGGCACACTGACAGATCAGGATGGTTTTTATTTTGGAAAGGTACAGGCCCTGAAGGTTACGGTTTCGGAAAAACCCTCAGAGACCGTGTATTTAAAGGGCTTTATCGGCACGGATTACACCGGGACAGCCTTTGAGGAGGCAGACGGGGAGAGCTTTGTGCAGGCAGCATCCTTGTGGAAGCTGGATGGAAATGTATCCCTTGGGGTGGAAAATCTGCCCTTTCTGCGAACCTATTATGCGGAAAACGTGGTGTTTACCGGAGAGGGAGACGATGCAAAGCCGGAGCTTGCGGCAAATGCAGCCTCCTCTGCTGTGACCCTGCAGGTGGAAAATCTGGCGGCAAATCCGAATTATACCTATGTCCCCTATGGAGCATTTTTAAACGATTATTATCAGGTGCTGGGAGGCGACGGCGCACTGGCAGGTCAGAGCGTCCAGCAGGATATTTTTTCCTGTTATCCCAGAAAGCAGCTGGAGGAGGTCTTAGAGGACTGGAACGAAACAAAGCAGCAGGAAAGCACTCTGGATCAGGCGGAAAGCGCCTATGCCGCCTATGTGCAGGCACATTGCAGCAGCCTGCCGGAAAATCTCAGCTTTTTGCAGGAGAAATTTGATCTGGATCTGGAAACAAAAGAAAGCGCAGATCCAAAGGAAGCAGAAAAAAACTGGGAAAAGATCAAAACGGCAGTGATTTCCGAGCTGGCAGGAAATTATGAATTTGTCCGGGAACCGGAGGCTGTGCCCGAGGGGAAGGACTTTGTAGAATGGTTTTTAAAGGAATCCAAAGAAGGAAATTCCGTTCATTTTGCAGCGGCGGCCACCATGCTGCTGCGTGCCTGCGGTATGCCGGCACGGTATGTGGTGGGCTATGCAGCCCCGGCAAGTCTTTTTCAGGGACAGGCGGACGGCAGCTATCAGGCTGTTTTGGAGGATGATAACGCCCATGCCTGGGCAGAGGTCTACCGGGAAGGAATCGGATGGACCGTAGTGGAGGCGACACCGGGCTTTGCCGCCCTGGTAACAGAAAGCGATGGAGCCTCAGGTCAGAAGGAAGCAGACAGCCCGGACACCCCGGTGGAAGTCTTTGATCAGGAAGACACTCCGGAGGCGGAGACGCCCGGGATTGGCAACAGAATATTCCGGGTGGTGAAAAAAGCACTGGCGACGGTGGCTCTTCTGATCACTGCCTGTGGGATCGCAGCAGTCATCCGGCGGCATATCCTCTGTAAACGACGGAGAAGAGGAAGAAAGGGAGAAACGCTGGGAGAGCAGATCCAAAGGATTTATCGAAGCTTTGCCGCTCTGCAGAAATTCAACAAAAAAAGTGTATGCAGCTGTCAGGAGGAGCGCTTTGCAAAGCAGCTTGGAAAGAAATATCCGGTATTTTCGGAGAAGACAGCGCAGAAGCTGGCAAATATCGTGCTGAAGGCATGCTATAGTGATCAGGGGCTGACAAAAAAAGAGTGTCAGTTTGTACTGGATTGCTATGAAAAGCTTGCAGAAGCTGTATCAAAGGAGCTGTCGCCGGCAAAGCGTCTGGTGGGAAGCCTGATCTTTTGTTTTTGGTAAAGCGGAAGGGAGAAGTGCATGAAACGAAAAATTTTGACAGTCCTTGCCATCCTTCTTGGTCTGGCAGGGCTGGGTGTTCTGTTATATCCCTCCGTCAGCAACTGGATGGAACAGGCAAAACAGCGCAGGCAGATTGCAGCCTATCAGGAAGCACAGGCGCAGATGGAGCAGGAAAGGCGGGCTGCCCTGCTGGCAGAAGCCGACCGGTATAATCAAAAGCTGGCAGAGCTTGGCATCAGCTTCGATATGCTGGGAGAGGCGGAAAAGGAGGCACTTTTGATCGACGGAAAATCCTATGATGAGCTGCTTTTGGCAGAGGACAGCGGTGTGATGGGATATCTGGAAATCGAAAAAATAAAGCTGAAGCTTCCCATTTATCACGGAGTATCGGAGGAGGCGTTGGAAGCTGGAGTTGGTCACCTGGAGGGAACCTCCCTGCCGGTTGGAGGCGAAACAACTCATGCGATTCTGTTTGGTCATCGGGGGCTTCCCTCGGCAAAGCTTTTTACCGATCTGGATCAGCTGGAGGTGGGAGATGCCTTTCAGATCACGGTGCTGGATCGTGTGCTGGTCTATGAAGTGACCCAGACAGAGGTGGTGCTTCCGGAGGAGTTAAACGGTTTGACAGCAGAGACCGACAAGGATCAGGTCACACTGGTTACCTGTACGCCCTATGGAGTCAATTCCCATCGTCTTTTGATTCATGGGGAGCGGGTGCAGTAGATTGGAGATGCTGCAGCTGCAGCAGAAAGTGAGGAAGAAAATGAAAGGAAGAAAAATCCGGATCAGACAAGGGGTGAAGGGCTGGCTGCTTGCGCTGGCCATGGTATTATCCCTTTGCAGTGGCTGGAAGCAGGACGTCTGTGCACAGCAGAGTCAGAGCAGCTCGTCCAATTTGATGCAGGACGTGGATACGGACAAAAAAGGCTCCATTGAAATCCTTTTTGACACCATGCGGGACGAGCCCGTTGCAAATGCAGAGTTTACCCTGTATCAGGTTGCAGCAATGGTGGATCGGGGAGGATATACGGTGCTGGAGCTGACAGGCGGCTTTGAGGGCTGCGGCGTGCAGCTGAAAAACCTGACGGCACAGCAGTCCAAGGAGGCTTCGGCAGCACTTTTGGAGTATCAGAAAGCAAATCACATTTCCGGGGATACGAAAAAGACTGATGCAAACGGAAAGCTCAGCTGGACAGGGCTGCAGACCGGTCTGTATCTGCTGGTTCCGGGTCAGATGCAGAAATACAGAACCGATCCGTCTCTGATTTCAATCCCGACGAATCTGAACGCCCAGCTGCTATATGACATGTCGGTGAATCCCAAGGCCGAAAGGATTCCGGATCCGGTGTATCCGCCGGAAGAATCCGAGGAACCCTCTACGCCGGAGGTGAAAAAGCCGCCGAAAAAGACAGAGACCATCGTTACACCGGGAATCACTCCGGAGCAGGAAACACCGGAGAAGCTGCCTCAGACAGGACAGCTGCGCTGGCCGATCCTGGCACTTTCCACAGTAGGAGCAGGATTGCTGTTTCTTGGATGGTGGATCGGTCGAAAAAAAAAAGACTGTTCCAAGGCTCTGATGGGGCTTGGGATCCTTCTGGCAGCAGGAGCAGTGGGGATCTCCGCGTATAATATCTGGGACAGCAGCCGTGCCGAAGCTGCGGTGGAGGCGTCCTTAGAGGCCTATGAAGAAGAGCTGACTGCTGTGGAGCAGGAGTCGGAGGCGCTTCCTGTGGATGAGAACAGCGGGATGACCTTTGTGGAGGCAGACGGGCTTTGCTGGATCGGCGAGCTGGAAATTCCGTCCCTGCAGCTTACGCTGCCGGTGGCGGATCCCTGGAGCTATCCGTCCTTAAAAAAAGCACCCTGCCGCTACACCGGAAGTGCAGAGGAAAATTCCCTGATTATTGCCGCCCATAATTATAAACGGCATTTTGGCAATATCGGACTTTTGCCGGAGGGTGCAACGGTGAAGTTTACAGCGGTTTCGGGCGACGTATACGAATATGAGGTAGAAAAGGTAGAAACCTTAAATCCCTATGCAGTAGACGAGATGCTGTCCGGTGACTGGGATCTGACGCTGTTTACCTGTACCTATGGAGGAAGAAAGCGTGTGACGGTCCGGTGCAGCCTGGTTGGATGAAGAGGCAGAGAGATGGAAAAAAGAAGCATCCGCAGAAATCAGCGGCGACAGGCTGTCAGGGCCGCTGATCTCTGCGGATGCTTTTTGCATCAGAATGTTTTGAGGATTTCAGGAAAATACAATAGAATGCACCCCATGTGAGCATTCTATTGTCATGAATAATAGAATGCACGCCATGCGAACATTCTATTGGCATGAAAAAAAGAACCTCGATCTCTCAAGGTTCTTTCTGATAATCGGAGTGACAAGACTTGAACTTGCGGCCTCTTCGTCCCTAACGAAGCGCTCTACCACCTGAGCCACACCCCGATGTGCCGTATTTCTCAACCGGACAAATGATATGATACAGCATAATCGGACAGAAGTCAACACTTAATTTGAAAAAACTTCACAAATTAGGTTTTTCTGTTACAGTTCACTCGTACCGTTTGAGCTGTTCATAAAAAATTAAGGGTTTCTTTCTTGCAAGAAATGGAAATATAGACTATATTAAACGGACAAAAGGCAGGCACAAAAAGGACAGGCGGTAAGCTCGGAGCAAAGGCTCCCTAAAGGATCCGATAAGCTGTCTGTGATCTGCAGAATGGAGTGAACATGAAATATTTCTGGTTGACCATAAAGAAGATGTTTCGTTTTTTATTAAAGCCCTTATCCTTTGTACCGGCGCTGTGCGTGATGTATATGATCTTTTCCTTTTCCGCCCAGACGGCGGACGAATCCGGACAGCTGAGTATGCTGGTCAGTGAAAAGGTGGTGCTCCTGCTGGGAAAGCTGACCTCCGGCAATCTGGATACCGCGCAGGTGGGAGTGTATGCAGATGAGATCCATTTTCTCGTAAGGAAGATGGCACATTTTAGCGAATATCTTTTGCTGGGGCTGACACTTTCCCTGCCCTTGTATGTTTATCGGCTGCGGGGCTTTTGGCTCGTGCTCGCTGCCGGACTGTTCTGTGCCGGGTTTGCCGGTCTGGATGAGTATCATCAGATGTTTGTGGCAGGACGCTCGCCGGCGCTTCGGGACGTGGCGATCGATACGGCAGGAAGCATCACCGGAATTTATATGACAAGGATCATCGGATTTATTGGGAGAAAAACGATATTTGCACCCCTTTCGATGGAAAAGCGCAGAGAACGGAGAAAACGGCGCGCAGGGGCGTAGGGATGCGATGTTTTGCCTGTAGGAAAGCGAATGTGCTTATACAAATGATTTTCGTGTATTTCACAAGCGTTATCCTTCTTATTCTGTTTTGGGAGCAAAAAATAACGCCCACATTTTCTGTGAGCGTTACAGCTGCAAAATTGATTTCAGATACAAAAAGCGGCATAGAGAGGAATGATTTTTTTATTGTCCTCAAAGCCGAAGTTTTTGGCGGAGAGCTTGATTGCATAAGCAGGCTTGTAGGTGTCCATATAGACCTTTAAGCTCTTGGCTCTGGTGTTGTCGGCGGACTTGACCTCAATGGGAATGAGCTGACCGTCACGCTGAATGATAAAATCAATTTCGGCCCCACGTTCGGACTCCCAATAGTAGGTGTGGTAGCCGTTAATGGAGAGCTGCACATTGACA
>OHBE01001405.1_pt1 | contig 20967 bp, 15 predicted proteins | sample 1577231 | NCBI WGS metagenome assembly OHBE01 (sample SAMEA3541506, study PRJEB24748) | human gut metagenome | biome: human gut; feature: human-associated habitat; material: faeces | place: China | collected 2012 | reverse complement strand
AGCGAGAGGCTATGGATGGATGACTTCTCGCTTATCAACGCTTTTTAAGGGACGACTTATTAAAGGGGGGGAGATAAGACACAAAAAGAAAGGGTTGCAATCCGGAAGTTTCACTATCCGATACAACCCTTTCTCAGTTGTTGTCTCACAAGGATTCGAACCTTGACAAACAGAACCAAAACCTGTTGTGCTACCATTACACCATGAGACAATCCTCATAGCAACGGAGAGGATTCCCCTCAATTGCGCTGCAAAGATACGTATTTTCGGCAAACACACAACTGTTTTCCCGTTATCTGACACTAAATATTGTTCGACGACTTTTGTCAGAGATAGAAAATCACTCTAACTAATGCATCCAAGACAGCTTTTACTTGAGCTGCTTTTCGGTCTCGTGTAAACAAGAGGGTTTTGCTCTGTGAGGAGCAAAAATGCCCTGATTAGACAATACATCCCTAAAGGTTCTTCTTTCATCGATATAACGACCAAACAGATTTCCATTATACAGAACAAACTGAACTACAGCCAAGAAAGAAACTCGGATTCAGAACGCCGTTCGAGTGCTTCTTGCTAAATTTACAATTGTGTTGCACTTATAGATGGGATCTGCACTCGAAAAAAACTGAACTTCAGAACGCCATTCAAGGTTTTCATCCTATATTTAGAAATTCGTTGCACTTGATAATGGAATGTGCACCGATCACTCAATCCGACCAGACAACAGACATGCGCAAAAAAAAGACTATCGAAATACAGCGACTCAAAACAGAAGAATATCACGAAAGCCCCAAGCTACCTATCAGGATCATACTGGATGATATACGTAGTATGAACAATGTCGGGTCAGTCTTTAGAACGGCCGATGCTTTTCGGTTAGAAGGGCTATGCTTGTGCGGAATCACAGCTCGGCCACCTCATCCCGACATACACAAGACAGCTTTAGGAGCCGAGGACAGTGTGAAATGGGAGTATTTCTCTTCGGTAGTGGATGCAATAGAAGAATTGAAAGCAAAAGGATATAGTATCTGTGCGATAGAACAGGCGGAAGGAAGCCTATCCTTGGAAAATTTCTCCCCCTCAAAAGGTACACGCTACGCCCTTATCTTTGGCAATGAAGTAAAAGGAGTACGACAGGAAGCCATCGACCTCTGTGACCTCTGCTTAGAGATACCCCAGTTCGGTACGAAGCATTCGCTCAATGTAAGTGTCACAGCGGGAATCGTCATCTGGCAACTGGTCAAGCCGCTACTTCCCCTCCTAAAAAAATAATACCCCCGAAAAAGGGGGAAAAAGAGCTGTCTAAGGAATAAGAGCCAAATCCTTGAGAGAAAGGAACCTCTTCGCAACTAATCTTTTAGGACTTGGTTAGTCTCAGACGGCAGCAATGAGCAAGGCCACGGCATACGCGGAAATGCCTTCCTCTCGTCCTGTGAAGCCAAGTTTCTCCGTCGTTGTGGCTTTCAGTGAAATATCCGACACCTCCACCTGTATCACCTCAGCCAAGACACGCTGCATATCCGGTATATGTGGATTCAGTTTGGGCTGTTCCGCCGCAATAGTAGCATCGATATTACCCAATTCATAACCCTGTGAACGCACTAATTCCATAACGCGAGCCAACAGGATCTTACTATCGATCCCTTTATATTGAGGATCCGAAGGAGGAAAATGATAGCCGATATCACGCAAAGCGGCAGCACCCAGCAGGGCATCACAAATAGCATGAATGAGCACATCGGCATCGGAATGTCCCTCCAAGCCCTTGGAGTGTTCCAGACGAACACCGCCCATCCACAAAGGATAACCTTCGGACAAGCGGTGTACATCGAAACCGAATCCTATTCGAAAAGGCTTCTTCATCTTGATTTAGTGGAACAAATTGCGCAATCCATCCATATCGAAAGCAAGCGTAAACCGCAGAGTCTGATCCAACGGATTACTCTGGATCGTAGACAACAGGTAGGAAGCATCGATACGGAATATGTTCATCTTGAAGCCGGCACCGGCCGTGAAGTACTGCAAATTGCCTTTGGTAGGGTGCAGGTATGAATATCCGGCACGAACAAAAAACTTATCGTCATAGCTATATTCAGCCCCAAGTCCCCATGTAATCTCACGGAATTCTTCCTTGAGTCCTCCCGGCGCATCACCGAAAGAAGAGAATATACCGCTGATCGAAGAAGTTTCCTGATATTTCTTGAGTGCAGCCTCATACCCGGCCTGATCGTTTTGATCCATGATAGGAGGAGTGGGTACAAGCAGCTTGCTAAGTTCAAGGTTGAAATTGATGCTGTTATAGTCATCGATCGGATACAACAGCCCCGTCCCGAGATTCAACGAAGTAGGGATGAAAAAACTCGTGACACCTCCGTCATAGGAGATCTTCGTTCCGATATTCTTTACGTTGAAACCCAACGACCACAAGCTCTCCGCATTACCCAGTAGCACATACTTCTGCAAATAACCGGCTATATCCGCCGCAAAGGCATTTCCGGCCTGATTCTCTCCGGTGTTGTGAGTGCTTTGGTCTGAGCGGATGTAACGCAGTGCAACAGCCATGGAGAAGTTCTCCGACAACTGGCGGCTATAGCCCAAATCGACAGCAAATTCATTGGGATGGGCCTCTCCCATGGATTCGCCCAATTCGTCGAAAGTCTCCAACTTTCCTAATGTGAAATAACGCAGAGAAGCACTAATAGCCTGATTCTCGTCTGTTCCCAATTTGTAGAAACCGGTCATCTGCATCAGGGCAATATCATTGACCAGCTTGGACAGCCAGGGTGTATATGAGAAGCTAATACCGGCTTTCGTATCCATGAAAGCATATTTACTCGGATTCCAATACTGTGAATACGCATCCGGCGTCGTTGCCACACCTATATCCCCCATACCGGCCGCACGTGCATCCGGACTGATATTCAGCGATGGCACAGAGGTGTGTACCACATTCAGTTGCTCCTGAGCCTTCATAGCCTTTGGAGCAAAAAGGAACAGTATGGCCAAGGGGGCCAATTTATTTTTCAGCATTTTCTTGATAATCATATTTCGTTCGTTTTGTTTTGTATTCTTATCGGGGTCTATGAATATTCAATATCGTAAACGGCAGAACTGCTTCGGCTATTGTCCTACCACGATCATTTTCTTGGCCATGGAGGCCGTCTGTCCTCCGGGAGAGTTCACCACACAACGATAGAGGTAGAATCCGTTTCCGATCTTCACTCCGTATTTGGAGGTCAGATCCCACTTGATTTCTATAGGTTCTCCGTAGGAAGACGAATAGGTCTTGACTGGCAAACTGTTCACAAGACGACCGGTGAAGTCATAGATCTCCACGGCCACGTTCAAATCGCTTCCGGGGCGATTGTGGAAGATTCGGAACGTAGCACTCTCGCGTACCGGATTCGGGAATAGAATCACATCAGCCACATCCGGAGCAATGCCATCTACCACTCTGAATGAAAAGTCATGATGGACGGCATTATTGAAAATGTCCCAAACCGTCAGTCGGGCAGTATGATCTCCTTCGGCCAAAGCCGGTATCATGAAGAGAATAGTACCCACACCTGCATCCGTAGCCGAACTTGTGAAATATGCATTGAGGTTGTAGGTCAGGTCGGCACGGCCATCGATACAAAGCGTAATATCATGCCCTACTCCGCTACCCGTGATATTGATTCCGTTCAAGTCGAATACTTCGGCCATAAACAGAGGAGTAGGATTAACCTCATCTCCCGATCGGAATGTACTGTCATTGAGGAAGCAGCTTATGATTTCAGGCGGTGTATTATCTTCCGTTACCTCATCAGGAATACCCGGTTGGACTCTGATGGAGAAGTCTACCCCCATGGCTTCCGCCTTTGTACTCTCATTATAGGCATAAAGATTGATCCGGCCTTCGTGCTCGGAATAGTTCACATCCTTGGGTATGATAAACGAAGTTTCGAAGAGTCCGTCTTTCACCTCGGCAATACCAGCATACATCACGTTAGGATAGTCATAATATACAAGGGAGAGATCGTTTCCCTCCTCTTCCAAAGCTGTCATTTTCTTTCTGCCATCGAAGACGGTCAGGAAAACCTTGCCACTGAAAGTCTCGTCGAATGTCCCCATTTCATCGGTTACCTTACCCTTCAGGGCTACCCGTTCCAAAGACTTGAGCATAATAGTTCCATACTGCCCTTCGGGATCCTGCCCGTTGATTGCGGTCAATTGCACTTTGTGGGTAGGAAGATTCATACGCACGGACGGATCACCCATCAGGAAGAAACTCAACTGGTTGATCGAATCGGGGAAAACAGTACTGAGCATCCCCTGTTTGGCCGATCGGATAATCTCGCCCATCGTACGATAACGCCCATCCTTAGCTTTCTCGAACATACGCCGAAGCATAAAACCATTGATCTTCTCATTCTGCGTATTGTAAACGACACGCGTAGTCGAGAACATGATCGGAGTGCCACTCTTCTCATGGAGGAAAACCTCCTCCCCTGCCGAGGTCGTCTGACTGTCATAGTTGGCAAAGTCGCACGTGGCAGTAATCCAAATGGGCATATGCTTATAATTGAAGTTGTGTATATCGTTGAGCGTCAGCAAATGCTCGTCCGACCATCCGGCAGGACCGCCATGACCAGCATAATTAAGCAGGATAATACCCGACTGAAGGGTTTCCAGCATCTTTTTCTTTGCACCCGGAATGCTGTGCAACCCGTTTTCGATGACATGCGGATATACGTCCTGAAAGGCGCGTACCGGCATGATGGCAGGAGCATAACGCTTGACGGTATCGATCAAACGGGAAGTCTCGGTTGCGTGCTTGTCCCCGTTGTCTGCCGCAAAACAGGCACGAATACGCCAGGCACCACTCTCTCGATCCTCCTCATATCGGATGGTCTTGTCCACTGCGATGCGAGCTTCGGCCGGAGTACGTACGGGGAATCGCCCTACAGCCATATTATAATTGCGCCAACCGATATTGACCGAGGCCGGCTGATCATCCAGCAAGCCGAAGTAATCATCCGTCACATAACTGTTTACGTTCGTCGAATTGACGGCTTGGAATGTCAGCAAGAACTCCGTTTGTTGGAGATACGGTTTCTGCCAAGCTACGGAGACCTTCCTGTTGTCATGAGCCCCATCACCGAAGAGAAGCATTTGCATCGGGAAAGTCTCTCCCACAGGTGCATTTGCCTTCCATCTGTCGTAGAACATTTTGGCAAAGAGGCGGTATGCTGTAGCATCGGGAGTTCCACCCGAAAACTCGTTGAACACCTGTTCCTGCAACACGACCAAAACCTTCAGCCCGTTTTTCTCTCTACGATAGGTGGCCAGTCGATCAGCCTCAGGGAGGAGTGCCTGAGTAGAGACAATGATCAGATCAGGGATTTCCTCTCCATGCAGGTTTTGATTGGGTACCGCTCCGAGGATCTCCGGAGCAGAAGCCTGTGACAAGTCCACGGCATAAAACGTATTGATAGTCCTACGATCCTGACCCTTCGGCGGAGCCACGAACTCAATGGTCTTGTCCCCGACAGTCTTAACGGGAACAAGCGAGGCTGTCAGGGAAGAATTGGCCTGCAAAACCACCAGAGACTCCGGCACCTCACTGATAACGAACCGGCAGGACTCGCCCCCCAAAACGGGCAAATTGGAAAACCGCCTGATATGCATGGGTGCGCCATCGTACCGGAGGTCGTTCTGTGTAGCCACCTCTATGAAATCCAGATTGACCGCATCTCCTGTCATGCTATAGTTCGCGTCCAAGCGCAACTCATTGACCAAGCTGTTCATCGGCGTACTGTGATAGAGACGACGCTTCTTGCCGGCCAAATAGGAATTGGACACTTCATTCGATGTCATGGAAAAAGGATCGCTGAAGATCAGAATGCCATTCGCCGAGAGCGACATCTCACGGCCGCCACCGGCCGATCTGGCCTTGGCTATGTATGAGAATACGGTACCGAGTTCGCCAGACGAGCGCGTGTTGCCCCTCAAAGGGAACTTGACCGTACGCGTATTGACTGCACTGAAAGACTCGCCATACAGATCTCGTCCCGATTCTTTGGGCGAATACAATTCCTGCTCATGGAGCATCAGCTCATCGTAATAGTCGATCAAAGCCTCGGCCGACGCACCTCCACCCGTATATTGGGACATCTGCAAAGGTGCTCCGGCAGCATCCGACAGGAAGTAGTAGCCATGCGTACTGTACGTATTCACCGTATGCTCCATGGTGGTTTTGGCCGGATTGTAGAACCACGTCACCGGGCCCACGGCATAGAAATACAGCGCATTGCCCTGACGGAGTACCGGTACGGGAGGCAAATCGTCTGTCGTGATCCGGCTCAGATCTTCGGGAAGCACCCCTCCACCATAACCGAACACACCTACCTTGGACGGATCGGAGAAGCCATTGGCACGGAGCTGTTCGTCCGTAAGGCGATACACTCCACTTGCATCGACACGTATCTTGACCCAATGTCCCGAAGCCATTAGCGAACGGTCGGCCGTCTTCCCCATAGCTCGTTGCGCTTTCGCAGGCAAAGCAAGGGCAAGGAAGAGAGAAAGGAATGCGACTATTGGAAGTATTCGTTTCATCTGAGAAATAGCTTATTTGATGGATATGTCGAGCAGTTTTTGCTCTTCGAGATAGGCTTCGAGGTGCTGCCCGATAGCAATGGGGCCTACCCCTGCCGGAGTCCCTGTAAAGATAAGATCCCCCATACGAAGTGTGAAGAAACGACTGGCATAAGCGATCAAACGATCTACGGAAAAGAGCATATCCCGTGTATTGCCCTGCTGCACCGTGCGTCCGTCTATATCCAATCGCAGGCCCAATTCCTGCACACCGTGCCGGAGCGAGTCTTTTTTCACCCACCGCCCTACGGCAGCGGAGTTGTCGAAAGCTTTGGCCGTTGCCCAGGGCAACCCCTTGGCTTTGGCACGACGCTGGAGGTCACGAGCCGTGAAGTCTATACCGACGGTAACCTCACTGTAATAGCGGTGAGCAAAACGTTCGGCTATGCACTTGCCGATACGATCTATACGAACCACCAGCTCCGTCTCATAGTGGATCTCCTGAGAAAAATCCGGATAGAAAAAGGGATGCCCTTCGCGCAACAAGGAATCGGCCTTGAGGAAAAGCACAGGTTCCTCCACACAAAAATCGGCTCCCTCTCCATCCGGACAGGGAGCAACGGGAAGGATGTCCGCACGTCGCATTTCGCTGACATGCGCACCATAGTTCATGCCGACAGCAATTATCTTCATCGTTCCAAAGCGAGCGAAAGCCCTTATTATAAAAAAGGGCAGAGGAGGATTGTTCAGCCTTCGGAGACCTAAGGTAGCGATTTCATCCGATTGAACATCACAGCCAACTGGGCATACATCGACGTATTCTGTACGACCACGCCTTCGGGTACACTGATGCGCCAAGGGGTAAAATTCCAAATAGCCTTGATCCCTGCTGCTATCATCTCATCGGCCATCGACTGTGCCGCCCGTATCGGAACGGTAAGAATACCTATATCCACACGCTCTCGAGCGCACAACTCCGCAACCCGGCTCTTATGGTAAACGGGGATGCCATTGATATTAGTGTCCACAATATCCGGATTCACATCGAACCCGGCTGCAATCTCCAACCCGAAGTGGCGCAAACCCGAGTCCTGCAACAAAGCAGCACCCAGACTTCCCACCCCGAAGAGGAAAGCACGGTGGTGGTGCGTAAAGCCCAGAAAGTCGTTCAGCACAGCCACCATGTCCGCCACCCGGTACCCTACCCGTGTACGCCCATCCACCGATACATAGGAGAGATCCTTGGCCACGAGCGAAGCATCCACTCCTACGGCACGAGCGATCCGCGTGGAAGACACCGACTCGCATCCATCCGCATGCAAAAGCTGGACGTAAGACAAATACCAGGGTAGACGCCTCAGAGTAGGTTCGGGGACTTTTGTATCAAGAAGAAAAGACTCGTTCGCAATCGTTTTCATCCGTTTTGTAGTGGATTATTTAAGTACAAATATATGTAATCACACCGTAATACCTTATGTCTCTGTCATATTTACCCCTCAGATGATTGCTCGGAAAGAGGTTTAGGAACTGTTTTTTCGGACTCACCTGCATAGTGAGAAAAGAGGCTTGACGGAAAGCAAATTTTCGATTCATTCGCATCGTACTTTTTTACTACATTTGCCGGCAAACAAAGATCCCAAACGAGCGATAAGCAATTATATACTAAAGTATTACATCCTATCAACCAACTTTCCTAACGATCCGAACACATGAAATATACTCTCCTACTTCACAATCTACTCTCACCCATCCCATCCATTTATTTATATACCATCATCGCATTTGGAAACAGACAAATATCGCACTGGGAATAGGGACTAATCATTCCTCTCCACTCCTGCAAATCTATAAGGCACCCGCTCGGTTCGGCCACGAATCGAGCGGGTGTCTCTTTTATATCAGCTCTCCAAACAGCCTTTTCTGTTCTACTATTTATATACAAATCGAATACAATCTATATACAAATGGAAAATGATTTATATATAAATCGAAAACGATTATTATACAAATCGCTACCCAACCTCTTTGAAAGCAGCCCCTTACTTCCAAAAGTCCGATTCATGAACATTTTTACCTTGAAAACCTCTTCCTTTCAATCGCTTATTTAGAATGATTCCAAACTCCTCTTCGTTGTTGAAAACTTTTCTGGTCTGTGTTTTTATGAAATATTTTCAGAAGGGATGGTGATTGCATGGGCATTATCCCAGACTTGTCGTAAGGCCTTACTTTTCTAATGACGACCATTAGAGATTTCTCTTTGCAATCTACTTAATAACAGCCTCTTATCTTCTTCCAAAAATCTCATCAAAATCTTAATTTCATCTCACCAATCGGGTGATGTGAAGTACACGCTTATTCCGGACATAACCCTTTTTTCCTTGAAAGCAATAAGTAGTGCCTTGATTCTATACGCCAACCTCTAATGAGCAATCTGTGATTATCGAATCGAAAAAAGAAGTACAGCTTCAAAACTTCATATAGCTAAGAGACTGCAAATGCCGAAGATGAGGAATAAACACTCCGAAAGTAGCTAATAAACAAAACATGCCGAATTTGGCATATCTCTGTCTCGAGGGCGTCAAATTCACGTATGACGAACACAAGACACATGATACATGACACATGAAAAAACTATTCAAGAGACTATCAGTCAAACCCTAACCGAGAAATCGGCTGTTGCGAAATGCCAGAACCATATAAAATTTGTTATTTGAAAACAATACTTGGAACCCAGAGTTGAAAATCTTTCAACTAGACACAAAATATTTTAAATCAAAGAGCATTGAGCATTTTCTTAGATCCACCTCTCATCCATATTACATTAATTTATATCTTTGTGGCAATAGCGTGTCATACATCAAGAAAGAGAACTGATGGAAACCGTCCTAATCCCCTGCAAATAAAAACGTTACACTTCACTAGAAGCTTCTGCCTTTCATTTCTCTAAACTCTTCAGCTTTCCTCATTAGTAAAAGTGAGGTCAAAGATATAAAAGCACAAAAAGACTGCTCGAAATAAAACGCATGAAGATTCTATGCAAGAATGACTTTCCCTTAAACTAGACTGACTATCAACAAACCAATAGATGACAAAGGTTGCTTTCTCACATCGAATTTTTAAAAATCTCATACGCGCACTAGGAATAGAAAGGCAAAGCTAATACAGAGAAATGTCGACAACCGAGAAGAATAGGGCTTAAAAAAACGAATTCTATTGTAGAATAATAAAAACAAGATAATTAATATGGAAGAAATGGATTATAAAAAATTACTATTCGAGTATATTGTTTACCAACTTGTTCTATGGGCAAAAGCCGAGAATGTTGACAAACCAGATTTTTCGAAATTAAGACTACAAAAAATTCTATTTCTTGTCTCAACCATCAAAGCCACCAAAGAAAGACATGGATTGCTTGACATCTTCAATAAATTCTATGCACTCCCTTATGGGCCAGTTGAGTCAACAATATACGATGCAATGAGTCAAGACAAATTTCATAACATCAATTTTAGCGGGAACAACTGCTCCTATACTAATCTAAATGAAGATTTATTCACCTACCTAAAAAATCAAGATAAGAAATTGGTAGAAGACTCAATTTCAGATCTTAAATTAAAATGCAAAGGAGGCCGAATAAATCATATTACGATCCCCGTCTTTGAACTAGTGGAAATAACACATCGATGGACAGTATGGCAGGTTGCAATGTTCATAGCAAACATGCTTGGCGGAAAAAGCGAAACGATGTCGACGGAAGAAATTCTGAACAGCAAAGTAAAAGCTTATTTCTAACAACAAGAATAATGAAAGAATCTAAATATACCCGAATTGTATATAATTTATTCAATTCACAGTTTCCTCAAGGGTGGATAGATAAGTTCTATTGGACTGACACTCCAACAGACATCAAGTTTCTAAGAGAAGGAATTGAGAAAATTCACAACTTCAGGCTTCAATTGTTTCTAAACTACAGCAAACTCGTACTATCCGGAGATCACCTGATAAACGACACGTCAAGTCTAGAAGAATTAGACAAAAAAATACTTCAAGATAATTTATCTAAGGATGATAGCTACAAATCAAAACTTACAAATGCTTTTTACAATTTACAAGAAGATATTCATGACGCCTTAATGCTTGTAAAATACCACTGTAGTAATACTATAAACAAATATGACAACCAAGATGATGAGCCATCTATAAATGCCATATCGAACATCAGATTCTCCAGTCGTAACAAACTAGTTAAGTTACTTGAAATGATTTGCGATACCTGCTGGATCGAATACAACTTCTCGAATGACGATTCTCATATAAGAGCCTTACTCAAACTAAAAGAAAACATTGATTTGGCGAAAAAACAAATTGAGCAAGACATCTCCGAAATCACGGGGCCAACAATCAGAAAAATAGATTTTTTACTGGTAAAATTATCCTATTTCTCAAAGAATAAAAAGATTCGATATACATGTAACTTCAATCCCACCATTATAAAAATCATCGAACCTACCTCTTTGAACGAGCAAGACTTCAATTCCCTCTTTTACTATTTTTTATTTCCCGAAAAAATCGACAGAGCAAATATCCTTGAATGGCAAAAAGAATCTCTTGAAGAAGATGTCTGCATGTGGAAATTCGCTTTTTTGATGCGATTCTACACACAAACGACAAAATCATTAGAACAAATAGAGAATCTGATTAATCTGGCAGACAAACATTATAATGAATATATTAAAGACACAGAACACAACAGGGTTAATGATTACGCAAATAGATCTTTCCGCAATTACATGCATAACTCTAGATTCTCAGTCATGTGTCATAATAATAATTATACGTTTGACAAGATGAAGAGCGATCTAGAAAAAATAAGAGGAATCCAAAACGAAACCTTCATATTCAATTATCACCCTTACCAGAAAGCCATTGAATACACAATAAGGTACTTAGAAAAAAAAATATCAAGCAGAGAAAGGGTTGAAGACTTAAATGGCCCTTTATCTTTTCTAAAGAACTGCTTTGAAAAATTTAAAGAGAATATTGCATGGTGCAAAAACTATCAACCGTATCTCATGCAAATGCGCTTCAAATTCTGCTCAGAAAAAGATGGAAATTGCGATCTGACGGTTTTTTATCCTTCCTCATTCTGCCGGCCACTAAAATTCCAAAGTCTGAATGAAAAGGTAGCAGAATATCATGTGCAAATTTCTCATTTAGAGTATAACATTAGTCATATTAGCGATAGAGAAGACTTAATAAAAGCTCAAAAGTCCATTGCTGACATGGAGAAAAAAAACATGCAACTCATGGGACTTTTTGCAACTACGACAACTTTTCTTGTCGGGCTCCTTTCCATCTTTATAGGCAACAATGGAAAAGTTTCTATTTTTGAAAAAATAGAATATGTGATTGCTCTTGGTTTTATTCTGCTCATGTTCATTTGTATAGGGTACATTGCCACCAGTGAGGTAAAAAAAAATAAAGGTAAAACAGCATTTTTCCTGTTTCTCCTGATCGTTTTTTGCGTCTTTTTGACATTAACATTCAAAAACACCGTAAAATAAAGGCTCCAATGCCTCTAAAAATAAAGAAACGTAGTTTTACAAAAAACTTCTAACATTGTCTGGCCAACAAATCATTTTCTAATAAGAAAAGACGAATCCAGATTATTCTACTAAGTCTGCGTGAATCTCTTTCAGACCGCAAACAAAATATAATACTGTTTTGCCTTGTAGCTTAAAAAGCTTTGTCTCAGTGAGTAAATCCCTACCTTTGTGGCGTGCAAGGCTTTTGCTGCACGGATAATCTCGTTTTTTCTCATGATCGGATCATATTTCAGGCCGAAGCTGCTCGATGTTTTCCACGGGTACAACCGTGAGCGTTTCATGGCCGACCTCATGGCCGGCGTTATCGTCGGCATCGTAGCTTTACCCTTGGCCATTGCCTTCGGTATAGCCAGTGGTGTATCTCCGGAAACAGGTCTTATCACGGCCATTATAGGCGGTTTCATCGTATCGCTTCTGGGTGGTTCATCCGTCCAAATCGGTGGCCCGACAGGTGCTTTCATCGTTATCGTCTACGGCATCATTCATAAGTACGGCATCGAAGGTCTTACGATTGCCACGATCATAGCAGGTATCTTGCTTCTCGTAATGGGTGTTCTTCGTCTGGGCACGCTGATCAAGTTTATCCCCTACCCTATAGTAGTGGGATTCACGGCAGGGATCGCCCTCACGATCTTCTCTACCCAAATGAATGACCTCTTCGGCCTCGGTATTACAGATATGCCCGGTGATTTCCTTGGCAAATGGGGAGCTTATTTTACCAACTTCAAGTCAGTAAACCTTTGGGCTTTCGGGATGGGTCTGCTTAGTATTGTCATCATTATGCTGAGTCCGAGATTCACCAAGAAGATACCCGGTTCGCTCATTGCCATCATCTTGATGACCGTAGCAGCCTATTTACTTCGGTTGCAGGGTATCGGCGAGTTCGAAACCATCGGCGACCGCTTCACTATTTCCGCTCAACTGCCCAAGCCAACGGGGGTAACACTCAGCCTCGAAACGATTCGCCAACTTTTTCCTCCGGCTTTTACCATCGCCCTGTTGGGAGCTATCGAATCTCTGCTGTCAGCCAGCGTAGCCGATGGTGTGATAGGGGAAAAGCACAACAGCAATACCGAGCTTATCGCTCAGGGTGCGGCCAATATAGTGGTTCCGTTCTTCGGTGGTATTCCCGTCACCGGAGCCATAGCGCGTACGATGACCAACATCAACAACGGCGGACGCTCTCCCATTGCAGGGATCATACACGCCTTCGTGTTACTGCTGATCCTGCTGTTCCTCGGGCCTCTGACGGCATACATCCCGATGGCTTGTTTGGCCGGAGTACTGATCATAGTATCCTACAATATGAGCGGATGGCGTTCGGTGGCCAATATCGGTCGCGGCCCTCGCAGCGATAGCCTCGTCATGCTGGTTACTTTCTTGCTTACCGTCATCCTCGACTTGACCGTTGCCATAGAGATAGGACTGCTTTTGGCCATCCTGCTCTTTATGAAGCGCGTTACGGAGAATACGCGTATCACCGTTGCCACAGGCAGGCTCGACCTGACACAAACCGGCGAGATCGCCCACCACGACGAAGTGCTCGACATCCCGAAGGGGGTAGAGGTATATGAAATCGAAGGGCCTTTCTTCTTTGGTATTGCGAACAGATTCGAAGAGATCATGAACACATTGGGCGACCATCCCGATGTTCGGATTATCAGAATGCGGCATGTGCCGTTTATGGATTCGACAGGGATGCACAATCTGGAAAACCTGATCAAAATGAGCCGGAAAGAAGGGGTCAGCATCGTACTCTCCGGTGTGCGCAAGGACGTCCACGAAGAACTTGCCACTGCAGGCATCGTAGAGCTATTGGGAGAGGAAAACGTATGTGCCGATATTCAAGCGGCTCTGCGACAGGCACAAGCCATAGCCCAAGGAGCATGAAAATAGGTGCCATAGACCTCGGGGTAGAGCCTTTGCTACTCGCTCCGATGGAGGATGTGACGGATGTGGCCTTCCGGATCATGTGCAAACAGTTCGGTGCCGATCTGGTTTATTCCGAATTTCTCAGTGCCGATGCCCTGATTCGTCAAGTAGCCGGCACATTCCGAAAAATGGCCATAGATGAATCGGAACGCCCGATGGCTGTACAGATATACGGACGGGATGTGGCTTCGATGGTAGAGGCCGCCCGACTATGCGAATCGGCCGGTCCGGATCTGATCGATCTGAACTTCGGATGTCCGGTCAAACGGGTAGCAGGAAAAGGTGCCGGCAGTGGGATGCTCCGCAATATCCCACTTATGATAGAGATAACGCGTGAGGTAGTCAAGGCGGTGAAGTTGCCCGTAACGGTGAAAACGCGGCTTGGCTGGGACAATGACAGCAAGATCATAGTAGACCTGGCCGAACAGCTCCAAGACTGTGGTATTGCAGCCCTGACCATACATGGGCGTACACGCGCCCAAATGTACACGGGGACGGCTGACTGGACGCTGATCGGAGAAGTGAAGAACAATCCGAGAATGCAAATCCCCATTATCGGAAACGGAGACGTGACCACTCCGCAAGAAGCCCGACGAGCCTTTGACGTATATGGCGTGGATGCCGTAATGGTAGGCAGGGCTTCTATCGGACAACCATGGATATTCGAGGAAATGAAGCATTTCCTTCGCACGGGAGAAACGTTGCCTTCGCATCCGTTTTCCTATTATATGGACATACTCCGCCGTCAGACGTTGAACAACATCCGAAAACTGGACGGACGGCGAGGTATCCTCCATACACGCAGACATATTGCAGCCAGCCCCATATTCAAAGGGATCCCCAACTTCAAGCCCATGCGTGTGGCCATGCTTCGTGCCACGACACAGGAGGAACTTTTCGCTCTTATGGACGAGGTGGAGAAGATGATAGGATCGGCTGATTCAGCGGCGGTATAGTCGCTTGGACAAAGCTCCCCCTGCCGATTGCTTCAATCCACAGGTCTCCGCATGCAAATCCGTCAACTCGGCATCATGTTTGCCGGTGAACATCTCGTTGTGGCATTCGCATAGCAACCAGAGCAGATGATCGAAGGCGGTCAGCTGTTCGTCCGACAGGGCGGAAACGAGTGTCTCGGCACAAAGGCGCAGGTTGGGAAAGAGATTGACCAGTACCTTCCTTCCCTCAGGGGTAATGGAGACACGCATACTTCTGCGATCCTCCTCATCCGGTCTCTGCTCGATCAGATTAGCTTTCAGCAGACGACGCATGACTTCTGCGCCGGATGTTTTTTCCATGGCATTGAGGTTGTTCAGCTCTGTCTTGGTCATGCTCTCACCGTTCATCAGGCTGACCAGATAGGTATATTCGTCTTCGGTCTGCAATGGAGATTCCGTGAGAGCTTTCTTGATATAAAAACGCGAATAACGATGGAGGAGGCTGACTCCTCGCGCTATGTTCTTAGCTCCTGCTGCTCGTTCCCGGGTGACAGAGACAGCTTCTTCCTCCAGTTTCTTTTTTTTGCCACAGCGCCAACTTAAAAAGTCGGCAAAGTCTTTTATTTCGGGTTCGTGCGAGCCTCCGTCGTGCAAACTTTCAAATGCATCGAGGTAGTCAATAAGATCGAAAAGCAGTTTTTTGTACTTCATAAATTACTCCGATTGAATAAATCGTCCGTTCGATGTAATCCTTTTGAGGCATAAATGTACATTTTTCCACTGAAAAGCAGGAGATTACATGTTGAATGTAAATCGGATGGCAACTCCTCTTTCATAAAAGAAATTGTAGCCACCATAGAATACTCCGACTTGCATCAGCGTACCGATACTCTGCGAATAGCCCATCTCCAGATAGGGTTTTCTCGATACCATATCCCACCGGGCTTTGAAATGTAAGGCCTCGTCGTTGGTCTTTAAGAAAACGAAGGGCAGGAAATTGACCAGCAGGCGAGAAGATCGGTAGCTGGTTTGAAGGATAAGGTGTTTGTCGGCTGTAGCCGTATAGGGAGGCAGTGTCTGGAAAGCAGCTTCCATGCTATCGCCGAATCGCCAAAAAGCATTACCCCCTTTTAGAAAAAAGTACTCGCTCGGATAGATAACCGACCGATCGAAATAACCTCCGACATTCAATTGATAGAACAGTGACGATGCCGGTGAAAAGACAAGTCGCTGCTGTATGCTCAAATCGAGGTGGTGGAAGCGTGCATCGGACTTACGCCCCATCCCGAAAGCTCCTCGATAAGAGAGAGAAAGGAGCGGAGCACGTATGCCCTCGCCCTCACGAATGAGAAATCCATCCGCCGTATAACGGTAATAAGGACGCGGATTGAATGTCATCTTGGCTCGTACTTCCAGCAATCGGTGATGAGGAACTATGCGAGGAAGATCGGGATCGGCATTGCTGATATTCAGAATATCGGTAATGCTGCCACCGAAGAGACTCCACGTCTCTCCATGCGGCAAAGGATTGCGCTCGGCCAGCATCACGCTTGTCTCCACATTGAGTTTGGGCAATAGGTCGATACTATTGGTCAGACGGACAAATTTATCATCGTAGCGAGTTGTCGGGCCTTGTCCGTTGAGCAACTCCATCATCAGATCGGTCAGTTGGTCTATTCTTTCGCGCGTGCTGTACAAATCGAAAGAGCGATGTCCTGCGGATAATTGCAAAAACCCTCTTTGCGGAGGAGAATAGTACAGTTTGCTGTCGAGAGTCCAAACGGCTTTGCGTCGTTTGGTAACATAATAAAGGCCGGGCTTTATCTCCCAACGGATTCCGGGAGCCATATCGTAAATAGCCGTCAGAGACTGCCCCAGCCAAAGATGATCGGCATAATTATAATAGAACAAAGCCCACACCAATCCCTCATTGCCTAATCGCCAACGCTCACCGATCCGATACTTGTGTCCCCAAGCCAATGCGCGATGCCAAGGTACATGCTGATGCAGGGTATGATCTCGACCGACAACCACATTTTTCCAATACGTCGAGCTATCCTCCCTCCCAAAGCTGCTGCGAACAGCCCAAACAGGAGCGACCGGCAATTCGTCCGGCAAACGGTAGCGACTGCTATCCGTAGGCATATAGACGGGGAGCACGGTCTTATCGAGCTGCTCTCCTGTATATGAGATTGAAGCAGAATAGCCATTATGGAGCGAAGCCCAAAGACGATTGCGGTCGATGACGACAGAAAGTCCGATCGGGAGGAAAAAGCCGGGTTCTACTTCTCCCAATTCGACCCTATAGGATTCTGTGATCACCCCTTTCATCATGACTCGCATTTCCAATATCGCAAGCTGTCCGTGTGTGACATCTATCGTTACCGTCCCGTGATTCAGACCGCTCAATCCACGAAATGCGATACGACGGTATGTTATGCCGTCTTTTTCGTACAGGCTATCCAAACGATAGGTATAAAACGCTTCGGCCTCTCGTCGAATAGGATTGGGAAAAATTTGCCGGTTGCCAAAATCGAACTCTTCGGCATATACATTCTCTCCCAACAGAGCCAAAGCCGTAAGGTCATCAACTTTGTTTCGCTGAAGAATATCCGATCGAAAAGAAACAACACCCCTTCTATATGCCCCCGTTACCGAGTCGTATTTTCCATATAGCCGAGCTTCCATACACAAAGAATCCGACGAGAGATACTGCTTCCACGGAATCCCACCGTGTTTGAGCCGATGCACTATCGGCAGCACACGAGAAGCCCACGATCGACCTCGAACATCGGCCTCCCAACTACGGCCTTCAGCCAAACGGAAGAGGTAAGGCGTTCTGTCGGAAATCATTCTGACCGTTTCCAAGGCAAAAGCTTCGGATTCTTTTCTGTCAGACAGGGAGGTCTGCTGCTCCGTTCTATTGCTCAGCTCCCGTATTTCCTTCGATACCGAAGGTAATGACTGCCCCACCATATGAGAAGCGCAGACTCCGAGAAGCCAAAAGAACGATAGCAAAAAGCGGACGATCGGTTTTCTCATCTCTTAGAGCGGCAGTTCAATAACGAAAGAGGTGAAACCATTGGCTGTACGCCTCGCAAGCAAATTTCCCCCATGCAGACGAATGATATAACGGGAAAGGCTCAGACCGATGCCGCTACCTCCGGTTTTGGTCGTATAGAAAGGAACAAACATATTGTCGAACACCTCTTGAGGAATAGGAGTGCCATTGTTCTCCACATGAAGGAGTAGTCTGTGTTCATCCAACGAATCGAGACGTTCCTCGACACGAATACGCAAAAGTCGTTTCTCCGTATCGGCAGGATATTCCGCCTCGGCAGCATTTTTGACGAGGTTTATCAGTACCGAAGTCAATTGCCGGCGGTCGGCCGGGACAGTCAGCTCCACGGGTATTTCTTCAATATCCACCTTTATATCGTTGGAGGACAGAAGCTCTTCTTGCAGGCGCAATATCCCCGAAAGAAAAGCATGTAAAGCAATGTCCTCCTTCTCGGGAGGAGGAACTGCCGTAAACTTACGGTAGTCCTGTACAAAGGATAACAGCCCCACTCCGGTACTACGAATGGTATCCAATCCGGTAGACAGCATCTCCTCGTCCGCAGAGCTTTGCAAATTGTCCAAGAGGGTATCGCATATCGAAGTAATGGGGGCTATCGAGTTCATGATCTCGTGCGTCATCACCCGAATGAGCCGAATCCACGACTCTGTCTCGCGAGCGTCAAGCTCCTTGCCGATATTCGACAGCGTATATATATGGTATATCTTCCCCCTGATGCGGAACGAAGAGAAGCGGAGGCTCACCTCCTGCTCTTCCCGCTCCGTAGTAAGCTTGATATGAATACCTGAATCGGTAGCCGCCGAACGAAACAGCCGAGGCATGTCCGGCGACACACGTCTGAGCTGATCGAGGTGTGTGATAACGGGTAAACCGAGGAGGCGCAACAGCACTGTATTGGTAGAATAGACATATCCTTCCGGAGCAACCATCATGATGCCGACAGGAATCTGTTCCAATACATGTACGAGAAACTGCTCGCCGGCTATAGCCTCATCACGAGAACGGCTGAGGATCTCCTTGATACGATTAAGCGTGCGGTTGAATGTTCGATGCGAGACATTGCCTCCCATTTCGGAAAAGCGCACGGAATAATCGCCATTCTCGATAGCATTCAAGAGCAGGGAAAGATCTTGAAGATGGCGCCGATAAAGTAAACGCAACCGCAAGGCGGAAAAGATAACGAGTCCGGCTGCAAAAATAGTGATGGCATAATGTCCTGCAGCTGCCGACCAAGTACCCACCACCGCCATGACGATGGTAAATAACAGATGCAAGCCGAAACTGCCGGTCTTCCGTCTTCCCATAGAAGAGGGGCTACAGCCCGTAGCGTTTCATCTTATTATACAGAGTCTGGCGGCTGATGCCTAATTCCCTTGCCACATTCGAAAGGTTGCTGCCGTTTCGTACCAAGGCTTGCTCGATAGCGGTCTTTTCCATTTCATCCAACGTCTGAGGAGTGCTTGCTACACCGGTAGCAGTCGGATGTACATCGACCGACTTCGGCAACGACAGATCCGCAGCAGAAAGGCTACTGCTACGGCTAAGGATCACAGCCTTCTCTATGCAATGCTGAAGCTCACGCACATTGCCCGGCCACGGATAATCGGAGAGTAGGGCCTCTGCTTCGGGAGTCAATTCCGGCACCTCTTTTCCATACTGTCGTGCATAACGATGCAGGAAGAATACGGCCATCGGCACTATATCTTCCCTGCGACGACGTAGCGGCGGCATCTCGATATGAATCGTATTGAGACGATAAAGCAAATCTTCTCGAAACCGGCCTTCAGCCACGGAGAGGGGCAAATCGCTATTCGTGGCAGAGATGACACGAACATCCACAGGGATCGGTGTATTGCTGCCCACACGGGTCACCACTTTTTGCTGTAGTACAGCCAACAACTTGGCTTGCAAAGCAAGGCTCAGGTTGCCTATCTCGTCCATGAAGATCGTGCCGCCGGACGCTGTCTCGAACTTGCCGGCGCGATCGCTTTTGGCATCGGTAAAGGCTCCTTTCACATGGCCGAACAGTTCGCTCTCGAACAGCGTCTCGCTCAAAGCTCCCATATCCACAGTCAGCATCGGCTGCCGGCTACGAGGAGAACGGGCATGGATATACTCGGCTAAAACGCCCTTGCCGGTACCATTCTCACCCGTAATGAGGACATGGGCTGCAGTATCGCCGATACGATCGGCCAGCTCCAACACCTCACGCATGGCCTTGCTTTTGCTGAGAAATACCGAATCGCCTTCTTTAGGTGTAGCCGTCACTTGAGTGCTTGCGGCCTTATTCATCGCCATGCGAAGCGACTCCAACAGCTCGGCGTTGTTCCACGGCTTGACGACGAAATCGCTTGCTCCATGCTTCAAGGCTTCCACTGCCAGACGAATGTCCGCATAAGCGGTAAAGAGTACCACAGGGAGGTCGGGGAAACGGCTACGGACTTGATCCAGCCAATATAATCCTTCATTACCCGTATTGATGCCGGTAGAAAAATTCATATCCAGCAGGAGTACATCCGGATGCACCTCTACGATCGTGGAAAGCAGTGTCTTGGGGGAAGGTAGGAGCGTCACGGTCTCGAAACTCCCCGTCAGGAGCAATTTCAAAGCCGTCAGTACATGTTTGTTATCATCGACCACGATGATATTGCCGCTTTTCTTCATTCTGTGCAGATCTTACACGCTTGGATAACGCTTTCGTGGAACGGAAACAAAAGTAAGGAAAAGACCGTGAAGAAATATAACAGTCAGGGCAATCGCATAGACATATAAGCCTGATGATGTTCTGTCCGGAATAAGCACGAATTAATGTGTTAGAGATCCTAATTGTAGAAGGAAGAGA
>OHBE01001394.1_pt1 | contig 21060 bp, 20 predicted proteins | sample 1577231 | NCBI WGS metagenome assembly OHBE01 (sample SAMEA3541506, study PRJEB24748) | human gut metagenome | biome: human gut; feature: human-associated habitat; material: faeces | place: China | collected 2012 | reverse complement strand
CAAGGGGGAACTTTTATTGTTGTTTTACCGCTGCTCCTGCACATACAGGTTCACGCGGCTCTGGATCATGTTGGCAGTGGTCTGAACATCCTTGTCTCCGGCAAAGTAGGCGGCGACCTCATCGGTGATGATATCGAGGATCTCCTGATCGTAGTCATAGACGCTGCGCGTGCTGTTGATCACGCCCAGGATCTGGTCAATGTCCTCCTGCGTCAGCGCATAGACATCCTTATAGACCGTTTCGCCGTTTTCCATGGTCTCATAGCTGCCCCGGATGGCCTTGTCGGGCTCACCGTCGCCGTCCCAGTCGACCTGTTCGCCTTTTTCGTCCAGCTGGTACTGCTCGGTCATGATGTCGGTCATTTCTGCGTCAAACGCGGCCTGACTGATGGGGAAGCCGTAATAGTAATTGTTCTCGTCTATCGTGTTCATCTTTTTGATGATCGAGCAGACGAAGTCCCACGCGGCGTCGGGGTATTTCGTGACGGAGGAAATGGCCACCGGCATCTGAAGCTCGAACGAGCTGCCGGAGCCGTCCTCGGTCGGATATCCGGTAAAGGTGATCTTGTCGCGGATCGCGTAGACGTTCCAGATATAGGAGTCAAAGCTGTACATCCCGATCGTCGACATGAGCTGCTTGCCGTTCGTGATGCGGGTCGCGTCGGAGTCCCACATCGCGACGTCAACGGCGATATCGGCGGAGGAGGCATAAGCAATCGCGCCGTCACCGTCACTGGTTTCTGCCGGGAAGGAATTGCAGAAGGCCAGCAGCTGCTGGAACGCCTCGGAGTCAAACTCGCACTTGCCCGTCGTCCAGTCGACGAAAGCAGACAGGTTGCGGGACAGGCAGTTCGACAGAGCCGTGTTCTTCGTCCAGCCGTTGGAGAAGACCGTCGCGCCCTCCTGCAGCTGTGTCATGGCGTCCTGCACGGCAGCGACGTTCCATGTGTCATACTGGCTCGCGATGGAAGACAGCGCGTAGGCCGTCTGCACGGAGAAGCTGGTGGGCAGCTCATAGAGCTTGCCGTCCTTTTCCAGCGCACTCATGACCTGTGGGACAAAATAGTCGCGGCTCAGGCCGTTTCCGCCGTCCATGAAGGTATTGAGGTCGGCGATCACGCCCTTGGCGGCATACTTATCGATCGGCAGATTGCTGGTCAGGAAGATATCCGGCACGCTGCCGCTGATGATCTCGGTGGTGAGCTTGGTGACGCCGGCGTTGTAATCGTCGTCGGTCGCGTACTCGCTGTAGTCGACGACATTGATGCGGTACTCGTCGTTCGTCTTGTTGTATTCGACGATCATGCTGCGCAGGTTCCAGTCGAGATACATGCACGCGAGTGTCAGAACCTTCTTTTCCTTGATCTCAGACGCGTCCACACGGTGCAGGACGATCAGCTGATAGGTCGTGGGGTCGGTGTTCCAGTCCTGCATGAGGGCGGCCACGCGGCTGTCGGAGAGCATGGCATAGCCCGACATATTGTTGGTGTCAACGTCGCAGGCCAGCCAGTCGACGAGCTTTTCCTTCGTGTCCGTTTTGGCGGTATAGCCATAGATGTTATTATTGTAGGTGTAGTAGAAGTCATAGGCATCGTCGCCCGGGAAGATGCTCCCCACGTTGGGCGGCAGCTTGACCTTCTCGCCCCAGTCCTTCGTTTCCAGATCGATGGGGACGAAGTACTGGCCGTTTTCATCGGCGGCGTTCACGTCGTCCGTGTAGTTGTACCACATAACGCCGACCTGCTGTGCGTTCAGCCGGTACAGACTACCGTTATACTGGCTGCCGTCGAGCTTGAACTGCACGTTGCCCTCTGCATCGAGGACGTAAATATTATTATAGTCGCTGACGTAGAGATTGCCGGCGGCGTCGACGGCGAAGAAGCTGAGGTTGCCGCTCATGCCGTCCTCGTTGTCCTCGTTGTTCGTGTTGGAAAGGTCGAGGCTGGCGATCGTGCTGCCGTCGGCAGCAACGTGCACCAGATAAGAGCCACCCACGTCCGTGGAAGGGTAATCCCATCTGCTCTCCGTTTCAGGGTCAAAGTCGTCGGGCAGGTCAAACTGCGTGGCGTAGACATTGACAAGCATCCAGAGCGTTCCGTCGTCCGAACCGATCATGTTGTAGCAGTCGACGCTGCCGTCCGCGCCCTCCGGAACCTGCGGCAGCTCCAGATTGGTCAGTTCCGTGCAGGTACCTGTATCGGGGTCGATGGTGAGCATGGACAGCCGCGTGTTGTAATACGACCACGTTTCACCCGTGACAGGGTCAGAGTTGACGATCTCCTCGCCCTGCATGCCGACCGAGGCATAGAGCGTCGTTCCGGCGGCGCAGATCTGGTTGACGTACTGCACGCCGTCCGGAACGGCAAGGTCGAAATAATCGGCCTTATAGGCGTATTTTGCCGTTGTCTGGGAGGGCTTGGTCTGGTCGATCAGAGAATTGCCCGGATCGGTCTTGCCGGGGTCCTTCGTCCCGTCCTTTGAGCAGCCTGCAAACAGGCCCACGATCATCAGCGCCGCAAGCAGCAGCGCAAAAATCCGTTTTGTTTTCATGTAATACTCCTTTTCATTTCATGCCCAATGTCCATAATCTATATCTTGTGCTGACGCACAGTACAGGCGGCCTATCTTGCCGTCTGTATCATACCAAAACAAAGACGCAAAAGAAAGCCCGGCGTTGCATTTTTCATATTTTTTTAAGAACTGACTTTGCCTGCACCCGGCGGAATGCAGTGGATTGTCGGCGAATTCGTAGGTTTCCGCGCATTCGATTGTAGGGGTCGATGCCCACATCGACCCGTTGGGCAACCGCGAATTCGCCGGAGATTCCCGTAAAATTGGTGCATTCTGCCGGGCCGATGTAGGCATCGGCCCCTACAGGGTGCTGCGCAAATCTGACAGTCTGCCGCTTTACTCCGACGGCATTGCCTCTGTCTGAATGGGCAGGATGACCTCGGCGGTAAATTTTCCGTTTTCCGTGTAGCGCTTGAAGCCGCCGGCCATCTGGGCCATGATCTTTGCACAGGTGCGCAGGCCGATCTTATTGGACTCGATGCGGCCGGAGGCGGGGTTCACGCTGTTGGACAGGCAGATGTGCAGCGCGCCGTCTTCGATCAGGGCGGCGATGGCGACAGACTGGGCGGGGTCGGCATATTTGCGGATGTTGTCGAAGAGATTGTCGAGCACCCGCTTCAGATACATCACGTCGGCCTCGATCTGCACCTCCTGCTGCGGCAGCAGCAGCTGCACCGTGAAGCCCTGCTGCTGCAGCTGGACACGGCTCTCGCCCAGCAGCTGCTCCAGAAGCAGCCGCGCGTCATAGATTTCCATCTGCATGGGCAGCTCCTTGCATCCAAACAGCAGCGAATACCGGAACAGCTCATCCGTCAGCGTTTTGAGCTGCTCAGCCTTGCCATAGGCAGCGTCCAGAAAGCTTTGCAGTTCTTCTTCCGATCGATACTGTCCGTTTTTTGCCAGATCAAGATAGCCGAGCAGCGCGGTAAGCGGGTTTCGGATGTCGTGCGACATGGCGGTGATGAGGTCGCTGTTCTGCTGCAGGGCGCGCTGCTCCTCGCTGGTCTTGCGCAGGAGCGACAGGCGCATCTGCTCGACGCTGGCTGTCAGCTGTGAGATCTCGTCGCGGCCCTTCGGCTCGAGCTGCAAATAGAGATTGCCCGCGCCGATGGACTGCACCTCCTGCGAGATGGCGACGACTCTGCGCGCGATGCGGCGGTTATACGCCAGCAGCGTCAGCGCCAGAACCGCGCAGCCCAGCAGCAGCGAAACGATCCACAACAGATCGTAGAGCCCGGAATCGGAATTATCATAGATCACGGCGTAAAACGTGCCGTCGCGAAACACGATGGGATAGACGACGCTGGCCATCTGCTCCTTGAGCGAATACGCGTCGACCGCCGCGCTGTCCGCGCCCCACCAGCCGATCTCGAGGATCTGCCGCTGGTCGTGGTAGAGCATGATATAATAGTTTTTTCTCGACTCGCCCCAGCGGGCCAGCATATCCGTGTCGCGCGTGGAGATGCTGTTCTGCCGCACAAAGGACTGGAACTCCTGCGCAGCCCTGTTCGTGCGCTTCAAAACAGCCTTGTCGCTCATATAGCTGCGTTCGATGATCTGCTCGCCGGTGAAGTTCGCCAGCAGGCAGACGCACACACCCAGTACCAGCCCCAGCAGCAGCACAAACAGCGGCTTGACGCTCAGCGAAACAAAATGCTTCTTCTTTTCAGTCAATCTGATAGCCCTTTCCCCAGACGGTGCGGATCAGGCGCGGGTTGGCCGGATCCTCCTCCAGCTTCTTGCGCAGGTTCACAATATGCACCATCACGGTATTGTTTGACGCCGGCATATATGTCTCATGCCAGACCGTCTCATAGATCGTGCGCACCGGCACGACGCGGCCCCGGTTCTCCGCCAGACAGTGGAGAATGGAAAACTCCGTCTCCGTCAGCTCCAGCGGCTGGCCGTTTACCAGCACGCGCCGGTTTTCCTCGTCGAGCACGATGCCGGGGCGGAGCGTCCGCCCGCTCGATTTGCTCTTATACACCCGGTAGCGCCGCAGCAGCGACTCGACCTTCATCATCAGCTCCGCGTGGGAAAACGGCTTGGCGAGAAAATCATCCCCGCCGGAATCATACGCGCGGCGCTTGTCGCCCTCCTGCGTCTTGGCGGTCAGAAACAGGACCGGGGCTGTGGAATACGACCGGATGCGGCTGCACGCGTCATAGCCGCCCAGCTCCGGCATCATGATATCCATTAAAATAAGATCAAGCTCCGGGTGCTGCCGGACCTGCTCGACCGCCTCCGCGCCCGTCGCGGCCTCCAACACGGTATAACCGCCCGTCTCCAACAAGATCCGGCAGATACGCCGGATATCCGGCTCGTCGTCTACCACCAGAATGCGGATCGCCTCTTCCATGGCTGCTCCCTCCTTTTTGTGGCGCTATTATATCACACTTCCGCAAGCTTCCGGGCAGAATTAAGAATTTTTAAGACATTTTTTATCCCGTGCGCAAAACTGCGTGACGAAACGGGGAAAGCGTGCTATACTATAATAACTTGAGCATAGATGCACGCGCCCGTGCATCACCTCACAAATCACCCGCCATAGGAACCGCAAATGGAGCTTTTATACACCGACAATCGAATCGTCGTCTGTCTCAAGCCTTTGGGCGTTTTGTCCACTGACGAGCCGGGCGGTATGCCGGAGCTGCTGCGCCGGGCGCTGGGAGAGGACGAAACCGGCTGCGTGCGCGTCGTGCACCGGCTCGACCGGCCCGTGGGCGGCGTGATGGTCTACGCGCGGTCGCGCATGGCTGACAGCATCCTGTCCCGGCAGGTGCAGGCGCATACATTTGAAAAGGACTATCTCGCCGTATTGGAGGGGATCCCGGACGCGCCGGAGGGCGTTCTGGCCGATCTTCTCACGCGCGACGCGGCAGCAAAACGCACCTTCGTCACGCACACCCCCGGCCCGGACGCACGGCCTGCCCGGCTTTCGTACCGGGTGCTTGGCGGGAAGGACGGGCGCGCGCTTGTGCGTATCCGGCTGGAAACCGGCAGGACGCATCAGATCCGCGCGCAGTTTTCCTCCCGCGGCCTGCCGCTCTGCGGCGACCGGAAATACGGCGCACAGTCAGACGGCCCGCTCGGCCTCTGGTCGTATCAAATCGCGTTTTTCCACCCGCAGACGAATGAACGCCTCGTCTTCGCGCATGACCCGCCGCAGGCTGAACCGTGGCTCGCATTTTTTGACACTCTGAAAGAGAAATAGGAGGGCACCATCCCCATGGCAGCAACAAAAGCAAATTCGATCGTGATGACCGAGGGCAGACCCCTGCCGCAGATCATCCGCTTTTCCGTCCCGCTGGCGCTGACCGGCATTTTACAGCTGCTGTTCAACGCCGCCGACGTCATTGTCGTCGGCAAATTTGACAGCAGCACGGCCCTTGCCGCCGTCGGCGCGACAACGTCGCTTATCAACCTGCTCATCGGCGCGTTCATCGGCATTTCCGTCGGCGTCAATATCCTTGTCGCCCGTTATCTCGGCTGCCGGGATGACGAGCGCGTCTCCCGCTCCGTGCACACCTCGGTCGTGCTGGGGCTTGGGCTTGGCGTCGTGGTCTTCCTGCTGGGCTTTTTCCTGGCCAGTCCCCTGCTCCGCCTGATGGATACGCCGGAGGACGTTCTGCCCCTGTCCGACCGGTATTTGCAAATTTACTTCATCGGCGTGCCCGCCTCGCTTCTGTATAACTTCTGCGCGGCGGTGCTGCGGGCCTTCGGCGACACAAAAAAGCCGTTTTTCTTCCTGTCCGTTTCCGGCACGGTCAATGTGCTGCTGAATCTGTTCTTCGTGATCGTCTGCCGTCTCGGCGTGGCGGGCGTTGCGATCGCAACCGTCGTCTCGCAGTATCTCGCGCTGGCGCTCGTGCTCATCTGCCTGATGCGGCTGGAGGGCTGCGCGCAGCTGGAACTCAAAAAACTCCGCTTTTACCCGGACGAGGCCCTGCGCATGATCCAGATCGGCCTGCCTGCGGGTCTTCAGTCCGTGATCTTCAATATTTCCAATGTCATGATCCAGTCCTCGATCAACTCCTTCGGCGCGGACGTGGTCGCGGCGAACACGGCGGCAGGCAATCTCGACTCGTTCATTTATACGGCCTGCAACTCCGTTTATCACGCCTCCATGACCTTTACCAGCCAGAATCTCGGCGCGGGCAAGCCGGAGCGCATCAAGCCCGTCTACCGCGACTGCATCCTGACAGTCCTGCTCATCGGCGTGCCGATGTGCGCGCTGCTGTACTTCTTCGGCCAGCCGCTGCTCGGCATTTACATTGCAAAGGACGACCCGGCCTATGCCTCCGTCATTGCCAGCGGCATGGTGCGCGTGACGTATATGGGCATGACCTATTTCGTCTGCGGCATCATGGAGACGTGCTGCGGCATGGTGCGCGGGCTTGGCCGGAGCTGGATGCCGATGGTCGTGACGATCTTCGGTGCGTGCGTGCTGCGCATCATCTGGATCTACACGATCTTCCAGACGCACCACACGCTTGACGTTTTGTATCTGTCCTACCCTGTCAGCTGGGTCGTGACGAGCGCGGTGCACGTGCTCTGCTTTGTTCTGATCTACCGCCGCATGATGGCGCGGTGGTACACGCATAAGGAGGAAGAAAATGCGAGTTATTGACATTGAAGACGTTGTCTATGCCATGCGGAACCAGACGCAGTTCGTTCTGCGCTGTGAGGAGGTCTTTCACGACAAGATCAGCTCCGCTGCCGCCGCGATCCTGAGCGCACAGCCGCGCAAGCCCTTCGTCTGCCTGACCGGCCCCTCCGGCTCCGGCAAGACGACGACGGCGATGCGCCTGCAGGCGTATCTCGAAAATCTGGGCGTCAAGGTCTGTCTTTTGAGCATGGACAATTTCTTTCTGCCGCTCTCCGAGCGGCCAAAGGACTTGACCGACTGGGAGTCGCCCCTGTGCGTCAACCGGGAGCTGCTGCTTGACACCATCGACCGGCTGTCGAACGGCGAGACGGTGCAGGTGCCGTGGTACGACTTTCCCAACAACCGCACCGGCGGCTACACCCCCATGCAGGGCAGCCGCGAGGCTGTGATCATCGCCGAGGGCATCCATATGCTCAATCCCCTGCTCTTCGATCCCATCCGCGACCGCGCCACCGGCATTTATGTCGCGCCCAGAACGCGTATCATCACGCCCGGCGACCGCATCATCCACCCCGAACAGGTGCGCGTGGCGCGCCGCATGATCCGCAATTATCAGGGCCGCGGCAATTCCCTGCGCGACACGATCCTCCGCGCCGAATCCGTCAACGCGGGCGAACAGAAGTATATCGCGCCCAACAAACCCAACGCCTCCATCCACATCGACTCGTTCCACGATTACGAGCTGTGCATTCTGGCAAAATACCTGCGCCAGATCCCACAGTTCGCGTCCGATCTGGACGACGCGTTTATTGCGGAGCACGGCCTGACCGTCCTGATGGACGTGGTACGGAGCCTGCCGCCGCTCGATACGCCGTATGTCCCGCGCGACTCCATCGTGCGCGAGTTTGTCGGCGGAAGCATTTTCCAATACTGACACAAAGGAGAACACACACATGACAGTCGTTGAACGCTTTTTGAAGCTCGTTTCCTATCCCACGACCTCGGACGAAGCGTCCGAGACGTGCCCGTCCACCGCGCGGCAGCTTGCGCTTGCGCAGGAGCTTGTCCGCCAGATGCAGGACATGGGCATTGCCGACGCGCACGTCGATCAGGACGGCTACGTCTACGGCACCGTGCCGGCGAACTGTGACAAAAAAATCCCCGTCTATGGCCTCATCGCCCACATGGATACCTCGCCCGACGCCCCCGGCGAGAACATCCGCGCACGCATCACAGAGCCTTACGACGGCGGCGATATTGTCCTGAACGAAGAGAAGCACATCATGCTTTCTCCGAAGGAATACCCGCAGCTGAAAAACTCTGTCGGCAAGCGCCTGATCGTCACGGACGGCACGACGCTGCTCGGCGCGGACGATAAGGCGGGCGTGGCGGAGATCCTGTCCGCTGCACAGCTGCTGCTTACATCCGAAAAGCCGCATGGAACCGTCAAACTCGCCTTTACGCCCGACGAGGAGATCGGCCGCGGTGCCGACCGGTTTGATGTGGCGGGCTTCGGCGCAGACTACGCTTACACCGTTGACGGCGGCGCGCTCGGCGAACTGGAATACGACAACTTCAATGCCGCCAGTGCGAAAATCGAACTTCGCGGCAAGTCCATCCACCCCGGCACCGCAAAAGGTCAGATGGTCAACGCCGCGCTCGTCGCCATGGAACTGCACGGCCTGCTCCCGGCGCTGGAGACGCCGTATTACACGGAAAAATACGAGGGCTTTTATCATCTTGTCGCCATGCGCGGCGAGACGGAGCAGGCGGAGCTACAATACATCATCCGCGACCACGACCGCGCGAAATTTGAAGCGCGCAAGGCCGTCATGGAAAAAGCCTGCGCGGAAATTGACCGCCGCTACGGCGCGGGCACCGCTGTTCTCACGCTGCGCGACAGCTATTATAATATGAAAGAAAAGATCGCCCCGTGTATGTTCCTGATCGAGAACGCGAAAAAGGCGATGGAATCCGTCGGCGTCACGCCGAAGGTCGTCCCCATCCGCGGCGGCACGGACGGCGCACGCCTGTCCTTTGAGGGCCTCCCCTGCCCGAACCTGTGCACCGGCGGCGAAAACTTCCACGGCCGCTTTGAGTACATCCCCGCAGACGACATGGAAACCATCACGAACCTTCTGGCCCAACTCATGTGGCAGCTTGCCGAGTGATCTGCAAACCAAAAAATCCGCTCCACGGCGGATTTTTCGGCATATTAAGAGCAAGGATGATATTCGCATGGATTTGGAATACAGTAAGGCCGTCGGCGCGGCGATCCGGGCCGCATGGCTTGCGCGGGGCACGACGCAGGAGCAGCTTGCGGCAAAGGCGCAGCCTGCAGGCTGTGATCTGACCCGCAGTGCATTGGCAAAAATCGAATGCGGCCAGCGCAGCGTTTATCCCGATGAATGAAAAGCGCTCCACGAAGCGCTTCAGATCCCCTATGAGGCGCTGCTGCAACGACAGCAGCAGCTTATCCATATAGCCAACGGCTCCCGTATGCAGCTGCATACGGGAGCCGCTTGTTCTGTCGGCGCGTCAATAGCGGAGGGATTCTGCCTCAGAATTCAGCGCGCGCTGAACTGTGCAGGATACAGAAGTCTCTGTGACAGCGCATAGAATAAGCCTTATGAATGCGCTTCAAAATAAGCGCGCAGGCCGTTCAGAAGGGCGGTCTGGTCGCCGGGGTCCGGGAGGCCGGAGACAGCGGCGACGCCGATGACGCTTCCGCCGCGGATGCGGATGGGGAACGCGCCGCTGCACGCGGCGTAGTCACTGCGCGGCAGCCGCCAGTCGCGTTCCTGATCCTCGCAATTGACCTCCAGCTCGTAATACGCGCGCTGGGAGCTTTTTTCAAGCAGGTTGACCAGATTCCGCTTGCGCCGCAGCCACTGCTCGTGATATGCGCCCGTGCCGTCCGGGTAATAGCGGAAGACGATCACGTGATTGATCTCGATCTCCACGGCAAGCGGCGCGCCCATCTTTTCGCACGCGTCCACCAGCGCATGGCCAAGCTCCCACGCGTCGCGGTGGGAAAAGCTCGTGAACTGATAGGCCTGCTCATCTGCGATGCAGGCCTGCAGCGCCTTCTGCGCCTCAGCCCTGTCCATAATAGGCGTTCGCGCCGTGCTTGCGCAGGTAATGCTTGTCGAGCAGCACCTGCGGCATGGGGCCTGCGGCGGGGTTCAGCAGTTTGGCGTGGAAGTTCATGAACGCGACCTCTTCAAGCACAACGGCGTGGTAGACCGCCTCGTCCGCGTCCTTGCCCCAGGTGAACGGGCCGTGGTTGTGGACGAGCACGGCGGGAACCTGTGCCGGGTCGATGCCGCGGCGCTTGAATTCCTCGATGATGACAAGGCCGGTGTTCTTTTCATACGCGTCCTTGATCTCCTCCGGCGTCATGCTGCGGGTGCAGGGGATCTGGCCGTAGAAATAATCGCCCTGCGTGGTGCCCATGGCGTCGATGCCGACGCCGGCCTGCGCAAAGCTGGTCGCCCAGCGGCTGTGCGTGTGGACAATGCCGCCGATGGACGGGAAGGCCCGGTACAGCTCTACGTGCGTCGGCGTGTCGGACGAGGGCTTGAGACGGCCCTCGACGCGCTCGCCCGTTTCAAGACTCACGAGCACGATATCGTCGGCGGTCATTTCGTCATATTCCACGCCCGACGGCTTGATGGCGATCAGGCCGCTTTCGCGGTCGATGGCGGAGACGTTGCCCCATGTAAAGGTGACGAGATCGTGTTTTGGCAGGGCCAGATTGGCTTTCAATACCTGCTCTTTCAGTGCTTTCAGCATAGTGTTTTTCCTTCCTTCCAGCATAGTGTTTTTCCTTCCTTCCAGTATTACAGGCTCATTTCCGAGCGCTTGATAATGTGGTTCTGATAGATCTCATTGAGTTCGACAAAGTAGCCGCTCCAGCCCCAGACGCGCACGATGAGATTGCGGTAATTCTCCGGGTGCTTCTGCGCCTCAAGCAGCCTGTCGCGGTTGACGGCATTGATCTGCATCTGGTGTCCGCCCATGTCCATGAAGCTCTTGACGAACATGGCGCATTTGCGGATGGCGTCCTCATTGCGGAACATGGTGTCGGACAGCTCGACGGTCAGCGGGCCGCCGTTTGCCACGCGCGTCAGATGCGGCTTGGCAAAGGACTTGATGATAGAGATCGGTCCTTCACAGCGGGCAAAGAGGGATGGCGAGTAGTTGCAGGGCAGCGCCTCATGCGCGCTGCGGCCATCGGGCGAGGCAGGCGCGTCCTTCGAATGCCAGATATAATACATGGCCGAGGCCGTGCCCGCGCGGAAGCAGCCGCCGCGGTCGTTTTTCTTCCCTTCCAGCGCGTCGGCATACCAGTCGAGCAGCTGCACGGCGATGGAATCGACAAAATCATCGTCGTTGCCGAACTTCGGGCCTTCGTAGCGGAGCATATTCTGTTCGCGCTCATAGCCCTTGAAATCGGCGTGCAGCATGGCGAGCATGGTTTCCGGCGTGAAGGTCTTCTCGTCGTAGACGTATTTGCGTACAGCGGCCATGGAATCGGCGGCTGTGGCAAGCCCGTCGCCGTGGAAGCCGTAGTGATTATACTTGCCGGGCTTCGAGATATCGCGCATCTTTTCGAGGCAGTCCGGGCACATGAGACTCACGAGGGGCGACGGCTCTTTATAGACGTTTTTCGTCTCCGCCATGAGCGCCCCGGCCTGCGCCTCGATATTCTGCTTCACAAGCGCCGCGAATTCTTCGTATGTTTTGCATTCCGGCAGATGCTCGCAGGCGTCCTGCACGGTCTTGAGGAAGTTCAGGCTGTCCCAGTTGACAAGATCCATATATCCCGTCACAAGGATCTCCCAGCAGGCGGCCAGCGTGTAGTTATACGCGTCCTGCTTCTCATAGCCCCAGCGCAGCAGCGCAGGAATGACAATTTCGTCGTTCGTATACTGTGGGAAGCCAAGGCCCTTCTGTGTGAGCGTCGTGGCAAGCTCATAGACGGACAGCGGCGTGTTTTTGTGCACGCGCAGATTGACCTTGGGGTCGATGAGGCACAGCTCGCGGCTGGCGATCAGGCACAATTCGGACAGGTCGTTATACGCGTCGGAGCCGTCTTCGTTCGAGCCGCCCAGTACGATGGTCTGCCCGTTGTCGCCCTGCTGGATGCCGATGTAAAGGTCGCTGTCGCGGTTGCAGGAGACGAAAAACTCCTCCAGCAGCTCAAGCGCCCCGTCCTTTGTCAGAAGCCCTGCGTCCAGATCGTGCCGGTAATAGGGGTACAGGAACTGGTCGATACGGCCGATGGTATTGTGATAGTTGCCGTTGCACCACATGGCGTAATGCAGCAGGCGCAGGAACTGCAGCGCTTCGAGAAGCGTCTCGGGCGCATTGGCGGGGATCTTGGAAAGCGTGTCCGCAACCGTCTGGTTGCCTACGCGCAGCGCCTCCTCGCGGTAGCGCGCGGCGAAGTCCGTCACGATGGAAAGCACGTCCAGCATGGCCTGCAGAAATTCCTTCTGCTCCGCCGTTTCTGCCTTTTCCAGCTGCGTGCGAATCTTTTCGGCCTTTTTCGTAAAGCCGTCCGCCATCAGCATCCCGTAATCGGGGCACATATTGAATACGCGGCCGTTTTCATGGAACGCGTGCGTCTCGTGCAGCTGCCTGTCCTCTTCTTCTGTGTGGATCTCCGGAATGGTGCGCACGGTGCGCAGCAGCGTGATGCGCTCATCCGGGAAAACGACGGGCGTTTCCTGCGCCAGCACATAACGCAGCCGTGCGACCGAGCGCTGCATATCGTCAAGCCCCTGCGCCGCAAGCTCTGCGGCCAGCGCGTGCACGTCTTCGGCGGGCTTGCGGTAGGCGTGGTGCGCCTTGTCGCGGACGAAAAAATCCAGCTGCTTCTGAATATGTTTGGTTTTCATGAAGCTCCCTCCTGAAACGGTAAATCGATATACCGGGCTTACAGCTCGTAGTCGATCGCGCCGCGCGATTCGCGGATGGACTTGCAGAGCGTGGACACCGCGACATGGCGCGGGTCGTTTTTGTAACGGGACAGCGCCTCCAGATCGTCAAAATCGGCGATCAGACAGGCGTCGTAGGGATTGCCGGGCTTGCAGCTGCGGTGGATCTCCATATGGCGGATCTCCGGGATCACGCCGTCCAGCGCCTGCAGGCCAGACAGGAATTTTTCACGGTTTTCCGCTTCTCCCTCGCGGAATTTCCACATGACGATATGACGGATCATGGCATATTCTCCTTTATACGGTATTCAAAATTTTCAAAAATCAGCACCGTGCCCTCGGCAATGCCGTCCGGCAGCAGCGCCAGCGCGACCTCCGTTGTGCCGCCTGTCTCATTTTCCAGCACGGCATAATCGCCCGCGATCTCGCGGACCGTCCGTTCCATACGCATAGCAGCGCCTCCTTTTTTCGTATTGTATCATACTTTTTTCTATTTTGGAACACAATACTCGCAGAAGGAGGAGATGTATATGAACGAAGATACCCTGCATCTGCTGTCGGAGTGCGCGGCGGGGACGGATATGGCCATCCGCTCACTGGAGGATGTGCTGAAAAACAGCGTGGAGGGCCCGCTGCAAAAGCGTCTGCTTGACAGCAAGCGCCAGCACGAGCAGCTTGCCGCACAGGCGGCCGACCGGCTGCGCCGCCAGGGCAAGGAGCCGAAGCGCGCAGACCCGGCTGCGCGCGCCATGTCGTATCTGAAAACGCAGGCGATGCTTTCCATGAAGCCCGGAGACGCGACAACAGCCGATCTCATCTCGACCGGCTGCTCGATGGGCATCAAGTCGCTCGCCCGCTACTGCAACCAGTACCCCACAGCGGACGAGGACGCGCGGGGCCTCGCCCAGTCGCTCATCCGGCTGGAGGACCAGCTGGTCAAGGATATGCGGCCGTATCTGTAAAAACCAAATGCAGTTGGCAAGGGACGGGATTCTCGCCGCCCGGCAGGATGCACCGTTTTTAACGGAAATTTTCGGCGAATTCGTAGCTTCCCAACGAGCGAGCAGGCAGGTGCTTGCGAATTTGCCGTAAATTCCTATAAAACCAATGCAGTCTGCCGGGCGGAGCAGCGTCCCGCTCCTGCTGAGATCACGGAGACCATCGCGCAGGCGAAAATTTTTATTTGTCAACACGCCGATTTTGGTGTATAATGAAGCCACCAAAATAAAGGGGGAGTTCCTATGACAAATAAGGTCATCACCATCAGCCGCCAGTTTGGCAGCGGCGGACGAAGCATCGGCAAGGCGGTGGCTGAGAAGCTCGGCATCCCCTATTATGACAAGGAGCTGGTCGACAAGGTCGCCAAAGAAAGCGGCTTCTCGCATGAGTTCATCGAGGAGATCGGCGAATACGCCTCTGTCACCAGCAGCTTCCTGTTTAATATTGCCGTCTCCTCGCACCCGATGGGTCTGGTCGATACCATGTCCGTGTCGGATAAGCTCTACGTCTGCCAGACGAACGTCATCCGCGATCTTGCCAGCAAGGGTCCGTGCGTTATCGTCGGCCGCTGCGCCGACTTCATCCTGAAGGATCAGCCGGACTGCCTGCACATTTTCATCCACTCCGACATGGCCCACCGCGCCGCCCGCGTGCGCGAACGCTACGGCGAGACGAGCAAGCCCATGGAAAAGCGCCTGCAGGAGAAGGACAGCAAGCGCAAGGTCTATTACAAGCATTACACCAACCGCAACTGGGGCGAGGCCGAGAATTACGATGTCTGCCTCGACAGCGGCACGCTCGGCGTTGACAAGTGCGTCGAGATCGTCTGCGATATCGCGCAGATGAAATGACCGGAGATAAAGCCATAGACACGCAAAAGGCTCCCCTTTATGCAAAGGGGAGCCTTTGACGTTCCCGCGCCAGTGCTGCACTGAAAAGAATGGAACAGCCCCAGCGGCGAAAACCGCTGGGGCTGCTGTGTATGGAATGGAAATAGATCAGAACACGCCCTGCTCGTACATGGCCTGTGCGACCTTCTTGAAGCCGGCGATGTTGGCGCCCGCAACCAGATCGTAGCCGAGGCCGTACTCTTCGGCAGCCTCTGCGCTGACCTTGTGGATGTTCTTCATCATCTTGTGCAGCTGCGCATCGACTTCCTCAGCCGTCCAGACCAGACGCTCGGAGTTCTGGCTCATTTCAAGACCGGAAACGCCGACGCCGCCCGCGTTGACAGCCTTGGACGGAGCGACGACCATGTGCTTCTGCGCGCGCAGATAGTTCAGAGCGTCGTTCGTGGTCGGCATATTGGCGACCTCGATGTAGTACTTGACGCCGGAGGCGGCGATCTTCTCAGCCTCACCCATGCGAACGTCGTTCTGCATGGCGGACGGCATGTTGACATCGACATCCTTCGCGCCCCATGCCTTCTGGCCGGCGACGAACTCGCAGCCGAACTTGTCGGCGTACGGCTTGCAGTGCATCGGGTCCTTTGCACGCATCTCAAGGATGAAGTTCAGCTTCTCGTCGGTGTTGACGCCGTCCGGGTCATGGACATAGCCGTCCGGGCCGGAGAAGTAGGTGACCTTCGCGCCGAGCTCGGCGGACTTCTTCATGATGCCCCACGCAACGTTGCCGTAGCCGGAGATCGCGAGGCGCTTGCCCTCGATGGTGTCGTTCTCGTGCTTCAGGACTTCCTGCAGATAGTAGACAGCGCCGTAGCCGGTTGCTTCCGGACGGATCAGGGAGCCGCCGTAGGTCATGCCCTTGCCGGTCAGAACGCCGTTCTCCCAGACGCCCTTCAGACGGCGGTACTGGCCGTACAGGTAGCCGATCTCACGGCCGCCGACGCCCATGTCGCCCGCGGGAACGTCGATGTCGGGCCCGATGTAGCGGTACAGAGCGGTCATGAAGCTCTGGCAGAAGCGCATGACTTCCGCGTCGGACTTGCCGGCAGGATCGAAGTCGGAGCCGCCCTTTGCGCCGCCCATGGGCAGGCCGGTCAGGGAGTTCTTGAAAGTCTGCTCGAAGCCGAGGAACTTGATGATGCCTTCGTAAACGTTCTTCTGGAAGCGCAGGCCGCCCTTGTACGGGCCGATGGCGCCGTTGAACTGGCAGCGCCAGCCGCGGTTTGTATGGTATTCGCCCTTGTCATCCATCCAGCAGACGCGGAACGTGAACATTCTTTCGGGCTCGACCATTCTCTTCAGAAGGTCAACCTTCTCGTATTCGGGATGTGCGTCCATGATGGGGGAAACGGAAGAGAGAACCTCTTCTACGGTCTGAACGAATTCAGGCTCGTTTCCGTGTGCCTGCTTGACATAGTCGATGACACTGGCAACATAAGCATTCATTTTGGTAAATCCTCCTCAAAAAATTGTACCAATCTATTGCGATCCTTTTACAGATTGCTCAAAATTATCATATCGCATCTGCGCCAGAAATACAAGCGCGGATGCCTGTGCGAAATGACTGAAATTATTTGCCGAAATTCGTGATAATGTCCACGATCTCCGCGCCGATGCGCTTCTGCGCCTCAACGGTGGCAGCGCCGATATGCGGCGTGCAGGAGACCATCGGATGGGAGTACAGCGCGGAGTTGGAGGCAGGCTCGTCAGCGTAGACGTCCAGACCGGCGGCGCGGACCTTGCCGGATTCGAGCGCGGCCAGCAGAGCGGCCTCGTCAACGTTGGTGCCGCGGGAGGTATTGATGATGCACACGCCGTCCTTCATCTTTGCGATGCGCTCTGCGTTAATCAGTGCGCCGCCGTCAACTGCCGGGGCATGGACGGAGATGAAGTCGGACTTGGCAAGCAGCTCGTCCATCTCGACATAGGGGATGCCCAGCTGTTCTTCGATGCCGGGGATGTGGAAGATATCAAAGGCGATGACGGTCATGCCGATGGCCTTGGCCATGACGCCCAGATGCTGGCCGATGCGGCCGAAGCCGACGATGCCGAGGGTCTTGCCCTGCAGCTCGATGCCCTTGCCGTATGCCTTCTTTTCCCACTTGCCCTCGCGCATGGTGTGGCCCGCGATGGACAAGTAGCGCGCGCAGGAGAACATATGACCCATGGCCAGCTCTGCGACGGACTGGGAGGAAGCCTTCGGGGTGTTCTTGACGGTGATGCCGTTGGCCTCGGCATACTTCACGTCGATGTTGTCAACGCCGACACCGCCGCGGATGATCAGCTTCAGCTTGCCGCCCTTGGCCTCGTCGATGTGGTTCGCGCGAACCTTGGTCTTGGAGCGGACGACGACTGCGTCAAACTCACGCAGGGCCGCGCCCAGCTCTTCTGGAGCATAGAACTGCTCGACGACCTCGTGGCCTGCCTCACGCAGCTGCGCCATTGCGGTCTTGTCCATTCCATCAGTTACGAGAATACGCATGATAAAATCTCCTTATATTTGTTCTGTGAAACAAGGCGCGACAGGATATGCCGCGCCTTGTAGGTTTTCTTATTTGCCGTAGTTGGCTTCGAAGTTCTTGAGGAACTCGACGAGGGCTTCCACGCCCTCCTTGGGCATGGCGTTGTAGATGGAAGCGCGCAGACCGCCGACGGACTTGTGGCCCTTGAGGTTGTCGTAACCGGCTGCCTTGGTGGCGGCGACGACTTCCTTGTCGAGATCGGCAGACCCGGTCACGAACGGGATGTTCATGAGGGAACGGAACTCAGGCTCGACGGTGCCCTTGAACATCTTGGAGGAATCCAGGAAGTCATAGAAGACCTTCGCCTTGTCGAGATTGCGCTTGTGCATCTCTTCGAGGCCGCCGATGCTCTTCAGATACTTGAAGACCTTGCCGCAGCAGTAGATGGCCCAGCAGTTCGGAGTGTTGTACATGGAGCCTGCGCCTGCGTGCGTGCTGTACTGCAGGTAGATAGGCAGATCCTTCAGATCATCGCGGATCAGATCCTCACGGACGATGACGACGACCATGCCGGCGGGGCCGACATTCTTCTGCACGCCCGCGTAGATCATGCCGTAGTCGGACACGTTGCAGGGCTTGGAGAGGAACATGGAGGACTGGTCGGAAACAAGCACATGACCCTTGGTGTTGGGCAGCTTGTTCCAGGTCACGCCATGGATCGTCTCATTTTCGCAGATGTAGACGTAATCGGTGTCTTCGGGGATATCCAGATCGGAGCAGTCGGGGACATAGGTATAGTTCTTGTCCTTGCTGGAAGCGGCGACGATGACCTCGCCGACCTTCTTGGCTTCCGCGATGGCCTTCTTGGACCATGCGCCGGTCTCGATGTAGACGGCCTTGCCGTTCTTCATGAGGTTCATGGGGATCATGGAGAACTGGAGCGTTGCGCCGCCCTGAATGAACAGAACCTTATAGTTGTCGGGAATGCCCATGAGGTCGCGCAGATCCTGCTCGGCCTCGTCGATGATCTGCTGGAAAACAGGGGAACGGTGGCTCATTTCCATGACGCACATACCGCTGCCGCGGTAGTTCATCATCTCGTCGCGGATCTCCTCCAGCACGGGCTCCGGCATCATTGCGGGGCCTGCGGAGAAATTGAATGTACGACCATATTTCATGACTCTTTGCCTCCTGAACGTTGTGTTGTTGTTGAGTGGAGTTGTTTCCTGATTCCAAGTATATACCTTCCGCACCAAAGAATCAACCCATTTCTCAAAAAATTTTATCGAAACTCACAAATTTTTAGCAAGCTGTATAAAAAGCCGGACGTTTCCCCCAAAAAACGGGAAAACGCCCGGAAAACGACAAGATTCAGAACCCCTTATATTTCTTTCTCGTAGCCAGACCGCCGCGGATATGGCGCTCGGCCCTGTTCTGGTCGAGAATCTCCCGTACAGAAAGATACAGCGCGCGGTTCGCCATCGGCAGCCGCTCGGAAAGATCCTTATGGACCGTCGTGATGAATTAGAACGGCTTCCTCCAAGCCCAGATCGCCCAACAGCCGGAGGTAAATGTCCACATTCCCATCCTTGTCCACTTCAATCTTCTGGATGATCCGCTTGAGTTGGGCGTTGGTCATCTGCCGCACATCGGTGATGTCCTCGATCTCCTTGAAGGTCTGTTGCAGAACACTTTCCAACTGCTCGCCCTTTGTCAGATGGTAGGACACCATCTTCAGCTCGTTTTCCAGCCGTTCAATCTCTTTCCGCATCCCGCCGATCTTATCGTTGAGTTCCTCGCGGGAGATCAAATCGTCAGCGTACATATCCATGTATTTCTGCCGGGTCTTTTGCAGCTTGGCAAGCTGGGCGTCCAGTTCTTTTTCGTAGTTCAGGTTTTCGTCCTTTGCCTTATAGACCCGCTGGAATTCCCCCACTACATAGCGGATGACATTCTTCTTGGCTTTCAGCAGCCCAGCGAAATATTCCTGCAAAACCTCGATGAGTTCATCTTCGTCCACCGTCACGGCGTTGGGGCAGTTGTCCGCCCCGCGCCCGTTATGCCCGGAACACACCCAGCGGACATAAGTGTTTTTATATGTGCGGACTGTGCGCCGGAAGGACCAGCCGCATTCCTTGCACTTGATGAGGGTGGAGAACAGGTATTTGTTGCTCTGGCGCTCTTTGTCCACCTTGAATGCCTTGCCGCGGGACTTCATAATCTGCTGTGCCTGTTCAAAGGTTTCCGGGTCGATGATCCGCAAGTCCGGGCGGTCAACCACCATCCACTCCGAAGCGTCCTTGTCCGCCCGCTGGCCGGTCAAAAAATCAGTGACTTCCTGCTTGCCGTTGATGATTTTTCCCGTATAAAGTTCATTTGTCAGGATGCGGCAGACACCGTTCTGGCTCCATTGGCAGTTCCGCTTTGTCCGCAGGCCGCGCTCGTTGAGAAAGATAGAGATTTTTGCCGCCCCGTAGCCGTCCTTGATGTACCACTGGTAAATCTGGCGGACAACCGCCGCTTCTTCCTCGTTGATTGCAAGGTTGAAGTAATCCCCGATGGTTTTATCATACCCGTAGACAATGTTAGGGACGCGGCCCTTTTCCGCGTTCATCTTCTTGCCGAATTTCACGCGCTTGGAGGTGTTCGCGCTTTCTTCCTGTGCCAGCGCCCCGAAGATGGTCAGCACAAATTCGCTGTTACCCATGCTGGTCATGTTGGCGGTCAAAAACTGCGTTTCAATCCCCAACGCTTTCAGCTTGCGGACATTCTGCAAGAGATCAACGGTGTTCCGGGCAAAGCGGGAAATATCTTTTACCACGACCATATCAAAGAGGCCGTGCTCCGCATCTGCCATCATCCGCAAAAACTCTTTCCGGTTCTTGATTTTCGTCCCGGAAATGCCTTCGTCTGCATAAAGGCGCACAAGGTTATCCCCAGTGCGTTTGGTGTACTCGGAAAAGAATTCTTTCTGCGCTTCCAAGCTGTTGAGCTGATCCTCTTTATCGGTGGAAACACGGCAGTAAGCAGCAATATTCATGGCAAAACCTCGCTGTTAAAATCAAAGCGTTCTGTTACATCTTTATTTTATCATGTGGCGCTTTTGATTGCAATAAGGAAAGGGGCATCCCGCTTATGCAGGGTGCCCCTCATCGTCCTTTTCCCCGGCGTCATCCGGCCCATTTGCGGCAGCCTGTACGGCAAGCTGTACCTTTTCCTGGTTTACTTCCATAAAAATTTTCAGTAAGTAATCGGCGGTAGCTGCCGTTGGGTTTGGGTTATGGAACCGGTAATTGAGTTTCCGTTCTTTCACAGCAGCATTCCCACCTCCCTCTTGCTGTCTGCCCTTTGTCTATGTCTATGAAAACAAGACAGAAAAAAATACCTGATCGGATTGTCAAAGATCACGCCCCTGGCGGGGTCGCTGTGCCCGTTCTAATTCCCTGCGGATTTCCTGCGGGATACGGTCAACCAGCCTTTGAATGTTCTGTAATTCACTTTCCAGCTTTGCCCTTTCCATCGTATCTTTCATCTTGCCTTTTTCACTGGCTTTTGCCCTTGCTTCCAGC
>OHBE01001375.1_pt1 | contig 21301 bp, 15 predicted proteins | sample 1577231 | NCBI WGS metagenome assembly OHBE01 (sample SAMEA3541506, study PRJEB24748) | human gut metagenome | biome: human gut; feature: human-associated habitat; material: faeces | place: China | collected 2012 | reverse complement strand
CATCCTTCCAACTTCTTCTTTACAAAAGCTATCTTTTCTTCCATCGGCCACCGGGACACGGCTACCAACATCATTGCCTTCATGCACTGGGGGTATGAATACCATAACTTTCCAAACAAGGAACAGAGAGCATTAAGTAAATGGTTGCATGAACAAGGAGCTGATATGGTCATCGGTTCACATCCCCACGTGGTCCAGCCGATAGAATATTATACCTCGAACAAAGATACACTAGGCGTTACCGTTTTCTCTCTGGGCAACTTTATTTCCAACCAATCCCAACAAGGAACAGAAGGAGGAATATGTATTCGAGTGACTTTAACGAAACCCCAGAACCATCCTGTACGTTATCAGATGGAGCCGATTAAATTTTACATGTACCGTCCCTACGAGGAAGGGCGGCGGCGTTATTACGTGGTACCGGAAAATTTGGCAGATAGTATTATGAAAGATTTTCACCTGACGAAAAGCAAGAATTTCTTCAAGAAAACAGATACGATACTGAAATCAACCAAAACTTTTAGTTTTTAGCTTTCCGGTTTTCACTTACATATTTATATATTTGTATGACCTTAAAATAACATGAAGATGAAACTAGCAGTAATCGCACATGACGGGAAAAAAGCAGATATGGTTGCTTTCCTAAACAGACATTATGAATTCATGCACTCGGCAAACATAGAGATCATTGCTACCGGGACTACCGGGAAACACGCACAGGCTGCCGGGTTAAAAGTTGAACGCCTTCTTTCCGGTCCACTCGGGGGAGATGCCCAAATTGCAGCACAAGTGGCAGAACATAAAGTACAAATGGTGCTGTTTTTCCGAGACCCGCTTGGGAAACACCCTCACGAACCGGACGTACAAATGTTAATGCGCGTATGTGACGTTCACAATGTTCCATTAGCAACGAACCCAGCATCTGCGGAATTGATGCTGAAAGGTTTCGAGAAACAGATGCAGAAATAGTTAATGTTTTATTAAACTTTGTGTGAAGATTTGCAAATCCGCACACAAAAAACTATGTTTGTATCGATTAAAGGTTTGTAAACCATGAGGAAACGACAGATAGCTATTATCCCGCTTATTTTTGCTAGCATGATTATGCTACTGTCGTCTATTATGCCTCATCATCACCACGGCAAATTAATCTGTTTCACGCCCACACATGAACACAGTTCGTTCATCGAAAAAGAATGTCACAATGAACATGACTCAACTCCTACCGAGGGTGAATGTGAAGTCAGATTACTATTCCAGACAAGTATTGTAAAACAACATCATGACGAGTGTAATTGTTGTCCGAATATCATCCCGGATCAACCCTTCCAATCCATACTGCCCCTTGCCGGGTTAGATCACTCGTTATTACTTCTCGGAATACCTAAAGAAATTCCACCCATATTTTACCGGGAACGTCTCCACTCGATCACGTGGAGCATCACCTCTGCCGGCAGGGCTCCTCCTACCGTAATAGCTTAAATATAGAATTACTCGCCCAGTGTAAACCGGACAATTATTATTTATTGTTTTATTCTCAACATTAAATCATTTATTTATGAGAACAATTATTTATGCTATTACAATATTAGCGATCTCCTTATGGGGGTGCAAAAACCAATCATCACAAGATAAACACACTCACTCCGCAACGGAGACTCACGCAGGACATGATCACGAACATGAGGGACACGACCATGAACACGAGGGGCATGATCATGAACATGAAACTGCAGAGGAACATGCCGGTCACAGCCACGAAAGCGGAGAAGCAAAACATAGCGACGAGATCATTTTCCCGAAAGCCCAGGCAGCAAAAACCACTTTCGAAGTACGGGAAATTCAATCCGCCTCTTTTAACCAGGTAGTTAAAACAACAGGACAAGTGCTTGCCGCACCCGGTGATGAGGCCGTTATCGTCGCCACCAGCAATGGCATCGTTTCATTCTCTTCCAACAAATTAACGGAAGGGACAAAGGTTCAAAAAGGACAATCCCTGTTCCAGATTTCCTCAAAAGACATCGCAGAAGGAGATTACTACACGAAAGTAAAAGCAACTTACGAGGCAGCTAAAGCCAGCTATGATCGTGCCGAGGCTCTTGTAAAGGACAAAATCATATCTCAAAAGGAATTCGAAAGTACCAAGCTGGAATTCGAGAACGCGAAAACAGCTTATGACGCCGTATCCAACAACAAAACGGCAAAGGGAGTCAGTGTAAACGCCCCGCTTAACGGACACATGAAAAACATTCTTGTAAAAGAAGGAGAATACATCACGGTCGGCCAACCGTTAGCAACGGTTTCTCAAAACCAACGCCTAGTACTCCGGGCCGAAGTATCCCAAAGATACTACAATGCCATGCAATCCGTTAAGAGTGCTAATTTCAAGACACCATACGATAATAAAGTTTACTCCCTGGAAGACTTGAACGGACGTTTGCTCTCTTTCGGAAAAACGTCCAACGAGAATTCATTCTTTATCCCCGTATCTTTCGAATTTGACAATAAAGGCGAAGTGATCCCGGGGTCTTTCGTAGAAGTATATCGATTGAAAACACATTATCCATCCCCGTGTCCGCATTGACCAACGAGATGGGAATCTACTACGTGTACGTGCAAATTGACGAGGAAGGCTATCGTAAACAAGAAGTGGCATTAGGTGCCAACAACGGTAAAGAGGTACAGATCATCAAAGGCCTGCACCCCGGAGACCGTGTCGTAACTCAAGGAGCCTATCAAGTCAAAATGGCCTCTGCATCTGGAGCAATTCCTCACGGACATAGCCATGAACACTGATAAACTAAAAGTTAGAAGATAAAAACTAAAAGTTTAATTTAGAGTTTGGGACAAAAACATCAGCCTTGTGTGGCTGAAATCTAAAATTTTAAATCTAAAATTAATCACGGATGCTGAATAAGATTATACAATATTCATTACATAACCGGCTGGTGGTAATGATCGCATCGATAGCTTTGCTCCTATGGGGGTCCTACACGGCGCATAAAATGGAAGTGGATGTATTCCCGGATTTGAACGCACCCACGGTGGTAGTTATGACCGAAGCACAAGGAATGGCTCCCGAAGAAGTAGAGCGTATGGTAACCTTCCCGATCGAAACGGCAGTCAATGGAGCCACGGACGTGAAAAGCGTACGTTCATCCTCTACAACCGGATTCTCGGTAGTCTGGGTACAATTTGATTGGGGTACCAATATTTACACGGCCCGTCAGATCGTGTCTGAAAAACTATCCACGTTGGGAGATGTTTTACCGAGTAACGTGGGGCAACCTACCCTTGGACCGCAATCTTCCATCTTGGGAGAAATGATGATTTTCGGGTTAACTGCCAATAGTACTTCTTTACAGGATTTACGGACGATTGCCGACTGGACGATACGGCCCCGCTTGTTATCCACGGGTGGAGTAGCACAGGTCGCTGTGATCGGTGGTGACATCAAGGAATACCAAATTCTTCTTGATCCCGCACGGATGAAACATTACGGGATCAGCATGGATGAAGTGTTGACCGTCGTGGATAACATGAATCAGAACTCCACGGGAGGTATTCTATACGAATATGGTAACGAGTACATTGTGCAAGGTCTTTTGGCAACAAATGACGTAGAAGAAATCGGTAAAGGTGTGGTAAAAACCGTGAACAACGTTCCGGTTTTATTATCGGACATCGCAACCGTACAAATCGGACCGAAAGAACCGAAACTGGGGCTTGCCTCCGAAAGAGCAAAACCTGCCGTACTGGTAACCATCACGAAACAACCGAACACGAACACGCTGGAGCTAACCGATAAACTGGATCAGGCCATCGTGGACCTACAAAAGACATTACCGTCTGATGTGAAAATCTCTTCCGACATATTCCGTCAATCCCGCTTTATCGAAAGTTCTATTTCTAACATACAGAAAGCACTGTTCGAGGGAGCTATTTTCGTGGTTGTCGTGCTTTTCTTCTTCTTAATGAACGTGCGTACCACGATTATTTCGCTAGTTGCCCTTCCCCTATCCTTGCTGGTTGCCATTCTAACCCTTCACGGGCTTGGCCTGACAATTAACACGATGAGTTTAGGAGGACTTGCCATTGCCATCGGTTCACTTGTGGACGATGCCATTGTCGATGTGGAGAACGTGTACAAGCGACTACGGGAAAATCAATTAAAGCCCGCAGAAGAAAGACTTTCCTCGCTGAAAGTCGTGTTCGAAGCCTCCCGCGAAGTACGTATGCCGATTCTGAACTCGACACTGATTATCGTGGCTTGTTTCTTGCCATTATTCTTCCTTTCCGGAATGGAAGGACGTATGTTGATTCCGCTGGGTATCGCATTTATCGTGGCCCTATTCGCCTCAACAGTTGTGGCATTAACCTTGACCCCGGTACTGTGTAGTTATATGCTAACCACCAAAAAGGCGCTGAAGAAAAACGAGAAAGAACCTTTCGTGTCTCGCACCTTAAAAGTATGGTATAAGAAAGCATTGGAATGGGCTCTCCGCCACAAGAAAGTAGTTATCGGGACGAGTGCTGCCCTGTTAATTTTCACGATTATCATCATGACCGGACTGGGACGTAGCTTCCTACCCCCATTCAACGAAGGATCACTCACGATTAACATCAGTACCATGCCGGGAATCTCCCTCGAAGAATCTGATAACATGGGACGTATGGCAGAAAAGATCCTTCTGGATATTCCGGAAATACAAACCGTGGCCCGCAAAACCGGACGTGCCGAATTGGATGAACACGCCCTTGGAGTAAACGTTTCTGAAATGGAAGCACCCTTCGAACTGGACGAACGTTCTCGGGATGAATTCTTGGCTGACGTACGTCAACGACTGGGAGAACTAAAGGGAGTGAACATCGAAATCGGTCAGCCGATCTCTCACCGTATTGATGCCATGCTTTCCGGTACAAAAGCGAATATTGCCATCAAACTATTCGGAAACGACCTAAACAAATTATATAACATCGGTGAACAAATCAAAGAGGCCATTCAAGGAATTGACGGAATTGCCGATTTGACTTTGGAACAACAAATTGAACGTCCCCAGTTGCAGATCAAACCCAAACGGGATATGCTCGCCAAATATGGAATTCCTCTGCCTGAATTCTCAGAATTCATTAACGTAGCTCTTTCTGGTAAAGTCGTGTCACAAGTGTACGAAGGCGGTAAAGTGTTCGACCTCACCATAAAAGTACATGATGATGACAAAGCTAACATGGAACAGATCGGTAATTTAATGATTGACGCCAACGGACAGAAAGTTCCACTTCACTACGTGGCTGAAATCCTTCCTTTGGTAGGTCCGAACACCATCAGCCGTGAAAACGTGCAACGAAAAATCGTTGTTTCCGCCAATGTTGCCGGACGTGATTTGAACGGTGTGGTAAAAGACATCCAAAAGACAGTAGGGGAACAAATTACCCTGCCGGAAGGTTATCACGTGGAATACGGTGGACAATTCGAAAGCGAACAAGCTGCATCTCGCACGTTGTTCCTAACCTCGGTAATTTCCATATTATTGATCTTCCTATTATTGTTCAACGAGTTCCATAGTATGCCTCTATCCAGTATCATCATGTTGAACTTACCGTTAGCAATTATCGGAGGAATACTAAGTATCTGGTTTACATCGGGAATCATCAGTATTCCGGCCATCATCGGGTTTATCTCCCTGTTTGGTATCGCTACCCGAAACGGTATATTACTCGTATCTCACTACAATCACCTGCGCTCGGAAGGTATGTCTTTGCATGATAGCGTTGTTCTCGGTTCACTTGACCGGTTGAATCCGATCTTGATGACAGCCTTAACTTCTGCTTTAGCCTTGATTCCGTTAGCCGTAGGCGGTGACCTTCCGGGTAATGAAATCCAAAGCCCCATGGCCCAAGTAATTCTAGGTGGATTATTAAGCTCTACTTTATTAAACGGTTTTGTCGTTCCGATCATGTACTTGTTACTTAATCACAAACAGAAAGAGATCGAGAATCTGGAAATGTAACCTTTTGAAAATAAAGAAATGAAAACATATAAATTGTACATACTCGGATTGATGCTTTTGGGTTCTCTCACCACGAGAGCCCAAAGCAGCATCGATCAAGTGCTGAGAAGCATTGAAACCAACAACAAGTCATTGCAAGCCAACACGAAAATGACCGATGCTCAAAAGTTGGAGGCCCAAACCGGAAAGTTTCTTGCCAACCCCTCGGTGGAATGGGAACAGATGTGGGGTAACCGGAACAATCCCGGTTCGGAGTACACGTTGACGGTAAAACAATCTCTGGATTTTCCAACAACCTACTCTAACAAAAATAAATTGGCAAACTTAAAAGCGAACACGATCGGATTCCAATCCGCCGCCTATCGCCAACAATTGCTTTTAAATGCCAAACAAACTTGTATAGAGATTATCTACTTGCGGAAACAAAAGAGCCTCTTGGACGAGCGGTTAGCTAATGCAGAAACCATGTTCGCTCTCTACAAAAAGCGGTTTGAATCCGGAGACGCAAACCAATTGGAATTAAATAAAATTCAATTGGAATTATTGAATGCCCAAAATCAAAGCCGCTTGAACAAAGCCGCTTTAACCGCTGCCGAAGAGCAACTTCGCAATTTAAACGGGGGAAAACCGATCACGTTTGACGCAACGGACTACCCGGCGGGAGAAGAACTCATCAATTTTGACCAATTACAAGCAGCCTTCATGGATGCAGACCCGAACTTAAAAAGCCTTACCGGAAATCAAGAGATTGCCAACCGGGAAGTGAAATTAAGTCGTTCCCTTACCTTGCCGAAATTCGATGTCGGGTACAAACGCAATGCCGCTTCGGATCACGTGGCCTCTAATGGATTTATGGTAGGAGTATCTATCCCTCTGTTCGAGAACAAGAACACGGTAAAAAAAACAAAAGCACAGGCAGAATTTGCCACGGCCTCATTGGAAGACAATCGCTTGAATTTGAAAACGAATCTTCAACAGCTTTATCAACAAGCCGAGGCATTACAGATTTCTCGTGCCGATTATGCCAAAGTATTGGAACAACAACGTAATATCGAATTACTCAACAAGGCACTAAACGCCGGACAACTCTCCGTAATTGACTATTTCACGGAACTCTCGACAATCTATGATAGTCACCAAAGCTATCTGGATGTAGAAAAAGAATACCACAGTATATTAGCTCAATTGTATCAATACAAGCTATAAAAAATTACCCCCAAAATGACGAAAGCATTTTGGGGGTTCTTACTGATCTAATCAAACAATTGAGAACAAAAATCTTTCAACTTTTCACCTCTTAACCCTTTAGCTATAATCTTTCCATCCGGGTCAATCACCCATATGGCAGGAATTCCAACTATACCGTATAATTCGTACACGTGTTTTTTATTCTTACCTCGCAAGATTCCTTGGTTCCACACCATACCGTCATCTTCTATTGCTTTCCGCCATGCCTGTTCATCTTTATCCGATGACACAGAAAAGACATCCAATCCCTTTTCATGAAATTTCTGATAGATTTCCTTCACGTGAACCGATTCGGCACGACATGGCATACACCAAGACGCCCAAAAATCCAGAATAACATATTTCCCCCGCAAATCAGCCAAAGATATGGTATCACCTTCCAAAGTTATAGCGGTAAAAACAGGAGCCATACTTCCCGGAGCCACCCGAGTCAATGTCTCTGCCCGATTCTTCATATCAAGATAATAACGATTACCAGCAAGTTGTTGATCGAATTTCTTTAAAACTGAATAAATCTCGTCAGCATCCATGTTCAAATATCTCTTCCAGTAACTATACAAGGTTGCTAAAGAATTTCCATCTCCGACCAACTGATCTTGAAAACGAAGTAATTCTTCCTCGTATTCTTGCATAATCACTTTCCGTCTTGCCATCTGTTCTTCTTCGCTCGCCTCTCTCATTTTAGGAGCAAACATGGCATTCTCTCTTTTTTCCGATAATAACTTCGTAAACCGTTGATAACTCTGCCACTCATCATTTCCCCGAGTGCCCGATGCCCGGGAGAAGAAAAGAGAATCCACGTGACCGCGAACCTGTACATTTCCTTTCTCTGCAAAGAAAAGAGCCCTTCCCGAAAGATTACCAAATTGTAATTCATACGCTTCCCCATAATATTCTCCCGGCAAATCGAACTGAAACCGTCCCCCCTGCATAGACACATTCATCACCGTATCATACTGAAACCCAGCAACCTGACGTAGAACCGCAATCTCTACATCATCCTTTATGCCCTCGATACGCCCCTGTACATGGCAAACATCTTTAGATGTACAGGCACATACACAGATCACCAACCATATCCCTAATAATCCCTTCATACGCTTATTTATACATGAATAACTTCTCTGGTGTATTCTCCTTCTTCGACAAAGTTGCCAGCACATCCGTACGACTAGGCAGGATAACCACAACAGTCCCCTTATCCACGAATTTAGACAACTTCACCAAATCATCATTTTTTAATCGGATACATCCGTGAGTCTCCCGCCCGGGAACCGTTTCAGGATCATGCGTACCATGAATTCCAATACCTTTAAATCCCGGAGTACTCAACCGAATAAACAGAGGTCCATAAGCCCCTTTCACCGGGCCTTTACCGAAATCATACGTCCAATGTGCCGCAGGTTCCTTACTCACAACTTTAAAAACACCTTCCGGTGTCCGGTTATCCCCAGCTTTCACTTTCTGCCCGAAATTCATCCCGCAAGCGATAGGAAATTTTAACAACTCCTTTCCATCATTATCGTAAACAGTCATCTTCATCTCTTCTTTAGAGACAATAATGTAAGCAGCCTTTTGCGCAAAGGCCGTCGACGTGATTATGAAAAACGATAAACACGTCAGAATATATTTAAACTTCATGTGATTACTTTCCTAATATTTCAGCAATAATATAATTCATGTGGGCATATTTCTCCGTGATAAAGAGCAAGTACCGAACATCCAAGCAAATTACCCGATGCAAATTTTGATCAAAGTTAAAATCACGGGTCATGGATTCCCAGTTGCAGTCAAATACCAACCCGATCAATTCCCCTTTCGCATTCAATAACGGACTTCCTGAATTACCCCCGGTAACATCTCCATTCATGATAAAATCAGTCGGCAGATCACCATTCTCTCCATAACGCCCGAAATCTTTACTCTCCCAAAGTGTTTTCAATTTTTCCGGCAAATCGAAATCTGGATTCCCCATGTTCACATCCGCTTTCGCTATCACCCCACTTAATCGTGTCTGGTAAGGTTTCACTGTTCCGTTTCCTAAAGGTAAATCACAAATCGTTCCGTAAGAAAGACGGATCGTCTTATCTGCATCCGGATAATAATCTTCTTGGTGGAAATTCAATCTTCCTTTGTTATACTGGTATTGAGCTTTTCGAACGACATCCAGTTTTTTGCTAACCAAAGCAAATATCTCCTTACGCTTTTTCTCCATCTGTGCCTCCACCTGATAGGCAATGTCATTTTCAACATTCCATTTCGGATCATTCAACGCTGCCAACAAACGTTCTTCATTAGCAAATACGGATTGATCATACATATTATCAACAAACCGATCAATATCTCCCTTGTATTCTGTTTTCAAGGTAGTGAAAAATTCAGGTAGCAAATCGGCCTCCAGATCATTCTGCATAATCTTTAACAAAGCCTTTGTGACAGCCCGATCAACCTTTTCGGAATAATCTTTATACTGCATCTTTGTATTCACTACAAAGTTTTTCATCGACTCACCTCTTTCTTTCCTAACATAAGGGATAGATCGTCCAAAACCGGAAATGAAACTTATCATCTCACATCCTTCACCAAAAACTTCCACGTAATACCCTTGAGCCAAACGATAACGAGCCGTCTCTTTAATTCCTTTCTCCATCGTCTGAAGCATGCCAGTATAAGCTTGACGTACGGAATCATTCTCGCAAGAATTCAAAAACTCTCGTTCTTGTTCAGCCTTTTTCTTACAAACATCAAGGTCCTCAATCCATTGATTTACCCCGATGGAATTCTTACAATAATTGGCTGATGATGCAAATTTTTCTGCATATTTAATACGCAAACTCTCGTCCTCACGCATAAACTTCTGCAATATCTCCTGTCTGGCCGTACGAACCTTGATTAACGGAGGATTCAACACGTTCTGCCTCTCCCAGATCAGCATAGAAGTTGCATCCCGTTCCGTGAAACCGGGATAACCAATTGACATTGCGTAATCTCCTTTTTCATAACCTTCTGCAGAAACCTTCAGATACACTTCCGGATGATAAGGCACATTATCGGCATGATAACCGGTTGCTTTCCCGTCTTTAGATACATACACTCTCAGAAAAGCGAAATCACAACCATGACGAGGCCACGTCCAGTTATCTGTCTCTCCACCAAATTTTGCAATAGCAAAAGGGGGCGCACCCACGAGACGAACATCTTGAAATGATTGCGTTACATACAACACGTGCAACGTGTAATCCCGGTAACTCTTGACAGTCACTTTCATGCCCGGATATTGTTCCCGGTATTTTTCCGCAATGCCATTAACAACTCTAAATCTCGTACTATATTCTGGTTTTACTCCCACCAACTTGGCGTTCACTTCCTCTGAAATATCTTTAATCACCCGGTTAATGGAAATATCAACTCCCTTCAATGGAATTTCTTCCCCCTGATTCATCGCCCAAAATCCATCTCGAATATAATTATGCTCATCCGAACTACTCTGTTGAATAGCTGCATAAGCACAATGATAGTTTGTTAACAACAAACCGTCTTTCGAAATAAAAGAAGCTGTCCCACTTCCATTGTAAGAAATAATAGCCTGACTTAAACTATCTACAATATATTCCACTGGAATTTTTAATCCCAATTTTTTCATCTGAGCCTCATTGTGCTGTTTCAGACGTGATAACAGCCACATTCCTTCATCAGCACGCAGCATCAGCACGGGGCATACCAGCAATAGCAATATAATTATTTTTTTCATTCTCGAATATTTAGAAAACAACCCAGTAATCACTTATTTTGGAATAATCTGGTACAAAATGCGACCAATTCTTTCCCTTTAAGTCCTTGAGCCAAAATTTTACCTTCCGGATCAATCACCCATATAGCCGGAATACCATCAATCCCGTATAGTTGTGCCACCGGGGTATTTTTACCGCCTTTTAATAACTGGCACCCATGATTCCAGATCATGCCATCTTCCTCGATCGCTTTCACCCAAGCCGCTTTCTTATCATCCAAGGAGACAGAAAACACTTCCAATCCCGCATTATGAAATTTATTATATATATCTTTGACATAAACCGTCTCTTCCCGGCAAGGCGCACACCAAGATGCCCAGAAATCCAAAATAAGATACTTACCCCGGAAAGAGGAAAGTTTTATCGTGCCATCATCCACCGTTTTCACCTCGAAATCGGGTGCTATCACGCCCGGGGCTATTTTCCGTAAAATATCGGCTTGGGCTTTCAATTCCTTATAATACCGGTTATCGGCTAATTGGGGTGTAAATTTTTCCAACGCCCGGTCTATCTCGTCGTATTTTAATAATTGCAATGATTGATAATACAGGAATAATGCAACAACAGAATTCACATCTGCTTGCGCTAGAGAATCTCTATAATGATTCATCTTTGCATCCAATGTTTCGAAAAGTTGTCCATATTTCACTCGCTTAACACTATCCGGGTCTGCGCTCTCCCCGATCTCTTTCATCAAGCGGGACCGTTCTCTACTGATTTCCCACGTAAATTTTTGGTATCGATCCCAACTATCATTTTCCGCCGTGCCCGTCACCTCCGCATCGTAAATCGTTTTACCGTTACCCTCCACACGTACATTTCCCTGTTCCGCAAAAAAATCAACCGATGAACGTTTATCCCCAAACTTCAAGCTGTATTGCTCGCCCCACAAATCACGAGGGATCTCCAAACGGAAACTCCCGTCTTTCATCACGGTTTGCATAAGCGTGTCATGGGTAAATTCTCCCGTTCTGCTCAACAGGTAAACCGATGTCTCCCCCGGGAAATCACTCATCTTACCATCCACTCTACATACATCATCGCTACAACTACTTAATATTAACATACAAAGCAGGTACATCAATCCACCAAACTTTCTCATACTCGATTTTTATATAAATACAGTTTTACATACACGAACATTTTCAGAAGGAAAAAACCGGCACGAAACACCGATGCTCCCTCTGAAGAATACTAAACTTTATGTCTATTTTGACTTGTAAGCCATATGAGTAATCTTTTTAAAACCATCATATGTCTTAACCTTGTCTTTTAAAATTTCTCCGCTTGTTTCTACAATCGGACACTCCAGCAATTTACCCTCTTCTGTCGTTGGGTTATAAACCCCGATATAAAGAAGTTTACCTTCATTCTCTTTACCAGACACTTTAAACAAATACAGCATACTAATTTCATATCCTGCTTGGGTCAACTCGGTAGGCAAAGTGAAACGCAAAGTGGAAGTCCCTCCATCTTTAAAGTTACACTGTTTTACCTCTGTTGTTGTTGCATAATAAAGTAATTCACTCCGATTTCCCACTGCAAACGCCTTGGCATCTTTCATGTCCGTACATCCGCTTGCACTATATTTCCCAACACCCCGGTTTCCATCATCCATTTTAGAGAAATCACACACGTAAACAGAGTACTCTGCCACATTTGCCGGATCACGCATTACACAATACCATTTTTTCTCAAAACCATGCTCTGCATACACCATGTCTTTTCCCACATTGTTCATATCAAAGGCTGCTGATGCTCCGGCTTCCTTAAATGTTTTAGCCGTTTTACTATAATCTACATACAAGAAACGTCTTTGTAAGCGGTCATAGAAAATACCATAGTAATATCCTCGCTCTTGAATGCCAATAAACGGTTCTGCATAATACTCTACACCGAAAACAGGAACACCAAATTTTGTGAATGTCGTGGTAGCCTGTCCGGCAAAATACACCTTTCCCCCGTTAACTAACAAATCATTGTAAAGCCATGAATTATATCCTTGGAAGTCAATATTACTACTCTCTAGTGGCTCCGTAAACATCTCTGCATATGTATCCAATACTTCCAAATCACTTCCTCTCGTCCGGAATCCCCCTGCATTCCCTTTCGTGTACACGTAAACATTATGAGTATTATTCACGTAAGCAACCATACCCGGCGCTCCTACTGCTCTACGTCCGTTAGTTATTGAGAAAATATTATGCTTTACACCATCCATCGTTGCATCCGAAACAATCCTATCGTTTACCAAGATACTCACATCGGTTGAATCTGCATCACCATGCATCACCATCAATCCCACCGAAGCAAAAGATTCCACATAAAGCTTACGAGAGATCACCTCAGATACTCCATTTTGTTTATCAGTTACGGTAAAACTAAGCGTATATTCCCCCGGAGGAGTTGTTACTTTGTAATTTAATTTCCTCTCTTGTCCAACAACATCATTTACAACTTTTCCCGTTTCCGAGTTAGGCATATTCGATTCCTGGAAAATTCTCCATTCATAAGACAAATTTGAATCATCCACTCCCTGCTTAACTTCCGGATCGACTACCAAATAATCCAATTGAGTTATCCGATACGAATTTGACATCTTAGAAGAATCTATCTCGATAGGCAACAAATCCGAATAGGAATAATTTCCTTCATCATCCAAGCAAGCTTGAAAAAGGAAAAATCCCATAATCAATATCCATATATTTTTATTCATATTCTTTCAATTAATTCTGTCAACAATCCATATTTTCCTATCCAATACCACCAACTCCGGTCCAGACATTAAATTCGACCAATCCAAGTTCATCCTCTAAAGGCTTATCATGCGTCTTATTGTATTCGTAAAGAGCTTCACGCACCTTCGCATTATAATACCCTAATGTCACGAGATCCTGCGGATCCGGTAATTCCACGATACCGCAAGCCTTCAAAATGAAAGCATAACGAGTCTCTGTAAACTCACCGAAACAAGGTTTGTAATTGGAAATATCCCAGTTATCCGGCTTAATAAACATATCTCCCCACCAAAAGACGGCTTTGCTCGTTTTATCAAAACCAACCCCAAAATACTCGTTCGGCTCAACCGTCAACTCCAAACGCACACTCTTACCTTTTAAACCTGCACGATACACGACCAAAGGTATATCCACCGTGTAACTATTAGCCGGCATAATAACGGGTTCCAGTTTATAATTTTCATCCCTCTTTGCCGTGGTTGTTTTCTCATTCACCACGAGTTCGATTTCCCGGTCATAAGGGAGTGCTTTCCCGATAATACGAGCTTTAAACCACAAGGTATCTTCCACGCATTCATCACCTTTAGCCGGAAAAGAAAACACCATAGAATCCCGAGGGGTATTGGTCAAACCATAACCCGGCATTTCAAACACCAGATACGCCTCGTTCCCGTAAACCTCTACCTCTTTTTCTTCACAAGAAGACAAAGCAAATACCGAGGCTACAACCAGCATGATATATTTAAAATAACAATTCATAATTCTCTTATTTTGTATTATCTGTTGTGTAATAGTCTCCAAACTCAATTTCATTATCCGGTTTCGGCAACACGTAAACATTATCCTCCGTAGCAGACTGGTATCCATAAGGGAATTTTGCCAACTCGTTACGTTTACAATAATAGAAAAGCTGTCCCTCTGCCAAGAACTCCTTCGCATACTCTTTCGTCAGCTCATCACGCAATTTACTTGGATCCGTCAAATCCGAATCGATTCCACGATGCCGTCTCACCTCGTTCAAATACCCCAACGCCTTATCGTCATCTACCCCCATCAAACACTCGGCCATGATGTACGCCATCTCTGAACGACGAATCATCGGTAATCTCTTGGCATAATCTGCTTTATAGTTATCCGGTTGATAATATTTACGAATCACGTAATCCTTACTACCGGTTTCCTGTTGTTTCATAATATAGTTTACCCGGTAATCATTTCCTCCAACCGCATTTCCCCGCCCGATCTCGTACCACTGCTGCATCGTATAATTTTGACAATACAGCTGTTGACCATTCCCACTTGCCAAGAACCAAGTATTAGCCAAATCTTTCAAATCCTTCACATTTAGAGCAAAAATATGCTCGGTAGAGAAAGTAAAGTCTCGATCCTTATCTTCCGTTGCAGAAATAGCACTTGTTGTTACCCAAGGGAAAATATCATCGGCAATCTCCAAAATCTCCCCGGCTGCCACCTTGGCTGTCTCCGGATCATCCCCCCACATGGCCACACGAGCCTGCAAAGCCTTCACTGCAAAATAGTTAATACGCATCTGACGGGCATTCATAAAACCATCACCGGAAACATCTTTCAATTTTCCTTCCCGAATCGGATCCTTTTCCAAACAAGTCAAGGCATTCTTTATATCTTCGTTCAACAAAGCCAACACCTCTTTACCCGTGTACACGTGAGGAACTTCGATTTGTAACGTTTTTACATACGGGATGGCCTCTTTATTCAAATCAGCTGCCGATGCAAATAAACGCAACAAGTCAAAATGAACATAAGCTCTTAACCCCAAAGCTTCCCCTTTAATAATATTATAATTATCACCCGTGAAAACAGATTGACGTTTATCAATATTATCCAATAGATTATTCACATTTGCCAGCACATTATACATCTTACTCCACATCGCATCAATCTGCGCTCGTACGGGAGTACTGGTCAAATATTTCCATTGTGCAACTTCATTGTACACTTTATTATTATAAGCGGCATAAGGACCCGTCACAGCATCAATAAAACCGTAAGTCAATTCACGCCCGTAAAGCGCCTCTGCTTTCATCAAAGTATAAGCCCCGATCAAAGCATCCTTAAAACCTGCCTCTGTTTCAAACAAATCATCAGACTTCACCTTCGTACGGGGGTCCACGTCTAACCATGACTCACAAGAACTTGTCAGCACAGTCAGAATCAGTAACACACTGTATATAATTCTCTTTTTCATCTTCAGATTTCTTAAAAGTTAACATTCAACGTAAACGAACAATACCGGGCAAAAGGATACGAAGTCCCTCGTTCTATCTGGACAGAAGATATTTTACCGATATCATTCATATTAAATTGTAACTGCAATCTCTCCAATCCACATTTCTCCACGAAACCAAACCGATAAAAATCATACCCGATTGACAATGCTGAGAAATCAAACTCATTTAACTTCTGGACAAAACGAGAAGTAGCCTGAGTCGGTTTGTTCCAAGCTCCGATACTCTTAAACTGTACATTATCCCCTTCTTTCATCCATGCATCGTAGTAGGCACGCTTATCCACATTATAATTCAATTGTGCATTTTCCACCTTATCCACCAAGGTTTGATTATACATATACTCCCCGATACGATACAATCCGGTGAAAGACACGGATAATCCTTTATATTCAAAAGTAAAACCGACATTTCCCATCAACTTCGGCTCGGTATCTCCACAAACCACCTGATCCAAAGCTGACCATGTATCTGTCAACGTACCATCAGGACGTACAAAAACCTCCTTACCGCTGGATGGGTCAATACCTTTAGAACGAACGGCCCAAATTGCATTCAAAGATTGTCCCTCGACAAAACGCACGAAAGGTTTGTTCGACTTGGCAGCCTCTTTATCTTGTGAACTCGTCAATGAACTCAAAGAATTGGAAATTTCCTTAATCTTATTTTTGTTAGAGGTTCCGGCAACAAACACGTTCAATGACATCCGGTCCTCCGGACGAGTAAGCACTAAATAATTCACGTTAAACTCGTACCCGGTATTTAACAACTTCCCCAAGTTATCCTTGTAACTGGTAAATCCCAGAGAAGGCGGGGTCGTAATATCTGTCAACAAATTGTTAGTTACTGAACGATAGTAATCAAACTTCACGTTCAAACGTCCCCACAAATTCATGTCAATACCATAGTTCGTGTCAAATTTCTGCTGCCATTTCAATTTGCTGTTAGCCAGACCTTCCAAATAAGTTCCGATAAAATCCAAATAAGAATCATCCGTGAAATAGTTATACAGCAACATCCCCTGGTAAGAATTAAAGTTCTGAGAACCCGTGTATCCCATGGATGCTCTCAACCGTAATTGTCTCACCACTCCGGAATCTTTAAAGAATGCCTCGTTATGCACGTTCCATCCCAAACCGGCAGACCAAAAAGTTCCCCAGCGATTATCAGATCCGAATTGAGAAGAGGCACTTGCCCTTAACGAGAAATCAGCCAGATAACGATCGTCATAGGAATAGTTTACAGCCAACAACGCCCCAACTTCCCGGTCAATAGACTCACTTCCTGTCGGTTTTGAATTATCAGCATATTGCTTTGCAAAAATGATATTATCCATCTTATCATTCGGAAAGCCAACTGCCGAATGAATATACTCTTCCGAATTACTACTACGAATATTAGCTCCTAAATTAGCAAACAAAATATGCTTGTCCCAATTGTGAGAATAATTCAAGTTTATATCCGAACTTACAGAAAACGATTTCCCATAAGTCTGTTTGTAACTTCCTCGTTTAAAGAAATCATCCTCTGCCGTATTTATAAATTTCAAATGACTTCCCGGCAAAAATTCTTCTCCCCCGCTAATTCTGTTCGTCAAACCGACACGTCCCACAAGTTTCATACCCGGCTGGATATTCCATTCCAAATACGTATTATTCGTATAATCCGTATAATTCTTCTTATACGTCGTATTTATCGTGGCATTAAACAAAGGATTGTACACGTTTTCTGAAAGTACAGGACCTACTCCCAAATATTTACGTAATGTACCATCCTCATTATAAGGACGCCAATAAGAATTTAATTTGGCATATTCCGAGAATTCACCATAGGGAGAATCTTCCGACTTCGTGGTTGAAAACGAGAACTGGTTCCGGAACAATAATTTTTTATATTGATAGATTACCGTGAATCCTCCGCCGATCGTATTACGTTTGGACCCCTTCATAACACCCTCGATATTATTGTAAGAAAGGTCTACTCCCACTCTCAATTCACTTGTACCGACCTCAAAATTCAACGTGTGTTTATGTCCGATTCCATTACGCAAAGGCTTCGACAACCAATCCGTGTTCACCCCTTGCTCAACTTCAGCCAAATTATGGTAATACAACTGTTTTTTCTCAAAATCCTGCTTGGGAGTGATCCCTTCATAAGCCCCCAATTGATATTCCAAATCTAATTTCTCTCTGGCGTTACACAAATTATAACTGCTCAAATCAGGCATTTCCAAGTTCAAAGAACCAATATAATTCACTCGTAATTCTCCGGATTGCACACGAACCGTTTCGATGACCATAACCCCGTTCGCTGCCTTAGAACCATAGATTGCTTTTGCTGCCGCATCTTTCAACAAGGTAACACTTTCAATCCGGTTAATATCTAGGTCAATCACTTTCTCCAAAGTCGTTTCGAAACCATCCAGAATAAACAAAGGCAAGTTCGGATTCGACGTGTATTGTCCTTTAATATCCGGGAACGAAGAAGTTCCCCGTAAATCCATATCCGGCAATTTATTCGGGTCAGAACCAAAAGATAAATTCTGGGAAATATTCAACGCAGGGTCCATATTTCTTAAACTCTGGATCAAGTTTTGATTTCCCCGTTTCAACAATTCCTTCCGGGTAACGGTTGTTGCCGATCCGGTAAAACTCTCTGCTCTACGTTCGAACACACCGGTAACCACCACTTCCTCTAAACTCACTGAACTCTCCTTCAAAACCACACGCAAAGGCTTTTCGTCTTTCACCACAATTTCCTGGCTTTCCATACCCACGAACGAAAATACCAAGGTAACCTCTCCTTCCAAGGTAAACGACAACTCAAATTTTCCATCCACATCCGTCGCCCCTCCAAAAGTGGTTCCTTTCACGACAACCGTTACCCCAGGTAAAGGTTCTCCGTTCACGTCAACCACCTCTCCGGTAAACACGCGTGGTTTCGCTTGCGCATCCTTTTGTTCGGAAGCTCTTTTCACCATGTATACTCCATCAACTTTAGAATACACAAATCCACTTCCTTCCAAAATTTTCCCAAGAGCAACGTCTACGGAAACATTCTTCAGATTCAAATCCTTACAAGCTTTATCACCCAAAAGCTCTTCGTTAAAAAGAATCTGGACCCCAGTCAAATCCTTAAACTTGATCAAGGCACTGTTCAATGACTCCGATTTCACTGTAAAATTAACTAGCTTAGTAGAGTCCTCTGTTGTCGCATAAGACAACGAAAAAGAGAACATTAAAAATACTACCAGTAAAATTTTTTGCAAAAATACAGACCGCACATGCCTGTCACGTGTCCTTTTTTTCATACATTTGTAAAATTAATTGTTAATATTAATCACCGTGTAGAGAATGCCATCTAAAGTTTGCCGACCAAAGAATGCATTCTCTGCTTTTTTATTTTCTCATCACTTTTATTGTATTTTCTTCTACTGCAAATTTAACATCGAACACTTCCTCGAAAAAATGTAGTATCTTATCTATATTATCATAGCGATTCAGATTTCCTGAAAACTTAAATTTTTTCAATCCCGAGTCCTCAAAAATGATATCCACGTTATACCATCTTTCCAACTTGAGCATAATGCTTTCCAATCTCTCGCTCTCGAAACAAAACATCCTATTTTTCCACGCAATCTCGTTGTAAATTTTCACGGGTTTCACCTCGGGTTTCTTAGCCCCCTCTGCCAACCTTAACTGATAACCGGGTTTTATTTTCAACTCGGCCACTTCTTCGCTCTTGAAACCAATATTTCCTTCAACCAACGTAGCCTTTATTTCTTTTTCTTCAGGATAGAACTTCACGTTAAACTGTGTTCCGTACACCTTAACCTCTCCCAAATCCGTCTCCACGATAAAAGGCTGTTTATCATTTTTCGTCACATCAAAATAAGCCTCTCCTTTTAAAAATACTCTTCTTTCTGTTCCCACGAACGCTGTCGGTATTCTTAACTGGGTTTCCGCATTTAACCAAACCTTTGTTCCATCACTCAACTCCACCTGGTACTCTCCCCCCCTCGGAATCATGATCGTGTTATACTCTACCTTCGTATTATTTTTTCCCTTATACCGAATCTTACCCTCTCCCGTCGTAACCTCTATCCCGTCCACTTTATAACGGCTAGAGTCTGCTAACCATTCCACATCCACTTTTTCTCCATCGGCCAACAGAATAATTGCTTTATTTCCTCCCGGAAGGATATCTTGGGCAACCTTTGGCTCCATTTTAACTGGTTCATCATGCTGGGAAAAGAACCACATTCCTCCCCCCACACTCAAAACAACCAGTAGACAGGCTGCATACCAATACACATTCCGCATTATCCGACGACGGCGAAGTTCTTTCTCCTTTTCCACGTAAGCATCAAAATGAGTCATCACTTTGGACAGATTCGATTTCAAGGAAGAGGTAGGCTCTTCTGCTCCCCAAACCTTTCGCACCCGTTCAAAATATACTTCATGACTTTTATCTTGAGCCAGCCATTCCTGAAACGCACTCTCCTCTTCCGGAGTCAATCCCCACCGTACCTTCTTCACCAAAATGTCCCAGCTAATATTAATTTTCTTATCCATAAGCCAACACGCTTAATCAAACGTTACATTTTACTCCTAATTAACATGAGATTAAAAAACGGATGACACGATACCAAAAAAAAATTTATCTTTGTCCGAAATAAGATTTCAACGATGGATCAGTTTACCGCACAAGACGACTTAGGACACTTGATCAAAAAACATGATCAAGAGGCTTTTCACGAGTTGTACCGAACGTCTTTCAACAAATTGCAGCAATACGCCATGCGTTACCTCTATGATTGGGATGATGCCGAAGACCTCGTGCAAGATGCTTTTCTTTCTTTGTGGTCTCACCCCGAACGTTACAATGAAACACAACCCGTGTTTTATTACTTATTAGGTATTGTCAAAAATAATTGTTTGAACTACCTCCGTTCTCTAAATATCCAATACAAACATCAAGATAAAATCATCGAAGCCATGCTATTCTCTACTATTGAAGATCCAGAAATCGATGAGGACATCCACGAACGACTAGAGTATATATTGAACTCCTTACCGGAGAAACAACGGGAAGTTCTCTTGCTACACGTTGTAGAGAAGAAAAAAGTTCGTGAAATCGCTGAAGAGATGGATATCGCAGAAACGACTGTGAAAACCCACTTCCAACGAGCATTATCCATCCTTAGAAATAATTTAAAATTTATCCTGTTCGGGATATAATCGACT
>OHBE01001370.1_pt1 | contig 21312 bp, 18 predicted proteins | sample 1577231 | NCBI WGS metagenome assembly OHBE01 (sample SAMEA3541506, study PRJEB24748) | human gut metagenome | biome: human gut; feature: human-associated habitat; material: faeces | place: China | collected 2012 | reverse complement strand
TAATGGATACTGGTTGCATCCCGCCAACTGTCAACTTTTTTCAGTACACGTCAGCGATTCGAGTATTTGCGGCTCGTGTTTTTCACGTTTGGGGAATGCGCATCAGGAGCCAAAGGGAATTGAAAGGAATGGAACTGGCTTTAGTTTCGTATTTTTGCACGGATATGGGACGAATACTGGCTATCGACTACGGACGCAAAAGGACGGGACTTGCCGTCACCGACCCACTGAAAATCATTCCGGGCGGACTGACCACTGTACCTACCCATACGCTGCTGGACTTCCTGCGGGACTACGTCAGCCGGGAGCCGGTGGAGCGTTTCGTGCTGGGACTGCCACACCGGATGAACTACGAAGAGTCCGAATCGATGACCTATATCCGCCCCTTCGCCGTTAAACTTGCCCAAGCCTTCCCCTCTATACCTATAACGTACGTGGACGAACGCTTCACCTCGCGCATGGCACAGAGGACTATTCTGGAAGCCGGGATAGGCAAGATGAAACGGCGAGACAAGGCTCTGGTGGATGAGGTCAGTGCGGTCATCATCCTACAGTCGTATCTGGACAATCCCGACAGATGAGCGAGACGGCTTATTCCCCCTGCTTCGAGACGGGGACGGCATTTTCCACCCAAAAGACAAGAGAAAAGACAATCACAAGAACACAAATACTATTCGATAGAACAATGCTCCTTCCTATCTACCTATACGGACATCCGGTGCTGAGAAAAGTAGCAGAAGATATAACTCCGGACTATCCCAAACTGAAAGAGCTGATAGCCAACATGACGGAGAGCATGTACCACTCCGACGGCATTGGCCTGGCAGCTCCTCAAATAGGCTTACCCATCAGGGTACTCGTGATCGATGCCGATCCGCTGAAAGAGGATTATCCCGAATGTGCCGGATTCAAGCGCGTGATGATCAACGCCCATATCGAAGAGCGAGGCGAAGATCTCTGCACCGAATACGAAGGTTGCCTCAGCCTTCCGGCCATACACGAGAAGGTGGAACGCCCCACCTCCATCCGTATTCGCTATGTGGACGAGGACTTTCAGCCGCACGAAGAGGTGCTCCAGGGCTTTGCGGCAAGAGTGGTACAGCACGAATACGACCATATCGACGGGAAGCTCTTCATCAACCACATCAGTCCGATACGCAAGCAGCTGATCAAAGGGAAGCTGCAGAATATCATCAAAGGCAAAGTACGGACTTCGTACCGCGTAGTGACAGCTCCGACCGGCAAAAAACGGTAAGCCGTAGTCAAATCCATTTCTCCCCGGCTCTGATTATGACATTCAAACGCTCCTTATTCTTCCTCCTGCTCCTGCTCTCCGTGGCCACAGCTCGGGCGCAGATAGACGTCGATCGGGTGATCACGATCGGGCGCAATGCTCTCTACTTCAACGACTACGTGGTGAGCATCGGGTACTTCAACCAAGTGGTAGGCCTGCGCCCGTGGATGGCGGAACCTTATTTCTATCGGGGAATAGCCAAAATCAGTCTGGAAGACTATACAGGGGCGGAAGCCGATGCTTCGGCCTGCCTGCAGCGCAATGCGCTCATCCCCAAAGCATATCTTCTTCGGGGCGTGGCACGGCAGAATCTGGGCAAAATCGATTCAGCCATTCAGGACTACCGTCGCGGATTGGAGCTGATGCCGAACGATGAGGGCATGCTGGTGAATCTGACCGGAGTGCTCACCGACAGCAAACGCTATGCCGAAGCACGGGAAGGGGTAGCCGAACTGCTCAAATTCTACCCCAAAAGCAAGCAAGCACATATAGCTCTCAGCGCGATAGAGCTGGGCGAGCAGGATACCGTCGCAGCCATTCGCGAACTGAACGAGGTACTTCGGATGGACTCTCTCTTTGCTCCTGCCTATTCGCAGATGGCCATGCTGCACCTCAAGAGCAAGCGCAACGCAGAGGCTATGGCAGCCCTGGACAAAGCAATAGAATTGGAGCCGAGCGAACTGTCCAACTATATCAACCGCGGTGTCATCCGCTACCAATCGAACGACTTGCGTGGAGCCATGGACGACTACAGCCACGTCGTTCGCCAAAAGCCGAACGACAAGTTGGCACGTTTCAACCGTGCCTTGCTCCGCTCTTACCTCGGTGACGTGAACAATGCCATCGAGGACTTCGATGTAGTCATCCGTCTGGAGCCGGAGAACTATCATGCACTCTACAACCGTGCCATCCTCCTCACGCAGATCAACGAGAACCGAAAAGCCATTACCGACTTCGACAAAGTGCTGGGACACTATCCTGACTTTGTCGTCGGCTACTATGCTCGCTCCCAAGCCAAAAAGGCATTGGGCGACACTCGCGGAGCCGAACGGGACTACTGGCGCGCTTTCGACATAGAAAAAGCGGCACAGAGCAAGACAAAAAAAACGAAAAAAAGCAGCTCTTCGACTTCGACCAAAGAGACACGTGAGGATAGCGACGAAACGATAGAGAAGTTCAACCTGCTCGTCGTATCCGAGAAATCCTCCGAGAAGCGCACACGCTACTCCAGTCGGATACGTGGGCGGATTCAGGACAACGATGTAGAGGTACAGCCCTCGCCGCTATTCGTCCTCAGCTACTACGAGCAGTCCTCTTCCGAAGAGGTGCCGCGCGTCTACTACTCGGAAGCCATTGCTCGCTTCAACGACAAAAAGGTTCTGCCCAAGCGACTCAAACCGATCAACCGTGAGGTAGCTCTGAGTCAAGAGCAGGTGGCCTATCACGAACAGGACATAACGGAAATATCCGAGAGGACTGCCGGCAATGCCGATCTGTGCTTCCGTCGCGCTTTGGACTATATGCTGATACAGAATTTGGAGCAGGCCATCGTCGATTTCGATCAGGCTGTAGAGCTGAACAAGCAGTTTGCCCTCGCATACTTCGGACGAGCCATAGCACGTGCCAAGCTGGTCGAGGCTCGTCAGGGAGCCTCCTTTATCCACCAAGAGGCCGAAACGGTGAATGCCATGACAAAAGCTCTGATCACGACACCGCGAACTAATGCAATGGGAGTACCGGCGGCTGCCGAGTCCCCCGAGCGTAAGCCTGCCATATCGGATGTGGACGGTGAGCTGGTGATGCGCGACCTGAACCGCACGATCGAGCTGGATCCGAATTTTGCCTATGCCTACTACAATCGTGCCGTGCTACTGGCCAGACGAGGCGATACGGATGCTGCCCTGTCGGACTACGACCGTGCCATCAAAGCCTATCCGGAGTTTGCCGATGCCTATTTCAATCGCGGCCTGCTGTTGCTTTCGCGCGGAAAGGCCAAAGAAGGCATCGCCGATCTGAGTCGGGCAGGCGAATACGGGCTCTACAAGGCGTACAACATCATCAAACGAATGAGCACGAAGTCATGATCTCCGTCAATAACCTGACTGTCGATTTCGGCACCCGTCTGCTCTTCGATCAGGTATCATTCGTCATCAACAGGCGCGACCGTATCGCTCTTGTAGGGAAGAACGGTGCCGGCAAGAGTACGCTGCTCAAGCTGATTGCCGGCATGGAAGAACCGACATCCGGACACATAGCACGCCCCAAGGGGATCCGCATAGGCTATCTGCCGCAGGTGATGCGTTTGCAGGACGGACACACGGTTTACGAAGAGGTCGAGCAGGCTTTCAACGATATTCGCCAAATAGAGGAAGAGATACGGCGTCTGTCCGATGAGATGGCCGGACGTACGGACTACGAATCGGATGACTATATCCGACTGATAGAGCATTATACGAATATGAGCGAGACCCTCTCTCTCATGCAGCAGGGCAACTATCATGCTGCGATCGAACAGACATTGATCGGTCTGGGCTTCGGCCGAGAGGACTTCCACCGCCCCACAGCCGATTTCAGCGGAGGATGGCGTATGCGGATAGAGCTGGCCAAACTTCTGCTCCAACGCCCCGAAGTTTTGCTGCTCGACGAGCCGACCAATCACCTCGACATCGAATCCATCGGCTGGCTGGAGCAGTTCATCGCCACCAATGCAGGAGCCGTTATCCTGGTGTCGCACGACAGGGCATTCATCGACAATACCACGACGCGCACTATCGAAATAGAACTGGGACATATATACGACTACAAGACCAACTACAGCCATTACGTGGAGCTGCGCGAAGAGCGGCTGCGACAGCAAATGCGTGCCTACGAGAATCAGCAGAAGATGATCCGCGATACGGAGGACTTCATCGAACGATTCAGATACAAGGCCACGAAGTCCGTACAGGTACAGAGCCGGATCAAGCAGTTGGAGAAAGTAGAGCGCGTGGAGATAGACGAGCGGGATCGTTCGGCATTTCATTTCCGCTTTATCCCGGCACAGCCTTCCGGCAGTTATCCGCTAATAGTGGATGATTTGGCCAAGGCTTATGGCGATCACCAGGTGTTTTCCGGAGCTACATACACCATCGAAAGAGGCGAAAAGGTGGCTTTCGTAGGCAAAAACGGTGCCGGCAAAAGTACCATGGTCAAGTGTATCATGGGAGAGCTGACAGACTACACCGGCAAGCTCGAACTGGGGCACAACGTGCAGCTGGGCTACTTTGCCCAAAACGAAGCCCAAGAGCTAAGAGGGGATCTCACGGTATTCGACACGATAGACCGTGAGGCCGTGGGCGACATCCGTCTGCGCCTGAACGATTTGCTCGGGGCTTTTCTCTTCGGGGGCGAAGCATCGGAAAAGAAAGTAAGTGTCCTGAGTGGAGGAGAACGAGCACGATTGGCTATTATCAGGCTTTTGCTACAGCCGGCTAACTTCCTTATTCTCGATGAGCCGACCAATCACCTCGATATGCGCTCGAAGGATGTACTGAAAGAGGCGATCAAGAACTTCGATGGGACTGTCATCGTAGTATCTCACGACCGTGAGTTCCTCGATGGGCTTGTCAGCAAGGTGTATGAATTTGCAGATGGACAGGTGAACGAACACCTCGGAGGTATATACGACTATCTCCGGACCCGCCGTATGCAGACGCTGACAGAGCTGGAGCGAACCACTACGATCGAAACAAAAACCACACGGGAGGCTATACCTGAAACGGAAGCCAAAGCGGACTACCGTCGGCAAAAGGAGGTAGCCAAACAGCTGCGCACGTTGGAGCGAACCGTAGCAACCTGCGAGGAGCGGATCGGAAAATTGGAGTCGGAATTACAGGCAATAGAGATGCTACTGCAAGATCCGAAACATGCGACTGACGCGAATCTGTTCGAGCGATACGCCGGCATGAAACAAGAACTCGAAAAGGCCATGGAGGACTGGGAACAGGCTTCCGAAGCTTTATCCGAAGCCCAAGGATAAGCTCAACCTCCCCCCTCTCTTCTCTCCTCCTTTACCAAGAGACCATCTCACCACCAATCTATTAGAAGCTGAGACAACCTTTCGCCATCCGTCCGAAAGCCTTTGTTTTTCACCCCACCTCCAATCCTGCAGATTCCGACCGGAAATACAATACGGGCATGAGTAGCAAAAAAGAAGAGGCTGCATCGAAAAATAATCTCGATGCAGCCTCTTTGTCTTTAGTCAGGGGAAAGTATCTGCTTTATCTTACTTGTATTTTCGATACATGGTGTTTATCCCCCACATCGAAGCGCACTGCATAGAAACCGGTTTGCGCCATGTATTCCAATCGATTCGGGGCTACGGCCACGGTACGTCCGTTGATGTCGTAGAGCGTGATCATACCATGGGCTTCCGCAATAATCTTCTTGCCTTCTACTCGCAATGTGTAAGGAGCCTGTCCATCTACATTGCTCAATGAGCTGTTGGTCACGGTCACGGTTACAGCCACCTTCGGAGATACACCGTCAGGATACTTTACTTCCACTTCGTAGATGTATGTACCATTGGCTACACCGGTCTCCACATAATGAGTTTCAGCTGTATTACCGATCAAGGTTCCATTCTTGTAGACGTTGTAGCTGACTGCTTTATCACTTGCCGGCTCTTCAGCTTTCTCTTCCACACCGTCCCAGTCCAAAGAAACTTCGTCATTGGAAGCAGTTCCGGTGAGATTGGTAACCGGTTTGAAGTCCTTCACCTCTACGTCCACGCATACTTTGTCGGATACGCCTTCCTGATACTGTACTTCTACGCAGTAGGTATGTTCGCCGGCAGGAACATCTTCATCGAGAAAAGTGGGCTCAGTCAATCCTGAAGCAATCTTCACGCCATCACGATAGACCGTGTAGGTATAAGAACGAACAGCCTGCTCCGCAATCTCCTCAGTAGCGACTATCTCCTGCAGAGCTTCTACCTCTGCCTCTATTGCGTCTGTCTCCTCAACCGGTGCAACGAAAGTCAATGATTCCGTCACCTCTTCGTTCGGAATAATCTCTTGAGCTGCTACTTCCAATGGCATAATAAGCATGGGTAAAACCAGCCAAAGCAGTGAGCAGACTCTTTTGAAGTAGTTCTGTTTCATAGTTATCTCCTTTTTTAATTAGTATCTCATCTTGTTGCTTCTGTTCGCCTCTTAAATAAGGTGATACACAAAGATAAAAATATATTTCGCCGGCAAGCTATTCTTCAACCTAAAAAGTTTGTATGACGCAGGAATCGGAATCCTTTTTCTTCGACAAAATTGAAGTCAATCAGGAGCAAGGAGGTTCTCTTTTAGGTCAAAAGACTGATGCTACTTGCTTTTATAATGTTTCATTGCTTCCGGCATATATTGGCGAATGGCAGCTATCCGATTGGCATCGCTCGGATGCGTACTCAGAAACTCTACCCGCCCGTTACCTTGGGCAGCCATCTTTTGCCAAAAAGTAATTGCCGCATTCGGGTTATAACCGGCCATCGCCATGAAGACAAGTCCTATTTTGTCGGCTTCATACTCCTGTTTCCGATTGTACGGTAGCGTAATAAGCACTTGTGATCCAATGCCATAGGCCTGCCCGATGACCGTTTGCAACGCTGCTGACTTGTTGGAGACTGCTGCGCCCAGTATATTACCACCCATTTGGCGTAGATATTCCTGACTGATACGTTCGTTGGAATGTCTTGCCACAGCATGGCTGACCTCATGGCTAATCACTGTGGCCAGCTCGGCATCCGAGCCTACCAACTTGAGCAATCCGGTATAGACCACAATCTTTCCGCCCGGCATACAGAAAGCATTCACAGCCTTGTCTTCTACAACATTGAATTCCCATTTCATCTGTGAGGCCATGTCTCCCAATCCGTTTTGCTTCAGATAGAGCATCGTGGCGGCTGCTACCTTTTGTCCCACTCGTCGCACCTGTGCCGTGGATGTCGCATTTTTGGAGATTTTCACCTTGCTGAGAAACTGCTTATACTGCAAGGCACTGGAGGACAGAATCTCCGAATCCTGTACCAGCATGATCTGACTGCGCCCCGAAATCGGCACGGTGCTGCATCCGGCTAATAGGATTACTAAGACAGAAGCTAAAATCACATTCATTATTTTCATAAGATCTTCTTTTTATTCGTTACTATTTCATTGTTACGAACCAAAGATACAAGGAGTTGTGAACAAACAGCAATACTCCGACAAACACATTAAAAATGTGAATACTCCATGATCTTCCATTTCTTCTTCCAATTAGCTCTTTTGATTGCAGCATATTCAAGTATTTTATAATGAGTCTGCTGTGGTGCCAAAAATCCATTTGCCTACAAGAAATACGTATATTTGCGTGGTATGAAACAGTATTTGGATCTGCTTCGCCGCATCCTCGACGAGGGAGTACGAAAAGAAGACCGCACGGGTACGGGTACGATCAGCGTATTCGGCCATCAGATGTGCTTTGACCTTGAAGAGGGATTTCCCTTGCTTACGACCAAGCGATTGCACTTGAAGTCCATTATATACGAACTGCTTTGGTTCCTCAGAGGTGACACGAACGTGCATTACCTGCAGGAACATGGTGTACGCATTTGGAACGAATGGGCTGATGAGAACGGCGATTTGGGACCTATATATGGCTACCAGTGGCGCAGTTGGCCGGACTATCGGGGAGGGCATATAGACCAAATGCAGGAGGTGCTGCGCCAGCTGCGCGAAGAACCGGACAGCCGGCGCATTATCGTATGCTCGTGGAATGTAGGCCAGCTTGCCGATATGCATCTGCCTCCATGCCACTGTTTCATGCAGTTCTATGTCGCTGACGGCCGGCTGAGCCTGCAACTCTATCAGCGCAGTGCCGATTCTTTTCTGGGCATACCGTTCAACATAGCTTCGTATGCACTCCTGCTACAAATGATCGCTCATGTCACAGGGCTGAAACCCGGGCGATTCGTACATACACTGGGCGACGCCCATATCTATCTTAACCACCTCGAACAGGTACAGCTACAACTGAGTCGTGAGCCGAGAGCGTTGCCCCGAATGGTACTGAATCCGGAGGTGTCCGATCTCTTCGACTTCCGATACGAAGACTTCCGACTCGAAGGGTATGATCCGCATCCGCACATTGCGGGCGTTGTAGCAGTCTGACGGAATGTTTTCCACCGATATTCAGTTTTTCCTCACCTATCCAATATGATTTCAATCGTTGTTGCCATAGCCGAGAATGGGGCTATCGGATACAAAAATGACCTCCTCTGGCATCTGCCGGCCGATCTCAAACGATTCAAGGAAATGACCACAGGGCATAGCATTATCATGGGTAGCCGCACATTCCGCTCCCTGCCCAAAGGTGCTTTGCCCAACAGACGCAATATCGTCCTAAGCAGGACGCAGCAGGATTTTCCGGGAGCCGAATGGGCAGCTTCGCCCGAAGTGGCATTGGAGCTGGTGGGCGAAGAGGCAGAGGCCTTTGTCATCGGCGGAGCACAAGTATATGAGCAGATGCTGCCCTACACGGACAAAATCTATCTGACACGCGTGCATGCCGACTTTCCCGAAGCCGACACTTTTTTTCCTGAATTGGACATGAGCGAATGGGTGGAGCTGAGCCGCACGGAATATCCGGCCGACGAGAAAAACCGATATGCCACCACTCTGCTGGAGCTTATCCGCGATTATTGATATGGGGACTCTCCTCTCTCTGTTTTTGTAACCTATCATTCACCAACTAATACATACGTAATGCAAAAGCCTTCTATACCCAAAGGAATGCGCGATTTCAGTCCGGTCGAAATGAGCCGGCGCAACTACATATTCGACACCATACGCGAGGTGTACGAACTCTTCGGATTCAACCAAATAGAAACTCCGACGATGGAGATGCTCTCCACGCTGATGGGCAAGTACGGAGAGGAGGGAGACCGCCTGCTCTTCAAGGTGCTCAACTCCGGCGACGTGCTGGCAGACTTCTGTGCGGAGGAGCTGGCAGAGAGAAATTCTCTGCGGTTTGCAGCCAAAGCTTGTGAGAAAGGGCTTCGATACGACCTGACAGTTCCCTTTGCTCGCTACGTGGTGATGCATCGCAACGAGATCAATTTTCCTTTCAAACGGTATCAGATTCAACCCGTATGGCGTGCCGATAGACCGCAGAAGGGTCGCTATCGCGAGTTTTACCAGTGCGATGGAGACGTCATCGGCTCGGATTCGCTCATGAATGAGGTAGAACTCATCCAGATCATCAGCGAAGTCTTTCGCAGATTGGGTATCAGGGCTCGTATCCTGCTGAACAACCGCAAGATCCTCTCCGGTATCGCCGAAGTGGTAGATGAAGCCGACAGGCTGACGGACATTACGGTGGCGATAGACAAACTCGACAAGATCGGCCTCGATAAAGTGAACGACGAGCTGCGCACCAAAGGCTTCGGCGAAGAGGCTATCGAACGCTTGCGTCCTTTTATCGAGATGAAAGGGGACAATCGGGAGAAGCTCGACCGGCTCAAATCGGCTCTTGCCTCCTCCGAAACGGGGCTGAAAGGGATAGAAGAGCTGACCTATATCTTGGACAAAGTGGAGCGCGTGCAGCTCCATTCCGAACTGATGGTGGATATTTCTCTGGCTCGTGGCCTTTCCTATTATACAGGAGCCATTCTCGAAGTGAAAGCACTCGACGCCGAGATGGGCAGCATTACCGGTGGAGGCCGCTACGACAACCTCACCGGCATATTCGGTCTGGAGGGAATGTCCGGTGTGGGCATTTCTTTCGGTGCAGACCGTATCTATGATGTGATGATGCAGCTCGACCTCTTCCCTGCCGAGAAGCTCACCGGTACGCAGCTGCTCTTTGTCAATTTCAGCGAAGAGGATGCCGACAGCCTGCTCCCGCTGATCCAAAAGCTCAGGGAGCAAGGCCTTCGCACAGAGCTGTATCCCGAACCTGCCAAGATCAAGAAACAGATGAGCTATGCCAATGCAGCCAACATTCCATACGTGGCACTCGTCGGAGAAAACGAACGAGCGGCCGGGCAAGTGAATCTGAAAAACATGCTGACGGGAGAGCAGCAAATGTTGCCGGCGGATGCAGCAGCCATTGTAGCGGCTATCGTCTGACACTTCACTGTCGCACATAGGCTCGAATAGAGAGACGCCTGACGAATACTATCATAAGGAGAGAGGGGCTGAGATCCGTAGTGGCTTTCAGCCCCTCTCTTATTCGCTCTGTGCGGAGAGCCCAATCTTTCGCCCCTTTGCTCACAGGAAGTTTTTCGGCACAGATCACGTTATTCATCGTTCGGGAGTTTACAGCCCAAAATTTTCTCATTCCATGCTCCCAAAAACGTGGCGCGAGAATTTTTTCGTTTTGGTTCGGGAAGTAAAAAATTTACGCGCCACAGCGAAAAAGATCTCACGCCACTTTTTCAGAAAATACGAACCGCAACCCGGCGTTTTTTGGTTCGTGTTTCATCTTTCACGATCTCACCCGTTTCCTTTTCTTAAGCCCCTGCTATCCGGAGATCAAGCTCGGGGAGCAGCGACACCAACTCCTTGCATGCGCACGCATCTCTTTCATCGTATCGATCCTATCAAGAGTGAAATGGGAGGGCTTAGTACGGGATATATTACTTTTGTATGGAGAGGAGTACATCCGAGGATCGGTCCGATCGCTGCCGAATCCCTGACGGATGGGAAAGAAGAAGATGAAGCTCTTTCTTGTGGTTACATTATATAATAGAGTGGTGAAGTGAAGCAACAGACAGAGACTGAAAAGAAAGTTGTGCTTTTGGGTATGTCGCTCGAAGAGCTGACCACAGTGGCTCTCCGGATGGGTATGCCGCGGTTTGCAGGCAAGCAACTGGCCGAATGGATCTATGTGCGGCGTGCTACCGATTTTGCCGAGATGACGAACATATCGCAGGCCAATCGGCAGAAGTTGGCAGAGATCTACGATCTCGGACGCTACCCGTGGTCGGATGTACAATGTTCGGTGGACGGAACCAAGAAGTATCTCTTCCCCGTAGGAGAAGGGCGTTTCGTGGAATCTGTACTTATCCCTGAGAGCGACAGGGCTACGCTCTGTATCTCGTCTCAGGTCGGTTGCAAAATGGACTGCCTCTTCTGCATGACCGGCAAACAGGGATGGAACGGCAATCTCTCTGCAGCCGAGATCCTGAACCAGATTTTCTCCGTGGATGAAGCAGCCGAGCTGACCAATCTCGTCTATATGGGCATGGGCGAACCGCTCGACAATACGGACGAAGTGCTTCGCAGTATCGAAGCCCTGACAGAGCCGTGGGGCATGGGCTGGAGTCCGAAGCGCATAACAGTATCTACGATCGGTGCCAAAGGATTGGAGCGTTTCCTCGCAGAGAGCCGGTGCCATCTGGCAGTCAGCCTGCATAGCCCCTTCCCGGAAGAAAGGAGGAAACTGATGCCGGGTGAAAAGGCTTTCCCCATTATGCAGACGCTCGACCGGATCAGGGCTTACGATTTCAGCGGACAACGACGAGTGTCGTTCGAATACATCGTCTTTGATGGTCTGAACGACGATATGCGCCATGCCGACGAACTGGCCGCTATCCTCCGCGGCATCCCCTGCAGGATCAATCTGATCCGCTTCCACAAAATCCCTGCCGTATCGCTCCGTTCTTCGGATACCGCTTGCATGGAGGCTTTCCGCAAACGTATGGAATCGCATGGCTATACCTGTACCATCCGTGCATCGCGAGGGGAAGATATATTCGCAGCCTGTGGCATGCTCTCCACGAGCAAAGCGGAGTCTTCCGAAGAGAAAAGCTCGTAAGGGCGGAAAACGGACTCTTTTGCGACAACTATTATTACTACCTTTGGACTTGTATTCGAACAGAAAAAAACAAAAAGGCGAAACAGCAAAATGAAACGCAATACCCGTTTATTATTCGTTGTGCCGGCTTTTTTCGCAGTTTTTGCGATGGCTTGTGCATGCCAGGGAGGGACGGCCGGCAAGTCGTTCACCAACTCTACAGGATCTCCGGGCGAAATGATGCTGGTCATGGACGACCAATATCTGGGATCGCCTGTCGGCGAAGCCATCTACGAGGCAATGACCGAGGTGGCTCCGGCTCTGAACCAAAACGAGCCGATCATGGCTGTTTCGCGCGTATCGGAAAAGGATTTTACGGGCTTCCTCCGCTATATCCGCAATGTGCTGCAGATCGACATCAACCCCGATATATTCACCAAGACTTCTCTCAAATACGGCTATGACCAGTGGGCTAACGGTCAGCTCGTCGTGCTGATCAATAGTCCTGCGACAGATTCACTGACGGCCTACGTCGAATCCAACAAATCGGCCATACAGAACCTCTTTATCCGCCACGAGCTTTTCCTCTTCGGCCAGCTTTGGCAGAAAGACTGCAGTGCGGATGCCGACCAGCGCGTACAGCGTATGTTCGGATACCATATCAATGTGCCGGCCGATATACTCAGCCACAAGGAGGGCAAAGACTTCCTGTGGATGTCCAACAATCAGATGCGCCGGCGCAAGGATTTTTTGGTATATACTTTCCCCTATCGCGGAGCATCGGATCTGGGACTCGATCGTATGGTGGAGGTGCGTGACTCCGTGCTCAAAGCCAATATAGAAGGTTCGGACGCAGGGTCTTATCCCGTCACGGAGCGTATGCTACTGAAGCATCGCTACGTCTACCCGGGCGACCAAAAGCGAGGCGAAGTGCATGGTATCTGGCGTATGGAGGGAGGACAAATGATGTCCGGGCCTTTCGTGGCACAGGCTTTCGTCGATGGAGATCGGGTAGTAGTGGTGGAGGGTTTCGTATATCATCCCAATGAGAAGAAACGCGATCTGATGCGGCAGATGGAAGCGGCACTATACAGCATGCGTCCGAAGGCCGAGAAAGAGTTCGATCCGTCCATTATCAGGAAAGCTCGCTGGACTACACTCAAATAAATATCCGAAACGGCTTACCGACAACACACGAAGATTCAATGCAATGGAGAATAAAAAGCTGAAAGTGGCCATTTCCCATGGCGACATCAATGGTATTGGGTATGAAATTCTGCTTAAGACCTTTGCCGAAGCCTCGATACTGGATCTCTTCACGCCTGTCATATACGGATCCGCCAAGGTGGCAGCCTATTACAGGAAGACCTTGGAGTTGGATTTGGAAAGTTGGAACCAAGTATCCTCGGCAGCCGAAGCGGTAGAGGGCAGAGTGAATCTGGTAAACTGCATACCCGAAGACGCCAAAGTGGAGATGGGCGTTTGCTCTCCTCAGGCCGGAGCCTATGCGATAAAAGCTCTGGACATGGCTATCCAAGCCGTGAAGCAAGGCGATGCGGATGTGCTGGTGACCATGCCGATCAACAAAGCAGCCATGCCGCAGGACATCTTTCCATACAAAGGCCATACGGAATACCTGCAGGCCCAAGCCGGCATAGAGGGCGAAGATGCGCTGATGATCCTGGCGCAGGATAAGCTCCGCACAGCTTTGGTAACGATGCACGAGCCGATAGCACGCGTGCCATCGCTTATCACTCGGGAGCAAATCCTGGACAAGCTGAAGGCTTTCGATCGCAGCCTCCGCATGGATTTCGGTATAGTACGTCCGCGGATAGCCGTCATGGCTCTGAATCCGCATGCCGGCGACAGCGGACTGATCGGCACCGAGGAAAGCGACACGATCCGGCCGGCGGTGCAAGAGGCAGAAGAACAGGGATTGTTAGTGTTCGGCCCTTATGCCGCTGACGGTTTTTGGGGGTCGGATATGGCTCTGCATTTCGATGGCATTCTGTCCATGTATCATGATCAGGGGCTGATCCCTTTCAAGACTCTCTGCATGGACAGAGGGGTCAATGTGACGGCAGGGCTTTCCATCGTACGCACTTCGCCGGATCATGGTACAGGCTTCGACATCGTCGGCAAGGGCGAGGCTTCGCCCGATTCTTTCCGCGCAGCCATCTATCAGGCGATCGACATTTATCGTTCGCGGGCATCGTGGCGATCGGCTACGCGCAATCCTCTCCGAAAGAGTTATTTCGAGCGGGGCAATGACAATGAGAAATTGCCGCAAACAGAAGATGAGCATTAATTTTAATACCCTATAGACTCTATGTTTAAGGATAAGACTATCGTTTACACATCCGGGACATTCGACATGTTCCACTACAACCATTTGCGCATGATCAACTATGCGCGCAGTTTGGCAGACATCCTTATCGTTGGCGTCAGCACGGACGAACTGGTCGCTTCATACAAGGCGCCGCCCATTATTCCTTTTATCGAGCGCTTGCAAATCCTTGAAGCCCTGAAGACACCGGACATCGTGATTCCGCAGCATACATTGGATCACACGGAGATCGTCAAGAAACTGAATATAGACGCTTTCGTAGTGGGGGACGACTGGAATGGCAAATACGACTATCTGAAGGATCTCGGCGTTCAGGTCTTTTATTTCCCTTACGGGACGGGCGTTTCCTCTACCAAAATCAAGGAGACTATACACGATAGCTATGCCAAGACGCTGAATGAAGAGCGTCAGCACAAGCCCAAGTCTGTCCAAAACATGTAGGAATTATGGCGGTCGGATACGCGTTGATTACGGGAGGAACCAAGGGGATCGGTCTCGCAGTAGCCCGTCTCTTGGCAAGCAGAGGATACTCCCTCGTTCTTACCTACGGACATGATCAGGAGACGGCGCGAGCAGTGGCGGCCGAATTGACAGAGAGCGCTCCATCCGTAGAGCTGCTGCAAGCGGATGCTACCGATGCGAAAGGTATCGACCTGATAGCGGAAGCCCTTGAGCAGAGGGATATTACTCTGCAAGCTCTTATCATGAATGCCGGCATCACATGCCGCACGCCTTTCGAGGAGATGACTATCGACGAATGGCAGCGCGTATTCTTTGCCAATGTCCATTTCCCCACCTTCCTGATCCAACGCCTTCTGCCGCGTATCGAGCGCAACAACGGATGTATCATCTTTACCGGATCGCTCATGGGAATAGAACCGCACGGCATGGCTCTGCCTTATGGAGTGAGCAAATCCGCTGTACACGCTCTGACCCGCAATCTGGTGAAGCATCTGGAGCCTTATGGCATCCGAGTGAATGCCGTGGCACCGGGATTTGTAGATACGGAATGGCAGAAGAACAAACCGGCCGAAATACGCCGAAATATCGAGAATAAGGTTGCTTTGCATCGCTTTGCGACACCGGATGAAGTAGCCGAAGCTTTTTTATTTTTGCTCGCCAACGCTTATTGCAATGGTGAGGTCTTGACTCTTGATGGAGGCTACAGCTTCCGCTGAACAGCTCAGACATGAACGAAAACGACAAGGAGTACCAAGCCTCTCTCAAATCACTGGAGACGGAAAATATAATTGACCGGAAATTCTACCGTCCGATAGGTTTTTACTTTGCCAAGCTTCTCAGTCGTACAAGGGTAACGCCCAATATGGTTACGATCCTGTCCATCTTTGTCGGATTAGGCGGCGGGCTATGCTTCGTGCATACTCCTTATGATCTCCGTTGGGCTGTGGCCGGTATTCTATGTATGGTAGTGGCTAATATCATGGACTGCATCGACGGACAGCTGGCTCGTCTGACCGGGATCAAGAGTGAGATCGGGCGTATTCTCGACGGCATTGCCGGAGACATTTGGTTCGCATGCATCTATATCTGCTTCATCATTCGCTTGACAGCAGAGTATCCCGATGCCTTAGGTTCGATGACCACCGGTATCCTGATTGCCGTCGGTCTGCTCTCGGGAATCAGCCATTTGGTTCAGGCTGCCGTTACGGACTACTACAAAACGCTCCATCTCTTTTTCATCAGTCCGGAGAAGGGGAAAGAGTTCGAACGATCCACATCCATACGCCGCCGTGTAAAGGCGATGCCACACGGAGTGAATCGTCTTTTCAGCTCGTTGTACTACTATTATACGTTGATACAGGAACGTGCGACACCCCGGCTGCAAAGGCTTCTCGACCAATTGGAGGCCGATTATCCGCAAAATACCATCCCCGAAACGCTTCGGCAGCATCTGCGTAAGGATAGCCGCCGAATCATGAATATCGTGGACTTCCTTACGTTCAACGGCCGTACCATTCCTCTTTTTCTTATCGTCTTGAGCGGTCATATTTGGCTCTATTTCGTGTTCGAAATACTGATTCTGGATACAGTGCTCGTCCTCGGTATCAGACGACACGAGGCCATGTGCAGACATCACCTGAAAGAGAGGCGGTAATCATACGCTCAGGCAACTCGAAGATCCTTAATACCCGATCGCTCATGTCAGACTCACGTCCGGAAGTTCTTACCGAAGAAGATGTACTTCGTCTTTTTCCCGTACTGGGAGGGGAGCGACGACTGACGCGCCGGTTGCTGAAAGCCCTCAAGATAACGGACATCAACGCCGTCCATGCCCGTCATATCAATCTGCGTGGAGCAGAGTTTGCCCATGCTGCACTGACTGACCCCGCCATCAATGTCTGCTACCGGCTGCACGGGACAGAGCATTTGGAAGAGATGCGCAAGGGCGGTGCCTTTACAACGGTATCCAATCACCCGTTCGGCTCTCTGGATGGCATTATGTTGATCGATATTATCGGATCGGTACGTCCCGATTATAGCGTATTGGTCAATGGTTTTTTGTCCATGATCAGCTGCCTGCGCGACAGCTTCATACCGGTGGCTCCACTCAAAGGAATGGCCGGAGGACTTGACAGCAAGCACAATGTATCCGGAGTGAAGGAGGTACTGAACCGTCTTCAAAACGGTCAGCCGGTCGGCTTCTTCCCGGCCGGAGGAATATCCGTCTATAAAGGCAATCGCAATCGGGTGATGGACAGCGAATGGCAAGCCAGTTGCGCCAAGATGATACTCGTCAGTCAGGTACCCGTTTATCCGATTTTCTTCAGTGGCCGCAATTCCTGGTATTTTCACTTCCTCGGATGGCTGAGCTGGGCTATTCGGACTCCGCGCATCCCTGCCGAGCTATTCAATAAGCGAGGGCATATTTTCGATGTCTATATCGGCGATCCGATCTCGCTAGAGACTATCGCTCGCTTCGAGAAGAATCCGCGCGAGCTGGCTCTCTTCCTCTACGACCGGACTTATCGTCTTGCCCCCGGACACAAGAAAAACAAATGAAACGCTCCAAGCAACTCCGCATTTATACAGCTTCGGCGGGTTCCGGCAAGACTCATACACTTACCGGCGAATATCTTCGTTTAGCCCTGCGTACGCGCGGGGCTTTCCGTTATATACAGGCTGTCACGTTCACGAACAAAGCCACTGCCGAAATGAAGGAGCGTATTCTCGAGGAGCTGTACAGTCTGGCTGTGGGCGGATCGTCCCCTTTCGCCGAGGAGCTGATGCAGGAGTTGGCTCTGACTACCGAGCAGCTACAAGTCAGAGCACAGGAAGTCCTGACCGAAATACTAAACGACTACTCTTCTTTGCGAGTCAAGACCATTGACTCCTTCTTTCAGGAAGTAATGCGTGCCTTCTCGCATGAATTGGGACTGCCGGGTGGTTTTCGGATCGAGATGGAGCAGAAGGCCGTGCTCGAACAGGCTGTCGTCCGTCTGCTTCACAGCTTGGGAGAAAAAGATACCTCCGACGTCGAGAATTGGATCAGGCGTCTGGCTGAAGACCTGATCGAAGAGGGGCGTGGACATAACATCCGCAGGGAGATAGTCAGCTTGGGTGATGAGCTTTTCAAAGAACAGCTACTCCTGCTATCCGAGGAGGGCAAACTACCGACCAAAGCTGCGATTCATCGCTATCAAACCGAAATGAACAAGCTGATGGAAGACTTCGAACAGCGACGTCTGTCTATTGCACGTCGGGCGGAAGAAATCGTCACCACAGCCGGAATCAGCTTCTACGATTTCAAAGGGGGTACCAAAGGAGGTGTCTTGGAGTTTGCCAAGGTGCTCAAAGGAGGAGAAGTCAAGCCTCCCACAAAGACCTTTATGGCGATGGCAGAAGGCGATCCGGAGACCACTCTCTACGCCAAAACCACTCCTGCCACCACCCAGGCAGCCATCCTCTCGGCCTACCAATCCGGTCTCAAAGAGTGTCTGACCGAAATGGCAGCACTCTATCTCGGCAGGGAATGGCAAGAGTATTCCACGGCCAAGCAGTCGCTTCCCTTTCTAAACCGGCTTGGTATCATCTCCGACCTTTGGCGACAAATCGAAGGAATCAGACAAGAAGAGAACAAAATGCTCATTTCCGATGCTCCGTCTCTATTGCACAGGATCATCGACGGGAGCGAGACCCCTTTCGTCTATGACAAAATCGGGGTACGCATCGAACACGAAATGATCGATGAATTTCAAGATACCAGCCGCTTACAGTACGAAAACTTCAAGCCCCTGCTGTCCGAGAGTCTGGCTCACGGCAAGTACAACCTCCTCGTCGGCGATGCCAAACAGAGTATATACCGCTTCCGCAATGCCGATCGGCGTCTGCTCACAGAGGTCGTCAGTCGGGATTTTGCCGAAACATCGGAGAGGGTCAATCTACCATATAATTGGCGAAGCACTCCCGAAATAATCGAGTTCAACAACTCCCTCTACAAGCATCTGCCACAAATCCTCTGTGAGGCTATGACTCGCGAAGCCGAGACGATGGCAATGCCCGATCCTAAGTTGCCGGAGGAGATCAACCGTACATTCATGCAGACCTATGCCGATGTGGAGCAGCTTGTGCCACCGGCTAAAGTAGACCGGCATGGAAGCGTCTGCATTTATCTTCCGTCGCCGGCATCATCAGAAGAAGCGGAAGCCAATCTTTCGTGGGAGGAGCAGATCTTGCAGGATCTTCCCCGTTTTATCATCGGTCTGCAAAAAAGAGGGTATGCTCCTTCGGATATTGCTATTCTCGTGCGCAAAACTTATCAGGCTCGCGAGATAGCTCGTGCCATGCTCTCTTATCAACCCGAACCGGATGAAGAGGACTATCCCCTTATCCCGATGTCGGACGAATCTTTGTCGCTGAGTGGAGCAGCATCAATTCGTTTTCTATCGAACCTACTCAAGTTTATATCCCGCCCCCAATCCGATGCTTTACGACAGATCGCCTACCTGTCGTACGAAGAACTCCGCAAGGAGAAAGGCTTAGCTCCTACAGAGGAGGGCAACTTCAGTGCCGCAGAGCTTGCAGAATTTGCCAATCTTCGTCGTCGCTCCTTATACGAATTGGCAGAAGGATTGGTCTCTTTTTTCCATTCATACCTACCTGAAAGAGAGATGCCCTATCTAATTGCTTGGCTGGATTTAATCAATGATTTCGGTCAAGAACGATCTGCCGATCTGCACTCTTTCCTGCAATGGTGGGACGAAACTGGCTATGCCAAAAGCCGTATTTCCTCCGCTCCCAACAGTCAGGCCGTCACGCTAATGACCATTCACAAGGCAAAAGGTCTAGGCTTCCGCGTTGTTCTTATTCCTTTCTTGGACTGGAATCTGGACGACGAAGCAGCACATCGACACATCCTCTGGTGCAAGATCGATCCTGCCCGCAGTCCTTTCAATATCCTGCCCGTAGTGCCGATCAGATATAAGAAGGAGATGGCACAAACAATGTTTGCCGCAGATTATTTCCGAGAAAGAGCCGATATTCTCCTTGACAACCTCAATCTTCTTTATGTGGCTACGACACGAGCGAAGGACGAGATGCATCTGTGGTTACATCCTTCCCAAAAGCCCGAATCGCTCTCTACCGTGGGAGATCTTATACATTTAGCTCTTGCTTCTTTGGACGAGAATAAGACAGAGTCCGATATGTACTGCTGGGGAAGTCCGGTCATATCCGCGAGACAAAAAACGACAGATCACCTCTCTTCTGGCTTACCTTTTACCCTGCCCAAAGGAAGTCTCTCGGCCGTAGCCGACCGCTTGGCTATCCGGCCTGAAGGCAGTGAATTTTATCGCAGGCACAAACCGCTTTACCACGGACATGTAATGCACAGAATCCTTGCCGACATCGTTCTCGCCAAGGACATCGAGCCTGCTCTTGAGCGTTATGTGTCGGGAGGAATCGTCACGAGAGATGAGGCGATCGAATTGGCCGATCGCCTATCTGTTGTCACTTCGGACAGTCGATTGTCTCGTTGGTTCGATGGTAGCGGACGAGTTCTCAATGAACAGGATATTCTCCTCCCGGAAGGGGAGCAGCGTCGTCCCGATCGGATCATTCTCTACGACGATCACACAGACATCGTAGACTATAAATTCGGAGCAGTTCGCAAAGTTCATCATGCACAGATGGAGAATTATATCCGGCTGCTCGTCTCGATGGGCTATCCATCCGTTCGCGGCTACCTATGGTATCTACCGAACAATGAGATAGTTGGCGTATGATCTGTTAGAGGAATAACGCGAAGCAAGGGGAGGAAAAGGAGAAAAGGGAGAAAGCAATAGAGGAATAGAGAGATAAGCAAAATGATTTTTGGAGAGAGAGAAAATAAAAAAGGAGAGACCCTCGGATTCGAGACTCTCTCCTTCACCTTTTTTTCCGGGGAGGAGGGTGAGATCCTATCCCCCCTCTCTCTCACGCTTCTTAAAAACGGCGGCGTCCTACTCTCCCACTGTGACGCAGTACCATCGGCACCGTTGGGCTTAACTTCTCTGTTCGGAATGGGAAGAGGTGGATCCCCAACGTTATAACCACCTGAATACTTCAAAAAGGCAATCGACATATCGAAAGTCCAACAAATAATTCCTTAAGCTTTGCGGCAACAAACCAACCTATACCGCATCCTTCGGGATGCACAAAAGTTTCGGGCTATTAGTACTGCTCGGCTTAATTGTTACCAATCATACACCTGCAGCCTATCAAGGTCATAGTCTTTAACCACCCTATTTATGGAAATCTTATCTTGAGGCCGGCTTCGTGCTTAGATGCTTTCAGCACTTATCCTTACCAGACGTGGATACCCGGCGGTGCACCTGGCGGTACAACCGGTAAACCAGAGGTCTGTCCAACA
>OHBE01001364.1_pt1 | contig 21439 bp, 30 predicted proteins | sample 1577231 | NCBI WGS metagenome assembly OHBE01 (sample SAMEA3541506, study PRJEB24748) | human gut metagenome | biome: human gut; feature: human-associated habitat; material: faeces | place: China | collected 2012 | reverse complement strand
TTTACTTTCTTGAAAACAAAACGAAATAAAATTGTGACATTTTAAAATATTGTTTACATTTGAATTCTGATATGGTATCAGAATTCAAATATATAAAACAGTGGAAATTCAGGTATAGCCTGAGTTACGGATGTTATTTACTGACGAATTTATAAAAAACCGACATTGTCAACTGACAAGTGTTGGTTTTTTTTTATATCTGAATCGGACCGGAAGAATTATGAGTGTAGAATTTTTGAGAACTTAAATATAACGATATGAACACACACAGCTTAGTATCTATTGAGGATTACACCAAAGAGGAAATTCTGGAGGTTCTGGAGTCTGCTTCGGAATTTGAAAAGAATCCAAACCAACGTTTGTTGGAAGGTAAGGTAGTCGCTTCTTTATTTTTCGAACCATCGACCCGTACCCGTCTTAGCTTTGAAACGGCAATCAATCGTTTGGGCGGACGTATCATCGGTTTTTCTGATGCATCTTCTTCCAGCGTAACTAAAGGAGAAACGTTAAAAGATACGATCAAGATGGTGGATAATTATGCGGATCTGATCGTTATGCGGCACAAAAGCGAAGAGTGCAGCCGTGAAAAGCGGCCACCAGACCAAAGCTGAGAAGGCTGCCCGCCTTGATGCGGAGGAGCAGCTGCGCGGCGACGCCGTGGATACGCTGGAGCCTCCTGAATATCTCAACGACCGGCAGCGGCAGATCTTCCGCGAAGTCTTCGCCCTGCTGAAGCCGACGAAGATCCTCAACGCCGGCGACGTCTATATGCTCACGAACCTCGCCATCAGCATCGAGCGCAAGGAGTGCATGGACGACATGATCAACGGCAAGCCGGAGCTGATGGCGAGCGCCAATTTCATGGCCAGCCGTGAGCGCTACGAAAAGAGCTATCTGCGCTGCTGCGCGGAGCTGTGCCTTTCTCCCGCGGCACGGGCCAAGATGGGTCTGATGGCGGCGCAGGGAAAAGCCGACGCCGATGATCCGCTCGCAACTGCCATGAACGGGGGCGCCGATAAGTGATCAAAGCACACCCGGCCTACCGGTATGCGCAGAAGGTGCTCAAAGGCGAGGTGAAGGCCCCGAAATATGTGATCTTGCAATGCGCCGAGTTTATCCAGGTCGCCAACGGCAAGAGTCGGAAGTACATCATCGACGAAGATAAGCTCAATCAGATTATGCGCCTGCTGAGGCTGTTGGTGATGCCGAAGGGCCTGAAAGCCTATCAGACGGTGGCGGAGGCGCTCGCCGGCTTCCAATGGCTGTTCATCGTGGCGGTGCTCTGTACCGTGTACCGCAGCAACCGCGCAAAGCGTCGGTATCAGACGGCCATCCTGGAAATCTGCCGAAAGAACGGCAAGACCTTCCTTGTGGCGGTGCTGTTTATCCTTCTGCTTCTCACAGAGCCGAAGTTTTCCAAGTTCTATTCCGTTGCGCCGGATGGTTCGCTTTCCCGTGAGGTAAAAACAGCCATCGAAGAGATCATCCGCAGCTCGCCGGCGCTGATGGGGAAGCTGAAGGGCAAAGACAAGTTCAAGATCCTGCGCGATTCTATCGTCTGCAACGTGCAGGAAAATACATATTTTCCGCTTAATTACTCGACGAGCCGCCTTGACGGTAAGCTTCCGAGCGTGTTCCTTGCCGACGAGGTTGGCGCGCTGCCGAATGCATACGCGCTGGAGGCTATGCGCTCCGGTCAGCTGACGATCCTCAACAAGCTCGGCTGCGTGATCTCCACGAAGTATCCGAAGACCAAGAATCCCTTTGAGGATGAGATCGGCTATGCCAAAAAGATCCTCGACAGCATCATTGACGACGAGACGGTCTTCGCGCTGCTCTATGAGCCGGACGATCCGACGAACTGGATGAGCGACGATCTGATCCTGATGCACGGAAATCCTCTTGCTCTGGAAGTACCGGAGATCATGGAGGACCTGAAGCAGAAGCGCCAAGCTGCCATCGAGGTCGAGGGCCGGCGCGAAAACTTCCTCTGCAAGCATTGCAATATCATCTACCAAGGCATCGGTACGGAGACGTATATCCCTGTGGCGGATGTGCAGGCCTGCAAGGTCGAGCACATCGACTGGATCGGCCGCGAGGTCTATCTTGGCGTCGATCTGTCCATGACGAATGACAACACCTCCGTTGCGATGGCAGCCTATGACGAGGAAAGTGAAAAAATCCTCGCCGATGTCGTCGCGTTCGTCCCGGAAGGGCGCATCGAGGAGAAGAGCCGCGCTGAAAAAATCGATTACCGGCAGTTTATCCGCGCTATGAAGTGTATTGCCTGCGGCGATCGGACGATCGACTACGCCGTGGTCGAGGATTTCGTCTTTAACATCGAGGCGAAATACGGCGTCACGGTCATGGGGCTCGGTTTCGACCGTATGAATTGCCTCTCTTCTGCCCAGAAATGGGAAAACGGCCGTGAAGCAAACGAATTTCACCCGGCGAGCGCCGGTTATACGGTGTGCGAGGTGAAGCAGCACTCCAGCGTGCTGCATCCGGCGACGAAATGGCTCTCGGAGATGATCACGGACGGCAAATTTGCCTATGAGGCCAACGATCTGCTGGAGATCAACTTTGAAAATGCCCGCTGCACCTTCGATACCAACCTCAACCGGTATGTGAACAAAAAGCGCTCGGCGGGAAAGGTGGACATGGTGGTGGCGCTGATTAACGCCGTCCACATGCTGCAGCAGAATGCGCTCTTCGGAGAGGCTCTTAAGTGGGGCGCGATCGTGATTTGATGAAGTACGAGGTGACAAAATGAGGCTTTTCGGCCGAACAATCGAGATCCGCAGCGAGCAGGCATTCGATGATAAGAATCTGGACATCTCGCTGCGGGCCGCTCTGGGTGGCAGCGCCGTGACGGTAGCGAGCATTTTGAATATTCCGGCAGTCAGCGGCAGCGTCAATTTTGTCGCGGGGACGATCGCTTCGCTGCCGATCCGGCTTTACCGCACGGAAGGTGGGAAATCGACGGAAGTGACCGACGATTACCGTCTGGGGCTGCTCAATCAGGAGACGGGAGATCTTCTTGATGCCTTTTCCTGGAAATGCACGCTAATCCGCGACTATCTGCTCGCGGGGAATGGCTACACCTACGTCGCATGGGTCAAAAACCGGATCGAGGGGCTGTTCTATGTCGATCCGATCCAGGTCGGCATCGAGGTCGGCACCGATCCGATCTTCAAGTCAGCGCATTTCCTGATCGGCGGCGGGCAGTACCGTGCGTATGAGATATTCCGGCTGTTGCGCAACACGAAGGACGGCGCGACCGGCACCGGTCTCGTCACAGAAAATCCGATGCAGCTGGAGCTGATGCTCAATGCGCTGAAGTATGAGAACCGCATGGTGCGCACCGGCGCGAAGAAAGGCTTTCTGAAGGCCGCTTCGGGAAGAAAGCTGACGCAGAGCGCGGTCGATGAGCTTCGGAAGGGTTGGAGGATGCTTTACAGCAGCGACAGCGATGAGACCGTCGCCGTGCTCAACGACGGCATTGAGTTTCAGGATGCCGGCCAGACGGCGGTGGACAGTCAGCTCAACGAGAACAAAAACACCAACGCTCGTGAGATCTATCACCTCTTCGGCATCGCGCCGTCTATCTTTGAGGGCGGCGCGTCGGCTGAAGATCTGAAGAACACCGTGCGCTTCGCGATCAAGCCAGTCGTGATAGCGCTGCAGACGGCGCTCAACCGTTTCTGCTTGCTGGAGAACGAGAAGGGCACGCTTGCCTTTGAGATCGATATGGACGCCCTCGATGGAACGGATATGCTTGCGCGCTATCAGGCCTACGAGATCGCCGTCCGAAACGGCTGGCTGCAGCTCGACGAGGTGCGCTATGACGAAGGCCGCAATCCACTGGGGCTCAAATTTATCCGCCTTGGCTTGGATACCGTGATCTACGATCCCGATACCAAGATGATCTATACACCGAACACCAAGGAATGGGCCAGTATCGAGAAAGGAGGGAAGCAATTTGCAGGTAGAAATCAGAGCTGACAAAGCAGGAAAAAAGAGCGTGTGCGTAAGCGGCTATGTCAATGTCGTCGAGCGCGAATCGCGCGTACTGCATGACCGCAGCGGCCCGTATATCGAAAAGATCGCGGCGGGCGCTTTTGCCAAAGCCATTGCGGCCGGAGGCCCGATCGAACTGCGGTTCAATCACAGGACGATCCTCGGCTCCACAGAGGACAAGTCCGTTGAGCTGCGCGAGGACAACATTGGTCTGCGCGCGGTCGCGCCGTCGGTCACAGACCCGGCAGTCGTTGCGGCGGCCGAGAAGCAGGAGCTGCGCGGCTGGTCCTTCGGCTTCGTCAAGAAGCAGGATAGCTGGAGCACGGATGACAGCGGTATGCGCCACCGCACGCTCCATGAGCTCGAATTGCGAGAGGTCTCCATTCTCGATAAGACGCCCGCGTACATTGCCACGAGCATCGAAACGCGCGGTGAGGATGAGATCCTCGTGGAGTACCGCGTCGACGTAATGGTCGGCGATGAGGGCGTCGATTACGCCAGACAGACCGAGCGCAAGGTCGAAGAAGAGACCCACACCATCACCGGAAGTGACGAATCCATGATGTTCGTCGCCTCTAAAACCGTAGAAATCTACAAGATGAAAAGGAGAATGAGAGAATGATCCCTATCAACGTCAAGAAGTATAAAGAGCGCCAGACGGAGCTGATCACCAAGCTGGAGGGTATGGTGCAGACCTGCCAGACCGAGACCCGCTCGTTCAACGAGGCCGAGCAGGGCGAGTATGCTTCCATCATGCAGGAACTGCGTTCCATCGAGGATACCCTCGGGGCCGCGGGCGTCGTGGAAGCTTCTCAGAAGAAGGTCGACAAGCCTGCCGGCGGCACGGAGCAGCGTTCTCAGGAGGAAGTGGAGACCCGCGCATTTGAGTGCTATATCCGCGGCATTGCGCCCGATGTGGAGACCCGTGCGGCGGTCAACATGACCACCGGCGACAACGGCGCCGTGATCCCCACGAGCATCGCCAATAAGATCATCGAGAAGGTCATCGAGATCTCCCCGCTGTTTTCCATGGCGACCCGTTACAATGTCGGCGGCACGCTCAACATCCCCAAGTATGACGAAAGCACGCAGAAGATCACGATGGCCTATGCTACCGAGTTCTCTGCGCTGACGAGCACCGCCGGTAAGACCACCAGCATCTCCCTGTCCGGCTTCCTCGCCGGTGCGCTGTCCAAGGTGTCCATCTCCCTCGTCAACAACTCCAAGTTCGACATTGTTTCCTTTGTTATCCGCAAGATGGCAGAGGCCGCTGCGGACTGGATCGAGAACGAGCTGATCAACGGCACTGCGAGCAAGATCGAGGGCCTTTCCTCGGCATCTGCGGCTGTCACGACCGCCGCGTCTACCGCGATCACCTCCGACGAGCTGATCGACCTGCAGGACAGCATCCCCGATAAGCTGCAGGATGGCTGCATTTGGCTGATGACGCGCAAGACCCGCAGCGCGATCCGCAAGCTCAAGGACGGCGATGGCAATTACCTTCTGCAGAAGGACTTTACCTCTAAGTGGGGCTATACGCTGCTCGGTAAGCCCGTCTACACCTCCAAGAATATGCCGGAGATCGCTGCCGGCAAGAAGCCGGTTTTCTATCTCGACCCGAAGGGCCTCGCCGTCAAGGTCACGGAGAACCCCTCTGTGCAGGTCCTGCGTGAGAAGTTCGCAGACGAGCACGCGATCGGCGTGATCTGCTGGCTCGAGATGGATGCCAAGATCGAGAACGACCAGATGGTCGCGGCGCTGGCAATGAAGGCCGGCGGCTGAGAAAGGAGCAGGTGTTCATGAAGTATAAAGCAACGGTCAGTTTTGCCGGCGAGATCACGATGGGCCGCGGCGAGGTGCGCGATGTCAGCGATGACATCGCCGCCCCTCTTGTCGCAGACGGATACCTTGAGCCGGAGAAGGAAGCCGGCGGTCAGGCTGATCCGCCCGACAGACAGGAGGAGCTTGAGAGCCTGACCAAGGATGTGCTGAGCCAGAAGGCGGAGGAGCTGGGCGTTGATGTAAAGTCCAACTGGAACAAGGCGGACATCATCAATGCGATCCTCGAAGCCGAGAGCGCTGGTTCGGATACTTAAGGAGGGCGCGATGCTGTGCATTCCTAATGTCACGGCGGAAGAGACCGCTGTATTTGCAAGACTGTGTCTGGATAAGGATGAATATGTAGACTTGCCGGCGAGTGACCGCGACCTGTGCCGGTCGGCGCTGTCCGCGGCCATCGGCTTTGTAAAGCGCTATACGGGCATCAAGCTTGATGAGACCGCGGCGCAGAAGCAGGGCATCGGTTATGAAGTGGCCGCCGAGCTGGGGTATGCCATAAAGACGGTTGCAGCTGAGATGATCGACAACCGCCAGGTCACGATGCAGTACACCGGCCGCAATCCGACCGTCATGCAGATCCTCGATATGCACAGCGTGAATCTGCTCCCGAGCGTGGAGGAATAGAATGCGATACGGAACGAACACCAATCTCTCGTCGCTCCTCGACCAGAAGGTGGATATTCTCCAGCTTATGCACGATGAGGACAGCGCCGCCTATGCCTGGACGATCCGCAGGACCTGCCCGGCGTATGTGGAGACAGATATCCACGACAATCTGTTTTCGGCGGCCGGTACGAGAGCGCGCGGTGCAAAGCTCACCATTCGCACGGACAGCAGGCTCACGCTGCATGAAGCTATGCGCTGGAACGGCAAATTCCTGTTCTTGACGTCGATCGAGCTTTCCGAGCAGCGTGACCGGCAGGAGCTTCAAGCCGCGGTGTGCGAGAGCGTGACGCTGACAGCAAAGCCACAGGACCGCACCGGGCGCGATGCGCTCAACCGCCCGACGGCGGTCGAGGTCCCGGGCTTTACCTTTCCGGGCGTGCTGACGGAGAAATATTTCCGAAACGACGCCGAGGATGTGTACCGTGCAGAGCTGCAGCAGCGCGTACTGGTCACGCCGAAGGTCATCGTGCTGCGCGCCGGCGACCTCGTACAGCAGGATACAGAGCCCCCTTATACTGTGCGGCAGGTGCTCGACCTCGATCCATACAAGAATGAGTATGTGATCGAACGCAGGTGGGACGCCTGATGCAGAGTGTTGAGATCCGCGGCCTTGATGAGACCGTGAAGAAGCTGGAGGGTTTTCCGGATGCTGTCAAGGCGGCAAAGGCGGCGTTCTTTGAAGAGGCCGGAGAAGTGATGCTGGCCGCGGTGCAGCGCCGCATCGGCGGCACCGGCCGCGTAGCCGGCGTTCAGGAGCGGTACATCGGCTCCGGGAAAGGCTATGCGGCAGTCCGTGCGAAGGCACGAACGGAGCTGAGCGGGTATGCTGCCGGTTATATCACGAACGCGCTCGAGGGCGGTCACCTGACCAAGGACGGCAAGAGCCGTGTCCCGGGCAAGTATATGTATCAGATGACCGCTGCGTCCGAGCTTGTGAAGCTGCAGGAGGACGGCGCGCGGGAGATCGAGAAAAAGGCTGCGGCTTATTTGGAGGGCGAAGGATGAAGACGATGGACATCGTGGATGCGATCAATGCCCGGCTCACGGAGAAGTGGCCGGCGCGGACGGTATATCTGGACGTCTGCCCGGTGGATTTTGACCGGCCCTCTTTTTGGCTGCAGGTCACAAAGGACGACCGCAGCGACGCGAGCCGTTATACGGACCGCCGCACAGTGCAGATCGCGCTCACGGCCTACGATGAAAAGGATGAGCATTACGAATCTTCGTGGCAGCGGCTCAGCGGCGTTGTGGACGAATGTCTGACGCTGCTCGGCGGCGTTCTGAAGGTCGGAGACCGGCGCTTCAAGCCAACGCTCAAGAGCCTCCCGCGTGAGCCGGATCGAGCGGTCATTCTCATCGATTTTAGCTTTATGACGCCAAAATCCGCAGACGGCCAGACGGGGGAAACGGCAAAAACGCTGTGTACCTCGCTCACCGTCAACGGCAAAAAAATCTGACAAAAGGAGAAATGCAATATGGGTCTTCCCAAACTGACCTTTACGCTCAAGAAAGCGGCACGCACCGTTGCCGCACGCACTTCGCAGAGCGTCGTCGCGCTGATCATCCGCGACAGCAAGGCAAACGGTGTGCACGCGATCTACCAGGAGAGCGACATCCCGAGCACGCTGGGCGCCGACAACGTCGCCTACATTAAGCGGGCGATGATCGGCCACATCAACCGCCCCAGCGTGGTTTACGTCTCCGTGATCGCCGCAGCGGCGGAGATCGCTGCCGGTTTCAGCGCCCTGGCGAACTACAGCTACGACTACCTCTGCGGCCCCGTCGACATTTCCGCCGCCGATGCGACCGCTCTGGCCGCGCTGGTAAAGGCGCAGCGTAAGCTGCGCTATATCGGCAAGGCGGTGCTGCCGAATACGGCCGCAGACGATGAGGGAATTATCAACTTTGTGTCCTCCGGCATCGTGGTCGGCTCCACGACCTATGCCGCGGCGGCGTATTGCTCCCGAATCGCCGGTATTCTTGCCGGCACGCCCGCCGACTGCTCGGCGACCTATGCCGTGCTCAGCGAGGTAACTGCCGTGACCGCTACGGCGACGCCTGACGACGCTGTGGATGCCGGCAAGGTCTTTCTCATCGACGACGGCCGTGTGCGCAAGCTCAGCCGCGCGGTGACGAGCAAGACCACCCTCTCCGCGACCGAGCCGGAGGCGCTGAAGAAGATCAAGATGACCGCGGCCATCGATCTGATCCGGTACTACGCCATGACGGCCGTCGAGGACGAATACCTCGGCAAGTGCGCGAACAGCTACGACAACAAGTGCATCCTGCTGACCGCTGTGCGCGACTACCTCGAGCAGCTGGAGGACTCCAACGTGCTCAAGGCCGGATCTTCCGGCGCGAAGCTGGACGCCGACGCAGCGCGTGCTTACCTCGTCAAGCAGGCGAGCGACGCGGGCGACACCGATGAGGCGGCCCGCATCCGCGCCCTGTCCGACGAGGCGGTGATCAAGGAAGATACGGGGAGCTACGTGTTCCTCAACCTCTACGGCTGGGTGCTCGACGCGATGGAGGACTTCAACATCGTGTTCGAGGTCACAGACGCCGTCTGATAAGAAGGAGGAGAAAATATGCCTGAAATTCTGGAAGCCGCGCTGGTACGCAGCGGCACTTACGGCAGCCTTTGGCTTGACGGTGAGCTCGTCGCCGAGTGCTATGGCTGCCAGGCCAAGCTCAACAAGACCAAGGAAGATGTGCCGCGCTGCCGCACCCTGATCGCCGGCAAGAAAATGACCGGCCTGTCCGGTACGGGTACCGTGCGCATCTACAACGCCACCTCGCGCCTGATCACGGCGGAGTCCGGCGCACTCAAGTCCGGCAAGGACCTGCGTCACACGATGATCACGAACCTCGACGATCCGGACAATCCGAGCAACCAGCGCATTGCGCTCAAGGGCATCAGCTTCGACGACCTGACGCTCGCTGACTGGGAGGCCGCAAGGCTGGGTCAGATCGAGGCTCCGTTCACCTTCGAGGACTGGGAAGTCATCGACGCTTAAACCGACTATGCAGCGCCCCTGCAGATTTGCGGAGGCGCTGCATGTGTACCATTTGAGAGGTATGAAAGATGGAAAAAACGATCCATGAATCCAGTAAAGAACAGGCGGCGCCCTCCGTGCTCGATCTGCTGCTCGGGAAAGACGTCGTCGATGTGTCCAAGAACCTGCCGACGGCAAAGTATGAGGTGCCGCGCCTGAGTAAGGCCGCCGGCGCGCCGGTCGTGTTCACGCTGCAGGCGCTGCCCTACGGCCGCACGCAGGACATGAAGCGGCTGACGCAGGACAGCGAGGTGCAGATCCTGCTTGCCGGCTGCGCAGACCCCGACCTGAAGGCTGCGCCGCTGCAGTCCAAATTCGGCGGCGTGACGCCGGCGGAAACGCTCAAGGCTCTGCTGCTCCCCGGCGAGATCGCCGATCTGAGCGCGGCGGTCGAACGGCTGAGCGGGTACCGCCGCATCACCATTGAAGAAGTAAAAAACGCCTGATGGAGGGCTCCGACCCGGAGTTGGGCCTTGTCTATTACCTGTTCAGCCGGCACGGCATTCTGCCGGGCGACTACTACAGTCGGACGCAGGGAGAAAAGGACCTGCTCTGGGCGCTGTCCTCCTACGAGGCAAATAAAAAAGCTCATCCCGTCCCGGGGGGCAAGACGGTGAAGAGCACCAAACGCAAAAAAATAAGCCGCCCTATTTAAGGGCGGTGGAAGGAGCGCTTACAAGAACGCGGCTGCACCAAGGATGAGCGCAAGTGCGACAAATCCAATACAGAGCCAAAAGCTGGCGTCGAGCTGCTCGGAGGGCTTCATGCCATTGAGGTATTCAAAGGAATGAACCTTGAACCAGCGCACGCCAAAAAACACGGCAGCTGCAAAGCTCAGCAGAAAGAGAAAAAGCATACGCATAACTCCCTTCTTTTCGTTGTGTTTATTATATGCTTTTCCCTTAGCGTAGTCAATAGAAAGGGGTGATTTTATGCCGGAAGCATCCATTGTTATCAAATCGACCGACCGATATTCGGACGCGGTCAAATCCATGGCCAAGACCACAAGGGCCTTCACCAAGGATGTGGACAGCTTGGAGGAGGGGCTATATGCCCTCAACAAAAACAAATACACGCTGAAGCTCGATGTCAAGAAGGCGCAGCAGGCGCTCAAGGAGGCGGAAAAGCAGTTTGAGAAGACCGGCGACGCCGCGGACGGTCTGAAGATGGAGCTGGCGCAGGCAAACTATGACAACGCTGTCCGCAACCTTAACGTCGTTGCCAAAGCGGCGCGGGATACGGAGAAGGAGATCTCCAAGCTGGAAAACCGCTCCGGCAGCGGGGGAGGCGGAGGAGCAGCTAATTTTGGCAAAAGTATTGTTCAAGCACTTGCCATCAGCGGAATCAGCGATAGTGCAAAGCAACTCCTTTCTCAAGGAGCCACAACGCTTGCGGGGAGCGCTTTCGGAAGTGAAGGCGGGATGCTTATTTCAAATGCACTTTCTATGGCCACATCCGGAGCCTCTGCCGGTTTTATGGTTGCGGGTCCGGTCGGTGCTCTGATTGGTGCAGGATTCGGTAGCTTAGTAGGCCTCGGCTCAGGCGCGCTGCAAAGCTATGAGTCTCGCGATTCCTCCTTCAAGTCCTATGTGCAGGAGGCCGTGCAGGGGCAGCTGGACGAGCAGGCCGACTCTCTGACCGCCGGCAGCGCGCTGGCAGCGTCCCGGGAGACCGACCAGATCTCCTTTGCCACCCTCTTCAAGGGTGAGGATAAGGCAAAGCAGTATCTTGCCGACCTCGTGCAGATGGCGAACACCACGCCGTTCCTCTACGATGACCTGACGGCCATGAGCAAGACGCTGGCGACCTACGGCTATGACGATACCAGTATTCTGCCCGTGCTGCAGACCATCGGTGACGCGGGGGCTGCGCTCGGTCAGTCCACAAGCGATATGAACGCCGTTGCTACCGCCATCGGCCGCATGAAGTCCAGCAACAAGACGACGCTCGAATACCTCAACATTCTCAACGACCGAGGGATCGGCGCGGTCGGAATGCTCGCAGATGCCTACGGCGTAGATCAAGGCACGGTGTACAGCATGATCTCCAAGGGGAAGATCGCCGGCCAAGACGCCGCGCGGATCATTCTTGACGCACTCACAGAGAGCTTTTCCGGCTCAATGGAGGCGCAGTCCAAGACCTTCAGCGGCATCACCTCCACCATCGAGGGCCTGCAGCAGGAGCTCGACAATGCCATGGGCGAGGGGTATAACGCCGCGCGTATGCAAGGCCTCGAGGCGCAAAAGGACTGGCTCGGCGGTGAGAGCGGACAGGATATGCAGGAGGCATACAAAGCCATTGGCGCGTGGAAGGCGTCTCTGGAGAATGCCAGGGAACAGTACGTCCGTGATGCCGTCAATGCGGCGATGAGCAGTGAGGAATACAAGACTGCCGAGGCTGAAGGGGATGCCGCCGAGATGGGGCGCATCATCATGAAAGCCAAGATCGACGGCATGAATGAGTACAACGCCAACGAGGGTAAGGACGAGGTGCTCGCGCAGGAGCTGAGCCTGATCGACTCGGTGCGCGGCGATACGGCGCTCAATGATTCGTACTGGGACGCCGGCTATACGCTCGGGCAGGAGTTCAGCAAGGGCCGCGCGGCGGGCATGGCAGGCTTCTATGTTATCACCGATTCCTCTGACGGCTATACTGCGCCCAGCGAAGTTCCGCGCAGCGCGGTCTACGCCGGAGGCGGATATGCCACCGGCATCGACTACGTTCCCTATGATAATTTCCCGGCTCTCCTTCATCAGGGCGAGCGTGTGCAGACGGCCGTGGAGGCCCGCAGCGAGAAAAACGGTGTCGGCGGCGTCCAGATCATAATGAACGGCACAGTGATCCGCGAGGATGCCGACATCGACCGCGTGGCGCAGGCGCTGCTGCAGCGGATGGAGATGGCTGGAATGAGAGGTTGATGCCATGCAGTTTTGCCTTATCAAAGACAGCGTCATGCTGACGCTTCCGGTCACGCCGGATTCCTACGAGTGGGGGACAGGAAAGAACATGGAAACGGTCAACATCTCACAGCTCGGAGATGTCTATCTGCCCGGGGGCCGCGCAAGGCACGCCGGCACGATCTCCTGCCTGCTGCCCGCGCAGGACTATCCCTTCTGCGAGGCCGGCGCGGTAGCCTCTCCTCAATACTACCTCGATATCCTCAAGGCATGGGCGGTCGGGAAATCGCCGGTCCGGCTGATCATCACCGGCACGGAGATCAATGCGAGCGTTTACATCGAAGAGGTCACCGAGAGCGAGAAGGACGGCTCCGGCGACGTCTACTGCACCATCCGCCTGCGGGAGCACGTCGATCTCGAAGCGCGGGAGGTTTCGGACGCCTATGCGGCTTTCTACACTGGCAACGCCGGACGCACAGGAGGCTCTCCGGATAGCGAGATCACCCATAAGGTTATCTCCGGCGATACGCTCAGTATGCTCTGTCGGCGGTATTACGGCAGCGGTACGGCCGCCTACTATAACGCGCTGGCCAAGTATAACAGCATCAAAAATCCGCATCTGATCTATGTCGGGCAGACCATCCGCATCCCGCCGAGGTCCATCCTGATGGGAGGCGGTTGAGATGGAGCTGGATCTGACAAAAAAGAGCGGTACCCGGCGTATCACGGACCTCGCGGTATCCTGGTCGTGGAGCGGCGATAAGAGCACGCCGGTCAGGCAGCTCACGCTGGAGATGATCTTCGACGAGACGGCGGGGCTGCCCATTCCGGAGATCGGGGACATCATCACTTTTTCGGACGATGCGGGGACACGGCTTTTCGTCGGCATCGTGCTGCGCCGCACGGCAGGCTCAGAGCAGAAGACGATCTCTCTGACCTGCTACGACTACGGCATCTATTGCAAGCGGAACGACGGCACATACAAATTCGTCCGAACGACGCCGGAGGCGATCACTCGCCGGGTGTGCGCGGACCGCGGCATCCCTGTGGCAGGTCTGCCGTCCACAGGCGCGCTGCTTGACCGAAAGTTTTCCGGCGTCGCGCTTGACCGCATTATCTCGACGGCTTGGGCGCTGGCATCGGAGAGCAGCGGAAAGCAATACGCCATCCGCTATACGCCCTCGGGGCTGCTTGTCAAGGAGCGCGGCGTCAGCGCGGAAAGCCTGGTTTTGAAGGCTGCCGGCAATCTGATGGAGGCCGTGACGACGGAGGACGCCACGCAGCTCGTCAACAGCGTGGCCATCTATGACGCAAATGGAAACTTCCTGCGCCGTACCGGCAACGACATGACGCAGAAGCTGCTCGGCGTTATGGAGCGGCACATCACGCAGCGCGAGAATACCGATGCCACCGCCGAGGCAAAAAAACTCCTTGTGGATGGCGCGGTGCAGCGTAACGTCACCGTCAACGTGCTCGGCGATACGGCATTGCTGACCGGAGAAACGGTCGTTGTCCGTGAGAGCGCGACCGGCCTGCAGGGCGTTTTCTGGATCGACGCCGATGTGCATACATGGAAGCGGGGGAACTATTATTGCTCGCTCACGCTCAACTGCAGGAATGTGGTCTCAACGACGCTGGCGGGAGGTGAGATCACATGAGTGAGGAAAGAACGGCGCGAGACCCTTTTGTTGGTCTGAATCGGCTTATCGAACGGCGAGCAGAAGAGACGCAGCGTTCCTGGTACGCGATCGGCAAGGTCCTGTCCGTTTCTCCGCTGAAGATCCGTGCCGACGGCATGGATCTCGACCGGGAGGATCTTCGCGTGCCGGAATCCCTTTTCCCGAATTTTGCGCCAACGGCGCAAGGCCGAGGCATCCAAGCCGTCTTACCGAAAAAGGTCTTTGCGGGGTACTGCGAGATATGGGTCAACGGCGGAACTGTTCGCGGCGACGCCTTTGTTACGCGCCCGGAGGAGGCGGTGCAGAGCAAGCTGCCACTTTCTGCCGGGGACGAGGTCCTGCTGCTGCGCTCCGGCGACGCGCAGACCTATTATCTTATCGAAAGGATGGTGAAGCTATGAGCCTGTTTCCGCTTATCAGCGTGCCCGATTCGGGCACGGCGGACGGCACGCTGCCGCTTCCGCGCGAGGTCGCATGGGACTTTGGAAGGGATCAGCCGATCTGGCGCGGCGGAAATCCGGTATTCGTGACGGGTGCAGATGCTGTGCTCGTCTGGGCATGGAATGCGATCAAGACCGAGCGGTACCGGCACGACGTCTTTACACACGCTTATGGGCAGGATATCGCGGCGCTGGTCGGAAAGCCGTACAGCGAGGGCGTCCGGCAGTCTGAAGCGGTCCGGTGCATCCGAGAGGCCTTGATGATCAGCCCCTATGTTGAGGCGGTCGATCAGGTCAGCGTGCAATTTCTTGGCTCGGAGCTGAAGCTATCATTCATGATGAAAACGATTTACGGGGAGGTCACACTGAAAGATGGCACAATCTCCATTTGAAACAATGACGCCAGAGAGCCTGAAGAATGAAATGCTCGCCCGCGTCAAAGAAAAGGGTGTCGATATCGACGCCCGGGAGGGAAGTTATGCGAATGTGCTGCTCAGCGAGGCCGCCTATGTCATGTGGAAGTACGGTCAGACGCTGAATGGTTTCATGAGCATTATTTTCCCGGATGCATCGAGCGGCGAGTATCTCGACCTGCACGCGGCGCAGATCGGCATGAGCCGTCAGAGCGGCGCAAAGGCGAGCGTTACCGTCACCTTTACGGGTACAGACGGTACGGAGATCCCCGCCGGCACGATCGTCTGCACACCGTCCGCTCTGCGCTTTCTTACCGCAGAGAATATCACGATCGCGGATGGGACGGCATCAGTGCTCTGCACGGCGGAAGAGATCGGCGCGGACTACAATGTGCCGGAGGCGACCGTCACGCAGATGGCGGTCAACGTGCCAGGCGTCAGCGGCGTAACGAACGCTGCAGCAGGCACCGGCGGCGCAGATGTGGAAAGCGATGAGGATCTCTGGACGCGCTATCACGAGCGGCGTACGCAGACGATCACAAGCGGCAATGCCGGACATTACGTTATGTGGGCCAAGGAGACCGCCGGCGTATCCTACGCGCTGTGCGTGCCGCTGTGGAATGGAAACGGCACGGTAAAGGTCGTTATTGGCGGCGCGGATCGCGGTGCGGTAGACGATGCGATCGTCGCGGCCTGCGCAGCACACATCAGCGCCGAGAAGCCCATTGGCGCGACGGTAACGGTCGTATCGGCCGAGGAGATGGTCGTTCCGATCACCGCAGCGATCACGATGACTGACGGCTACACGCTCGAACAGGTCCGCGCGGAGTTGTCTTCAGACATCGGGACGCTGCTCGCATCGCTACCCTTTGCGGAGGCGCAGTCCGTCCCCTTCAGCCGCTTCCTGGCTTGCTTGCTGGGGTGCGCGGGGGTGTCGGACTATTCTGCCTTCACCGTTAATGGCGCGAGTACCGCGCTCGCTGTCGCTGCCGGTAAAGTTCCCGTGCTCGGTGAGGTCACTATCACGGCCACGGCCGTCACATAAGGAGGGCCTATGCAACGCGAACAGGTGCCGGTACGCTATCGGCAAAACGCACAGACCGCGGCGCTGCTCGATACACTCGGCCTGACTGCGGATGAGCTGGCCGTTCTTGTGGAGGATGTGAAAGCACAGTTCTTTGTCGATACCGCCACATGGGCGCTGCCGCTTTGGGAAGCGCAGGTCGGTATCTCGGCGAAGCCGGGGACCTCGGACGATGCGAGAAGGGCTGCGATCCGGACACATCTCGTCGCAAGCGGCAACACCAATGAGGAAATGGTGAGCGGCATTGCGACAGCCATGACCGGCTATGCCGCCGAAGTCCAGACAAACAACGATTACAGCTTCACCCTTCGATTCCGCGGGGCGACGACCGAACTCGTTCAGCTCGACCGATCATCGCTTGCCGATGCGATCGAACTCATCAAACCGGCGCACCTGCGCTTTATCATTTCGGGGCTGACTTGGTACGCTCTGGAGTCGGTCGGAATGACGTGGCAGCAGATCGAAGACGCCGAATATACCTGGGACCAATTTGAAGGCTTGACGCCCGTCTATGGTTCCGACGACTGAGAGGAGAATGAAAATGAGCAAACCTGAATTCAAAGTAAATGGGCATCGCTGCAGTTATATTTCCAGCCCCGATCTCAACGGCAGATATCATCTGCACCTTGATCGTGAATGGCCCGAGAACACCATCGAAGCCATTGAGCAGGTCGACTGGTCGAAGATCACGGTCGAGAAGGCTCGCGATGACGCGATGAGATGCTGGCTCCCGGATGGGTATACCTTCCGTCTGGAGGATATCAGCTATCTCAACGGAGACAAGACCTATGTTGTGTCCGTCCGCACGGACAAGCAGAGCTATGGCGATGTTACGCCGTATCAGGCGCAGATCGAGAGCCTGAACGCTGCCGTCGCCCAGAAGGATACGCAGCTCACCGAGAGCGAAGAAAACCTTGCCGCTGCCAACGCGCAGCTGGCGGAACTGGAGGCCACCTATGATGCAAACTGAAAAGCTCAACGCCATTAAGGGCGCGATCACGGACGGAAAGCTCGTGCGGGCCGCCGGCGGCATCACGCAGCGCACGGAGCAGAGCGACAAGATCGGCTTTGACTGGAGGATCTTCACCGTCAACGACGTGGACGTCCGAAAGGATTACGTCGAGCAGGCAAATCCGGTTGGCACGAGCGCCGACAATCCCATCGAATACACGGAGGGCGTGCCGCTCATCAACAACGCCTTCTACCGCGTGGACGGTGTGATCAAGGTCTACATGGACGGCTGGGTAGACTGGGAGGGCTGACGTGACCGCCTATGAGGCTGCCGTCCAGGAGAAAGACCAGCTTTATGCGCGCATTCAGCTCGTCCGGGAGGAGATCAAGCAGGAGCAGGACCCCGGAAGACGCGGAGAGCAGAAAGGCCGTCTTCGCATCCTGTTCGAGATGTACCACGAGAGTCTTGACCGGCTCGATGCTCTTCGCCCACCGCAGGAAAAGCGGCACAAGGCGGTCAAGTGGACGGTCATACACACCGGTGCTGCCGGAGCAGATGTCAACAGCTTTGATTTTTTCGAGCGCTGCGGAGTGACCTTTGCAGACCTCGAAGGAAATCAAGTCTGTTGGGATGACCTCGGCTCGGACAATGGCGAGAGCCGCGCACGGCTCATGAGGGCGCTCCGGCGCGGCCGCGCGGCGGTCTCAGACCGCCAGCGCGAAATGCTCGATCTCCTCCTGCAGGGCAAGACCGCGACGGAGATCGCCGAGCAGCTCGACGTGAACAAGGCCACGGTCTCCCGCACGCTGCTCCGCGCGAAGAAGGTCCTTAACGATAAGGCGGAGGATCTGCGCCAGGAGGATCTGCGCGAGCATCCGAACCGTCTTGACCTGGCCGAACCGGAAACGGCGCGCTATGTACTCTCCCGCCTGACGGAGACGCAGGCCGTGTATCTCTACCTCTACTATGGCGAGTGGCTGGATATGCGCTCGATCGGCGCACTGCTGGGCGTGGACCATTCGACCGTCTGCCGCACGATCCATCGCGCGGCCGGCCGCATCCGTGCCCTCTGCACCGACGGCAGCGGCGTGGAGCTGCTGGGCGTGGACGCGCTCGAGCCGGCGTTATACGCGCTCTACCGGCAGCACGCGGCGGATGATCTGATCCCGGAGCGGGCCAAGGCTGCAGCGCGCAAAGCGGCCATCTCCGGATGCAAAAAGCGGCAGACGCTTTAATTGCTACGTCCGTCCTCATTATGACGGTTCGGCACAGACATTCTGCACCGATATGGGGGCAGCACAGGCACCGTGCGGCGGCGCAGAGCCGGCTTCTGCGCGCGTTGGAAGAAGCTGCGGCTCAATGTACCGGTTCGCTCCTCGCGGGTCTGCGCGCGCTCCTGCGGGCTTTCTGCGCCCGCCTCAGGGCCGCCTAACGACCAAGGCGCGCAGGATTATGAAGAGATCACCGGCGAAAGCTACGCCGATGACAAATAAATTTTGAACAAAGAAAAGGAGAACAAAACTATGACTACTACTCGTATCGCATCCGACGGCAAGCCCATCGAGGTCACGGACATCCCCGCGGGCCTGAGCGAAAACTCGGGTGTCAAGAACAGCATCGTGCAGCCCGTCATGGCGCGCGACATTTCCCGCGCCGGCACGGAGGTATATGTCGCCCCCTGCTACAAGCTCACCTACGACGCGGACGGCTACTGCGTCAAGATGACGACCTGCGCCATCCACGAGGACATCGCGGAAAAGCTCGCGGAGCTGAACAAGTGAGCAGAGTGGGGCTTGATCCCCGCTCTAATACGATTAGTAATACTACCGCGCGAGGTCCGATGTGGCTTCGTGCAGAAAGGACAAAACGATGGAGAACAATACTTTGACGGCGATCAAGGCGTGGATCACGGCGGCGGTGGCGATGCTGACGGCCTTTTGGGGCTGGTTCGGCTGGCTGCTGATCGTGTGGATCGGGCTGATGCTGGCGGATTGGCTGGTTGGCTCTGCCGCAGCGGCGCACCGCGGGGAGTGGAGCAGCGCGAAGCTGCGCGAGGGCGCGTGGCACAAGGGCGGTATGATCGTTATCGTCTGCATTGCGCTGGTCGCCGACTGGATGATTGGCATGATGCTGGAGCACCTGCCGGGTGTGAAGCTTCCGTTTGAGTATACGACGCTTCTCGGCCCGCTGGTCGTTGTGTGGTACATCATTGGGGAGTTGGGCAGTCTGGCCGAACACGGCGTAAATATGGGCGCAAAGGTGCCGCCGTGGCTGGTGAAGCTGCTGGCGGCGGGAAAGAACGCCGTGGACGCCGCAGGCGACAAGCTCCTCGGGAGCGATGAGGAGCCGCCGGCATGAAAGATGTGGTCGGTTCCACCTTGGAAGAGGTACGCATGATAAAGGCCATCCAGCGCTCCGTCGGGGCGCTGGAAAACGGCTGGATCGGCAACCAGACCTTGAGCGACATCGCCGCCAAGCTCGGCGCGGACTGCTGGCCCCTTAACGTCGAGCTGTACGGACAGCCCGCGATCCTCGCCCGCGACATTGAGCCTGTCAACATGAGCGGGCCGCTGCCGCGCAACGCCATCTCGGGGAGCTTTTCTTGGCAGGGTCAGCCCTGCTCCATCCTGGTGCGCAGCGGCAAGGTCGTGCGCGGCATGAGCTGCCACTATCCCCGCCCCGAGAGCGTGCTCTACAAGATCCCGGGCGGCGCGGTGCGCATTGCCCGCGTGTCCTCGGCGGCGGCGCTGGGCGGCGTCGTGTGGGCGGTCGGCGGGCTTGGCCTGCTTGACCGCTATGACCCCGCGGCGGAGGGCTTTACGGGCGCATACTCCGACGTGCTGCGCAAGACCAACCACACCGCCCTCGGCTACAAGGGCGGGATGCTCTACGGCGTCTACTGCCGCAGCATGACCGCGCAGCAGGTCAACGCGCTGTGCAGGGACAAGCTCAAGCTGGAATACGCCGTCATGCTCGACGGCGGGCACGTCGCCGCCATCCACGCAGCGGTCAGCAGGATCAACACCAACCAGCGGCAGTATTACGCTGTGCGGTTCCTGTGAGGGGTGAGACGATGAAGCGCGACGAATTGATCAAAACCATGACGGGCTGGGTCGGCGCCGTGCGCGGCGACGCGGTGCACAAGCGCATCGTGGACGCCTACAACAGATACCTCCCGCACCCGCGCGGCCACAAGCTGACCTACACCGACGACTACTGCGCGGCGACCGTCAGCGCGGCGGCGATCCTCTGCGGCCTGACGGATAAGATCCCGGTCGAATGCTCCTGCGGGGAGCAGATGCGGTGGTATCAGGCAAGCGGGAAGTGGATCGAGGATGATGCGCACGTTCCGACGGTCGGCGAGCAGGTTTTCTACCATTGGGCTGACGGTGCGGACTACGCCGCGGCGGACTGCACCGGCGCGCCCAACCACACGGGCATCGTGACCGCCTGCGACGGGCAGAGCTTCACGGTGTTCGAGGGGAACAAGGGGAGCCGCCACGAGTGCGGCTATCGGACGTTGGAAATCAACGGGCGGTATATTCGCGGCTTCGGCGTGCCGAAATATCCCGCGGAAAAGCGCACGTTAGTGCGTGTCAAATTCTTTTCCACTTTTTCTACTTAACATAAGCGCGGCAGAACCGGCCTCAACGCTACCAAACATGTCCTTTAGGCTTTTTCCATTTTTTTCTGCGTACCCGGACAACATGTTCAATATTTCCGATGTGCTTTTTCCGCTTTTTTTTAGCTCTGTGAACCCTTTCCCAGTCAATTCTTTAAGGGCAGTATCCGTTTGTGAACCGGCTTTGGTAAGTTCGTTTAGCATTCCTTTTAAGTAGGTACCGCTCTCTGCAGTGGCGACGCCGTTTTTAGTCATCAAGGCGTAGGCTGCCGATAATTCCTGAAAACTGAAATTAGCCGATGATGCAATTGGAATAACCTTACCAACGGATGCGGCCAGTTCATCGACCGTCGTTTTACCTTGGTTTTGAGTGGTAATAAGCAAGTCTGACAGTTTTTCCGTATCTTTTGCAGACAATCCGTATCCGTTGATTGCCGTAGTGAGGACGTCTACCGATTTAGCTGTATCCGTAAATCCACCTTTGGCCAGCTTCACGGCGTTTTTTGTAAATTCCACAGCATCCGCTTGATCAATGCTGGCGGAAATAGACGAGTAAACGGATTCAGAATATTCATCGACAGCTACCCCGGTTTCGTTACTGGCATCAATGATACTCTGTTTATATGCATCCATATCTGTCTTGGATTTATCAAGTAGTGTTTTCACCTTAGCAAAATTGTCTTCAAAGGCGATTGATAGTCCAGCCGTGGCGACTATAGCTCCCCCTGCTACAGCAGACAACTTCTTTGTTTTATCCGCTACTTTATTGGC
>OHBE01001362.1_pt1 | contig 21463 bp, 20 predicted proteins | sample 1577231 | NCBI WGS metagenome assembly OHBE01 (sample SAMEA3541506, study PRJEB24748) | human gut metagenome | biome: human gut; feature: human-associated habitat; material: faeces | place: China | collected 2012 | reverse complement strand
CTATTATTTTATTTATAATATAATAAAAATGATATATTTTGATATTAGCACAACAAGTGAAATGAGTGAGGTTTCTAATACCTATCTAAAACTTATAAACAGAAAGGAAAGTCTTCCTTTTAAAGTTCATGAACATTATTATATAAATAATGAGACAACTTTAGGTCGTGGTGATTCTAATGATATTGTAATAAATGATAAATTTATTTCTAAGAAACATATGAGAATTATTAAAGAAGACGGAATTTATTATATTGAAGATTTAGGCTCTGCAAATGGGACTTTACTTAATGGAGAACCAATTACAGAGGCTATTGAACTTAAAGATAAGGATTTGATTGACGTTGGTCGAATTGAGTTCTTATTTGTAAATGAGGAAGTTGATGATGATTAGTAAAAAATTAAAGTCAAGATTTAGAACTTTAAATGTAAATTCCTATGTCAGCACAAAGAGTATTCAGGGACTTTTGTTGTTCTTTCAGATTTTAGGGCTATTTCTAATTATGGCTAGGGATTTTGCGAATTTTGACAAAACTAAGTTGTTTTTTATGATTGCCTTGATTGGTTTTGTATATATTTCTGGGAAATTGGTACAAAAGTTTACTAGGGGCGATTATTATATAATGCTTATTGCGAATATGCTTTTTTCTATTGGAATTTTAGAGATTTATAGACTGAATAATAAGTTGGCATATAGACAAATTATTTGGTTTTGTATTGGAATTGTAGCTTTTTGGGTTGTATATTTGATTTTAAAATATGTAAAGATTTGGAGCAAAATGTATTATTTTTATGCTGGAATTTCTTATCTTTTGTTTATTGCAACTTTTTTATTCGGCAGAAAAATTAATGGTGCAAAAAACTGGATAAGATTGGGATCGAATTTTGCTTTTCAACCGTCCGAGCTTATAAAGATAGCTTTTGTCTTTCTTATTGCAGCTTTTTATAAAAATAGAGATAAGTTTGAAAAAGATTTTTTCAAAAAATATAGTTTGCATTTCTTTTTCTATACATTTTTAGGATTTTTATTTTTACAAAAAGACTTAGGTACAGTACTTGTGTTTTCAGGAGTTTTTATCTTTGCACAGTATATGTATGAACCGCATAGAAAATATATATTTGTAAATCTTTTGATTCTTTCTTTCGGAGCCGTGTTGGGATATGTTTTGTTTAAGCATGTTAAGGTAAGAGTAAAAATCTGGCTAGATCCTTTTAAATATGCAGATGGAATGGGCTATCAAATAATTCAAGGTTTTTATGCGATTGCAAGTGGTGGATTTTTCGGAAAAGGTCTTGGACTTGGAAGACCGGATTATATTCCATTTGCAGAAAGTGACTATATATTTGCAAGTATTTGTGAAGAAATGGGAATTTTAATGGGAATGGGAGTAGTTATGTTGTTTTTAATCTTAACATACAGAGGAATAAAAACTTCTATGGAACAACATAATAAATTCTATAAGTATGTAGCTTTTTGTCTTTCATTAATTTTCGCTTTTCAGTCATTGATAATGTTCGGAGGAATTTTAAAACTTATTCCACTTACAGGAATCACAATACCTTTTGTCAGCTATGGAGGTTCTTCAATTCTTTCAAGTTTCATTGCTTTGGGGATTTTACAGTATGCCTCTGAAGAAAATATATAGGAGGATAATATGGTTGAAATTAAAAGATATAAGAGGATTTTAACATTTATAAGTTTACTATTTATTTTAATTCTTGGATATATGACTTATTTTCAAGTTGCAAAAGCAGATAAACTTAAAAATGATGAAGATAATAAAAGAAATTGGGTTGATGACAATAAATTAAAGAGAGGAAATATCCTCGATTCTAATGGAAATATTTTAGCTGAAACTAAAACTGATGAAAAGGGAGATAAATTCAGATATTTTCCTTATGGGGAAGCCTATGCTCATATAGTCGGATATAACAGCAAAAAATATGGAAAAACGGGAATTGAGAAAAAATTTAATACAACTCTTTTAAACAAACAGGATAAAACTCCTATAGGAGAATTAAAGAAAATTTTAATTGATCAAAAAGAAGGTAATTCAGTAAAATTGACTACAAATACGGAATTGCAAAAATATGCCCTTTCTCTTTTGGAGGGACATAAGGGGTCGATGATTTTGATGAATCCACAAACCGGATCAATAATTGCAATGGCGGACAGACCTACTTTTGATCCAAATAAAATAGAATCTAATTGGGCAAACATTATTTCAGATGAGGAAAATGCACCGCTTTTAGCGAGAAGTACTTCCGGACTTTTCACACCCGGATCTGTTTATAAACTTATAACAGGAACTGCATTGCTTGAAAAACTTAGTGGAAGTGATTTAAATTACAATGATAAAGGTTCAACAACTATTGACCATTATAAAATAAATAACTATGCAAAGGAAGTCAATGGAAATATAGATTTGAGAAAGGCTTTGGTAAAATCTTCAAACACATATTTTGCAGATCAAGTACAAAAAATTGGAGTTGATTCTATGATTGATGTAAGTAAAAGATTTATGTTCGGTCAAGAAATTCCTTTTGAGTTAAAAACTGCAATTTCTCCAATTCCGTATAACGATAAAACTACGGCTTTGGAACTTGGAACTGCGGCGTTTGGGCAAGGAAAAGATTTGGTTACTCCATTACAGGTTGCATTGTACACAAGTGCAATTGCTAATGGCGGAAATATGATGAAACCTCATATTGTAAGTGAAATTCTAGATCCAAGTGGAAAAATAATTGAAAAAGTTACACCTGAAGTTTTATCAAAAGTTGCTGACAAAAAAATAATGGACACAATGAAAGATTATTTAAAATCTTCAGGGGATAGAAATTTCGCCGGATTTGTGAAAGGAAAGAAAGTTGCAGGTAAAACAGGAACCGCAGAAAAAACAAAGGATAAAATTCATTCTTGGGTTACAGTTTTTTATCCTGTAGATAATCCTACAATTGTATGTACAGCATTTTTTGAAGAGGAAAACAAAATTGCCGCTGAAATGATTCCTCTTGTAAAAAAACTTGTAAATAAAGCGATAGAGCTTGGATATTAGGAGATACTATGAATTATAGAGTGCTATTTAGAATTGAAAGATTAAAACTTATAGATAAATTAAAGGCAAAAATCGTAAATTATAGAAGGTATTGCGAAGAAATGGGTGATACTTGTGAAATTGAAATAGTTTGTGCAGGAAATGTGGTTTCACATTTTTTGGAAGAAGATGAGTTTTTTAAAGATGAAAGTCTACAAGTTAAACTCTGTAAAAATGCTTTAAACGGATTAAAGCCGAACTATGAACAGAAAAATATTCAAATAGTATCAGCCGGTATTGGGGAAGTAATTAAGAGAAAATCTGAAGGCTGGATTGAATATACAATAGAATAAAAATTTACTGAAAAAAGAATGTTTACAGAAGAACATTCTTTTTTCTTATGAAGAAATATGTTTTTAAAAATATTGATAAAAAGTGAAAAAAATGGTAAAATTAATGTATATAATTTTAATTTTTTGTTTGGAGGGGCATAATGGAAAAATATAATTGGTCATTAGAAAAAATTTATAAAAATGTGGATGAAGCAAGAGCTGAAATAAAACTTTGTGATGAGTTTGTTGAAAAACTTACAAAGGAAGAAAAATCAGTTAAAAATTTAAAAAATATTATGGAATTATCCGAAAAAGCAAATAGACTTATGGAAAAATTATATACTTATTCATATATGAAAAGAGATGAAGACAGTAGAGTTCCTGAATCTCAAAAATTAGCTTTAGAAGTAAATTCACTAGGTACAAGATTAGGTTCTGCTATGGCATTTTTTGATCCTTTCTTAATGAATTTATCAGATGAAGAATTGGAAAACTTTTACAAAGAGGGAGATAATGAAAAGTATAGAGTACATTTTGAAAATATTTTAAGATTTAAACCTCATACTTTAAGTGCAGACGAAGAAAAACTTCTTGCAAATTGTAGTGAAATGGAGAGGACAGGTCAAAATTCATTCTATATGTTAAGTTATGCCGATATGGATTATGGTAATATTGAAAGTAAAGGTGGAGAAAAATTAACTCCGGCTAATTTCAATACTTTTCTTTTAGATGAAAATGAAGAAGTAAGAAAAGAAGCATTTGATAAAATGTATAAAACTGTTTCAAATTTTAAAAATACTTATGCCACAACTTTATACAGTGCGATTAAGAACTTAACAACACTTGCTAAGGTTAAACACTATCCTTCAGCTAGATATATGGAATTATTCCAAGATTGTGTACCTGAAACAGTTTATGACTCATTGATAGAAAGTATTGAAGAATATCTTCCTTCTCTTCATAAATATTATGGATTAAGAAAGAAAGCATTAAAGAAAGATAAACAATATATGTGGGATGTTTCTATAAATTTAGAAAAAGAATTTGATCAAAAATATCCTTATGAAAAAGCAAGAGAATTAATAACTGAAGGTCTTAAACCATTGGGAGAAGACTATATTGAAGTTTTAAATAGAGGTTTTGACGATCGTTGGGTTGACGTTTATCCAAGAGAAGGAAAAGCTGGTGGAGCATATTCATGGGGAAGCTTTGATACAGATCCATATATCCTAATGAATTATACAGATACTTTAGATAGTATGTTTACATTAGCTCATGAATTTGGACATTCAATGCATAGTTATTATTCAAAATCTGACAATGACTATCTATATGCTCAATATAAGATTTTCGTTGCAGAAGTTGCATCAACTTTTAATGAATTAACTCTATTAGATTATTTGTTAAAGAATGTTAAGAATAAAAATGAAAAGATTTATATCCTAAACTATTACATTAATATGTTTATCGGAACAGTATTTAGACAAACAATGTTTGCTGAATTTGAAAAGAATACACATTTAGAAGTTGAAGCGGGAAATGCCTTAACTGCCGATGATTTCACAAGAATTATGAGCGAATTAAATGACAAATATTATGGAGAAAATGTTGAAAAGAGCGAGTTAGCTAGTTACTTATGGGCTAGAATTCCTCATTTCTACACTAATTTCTATGTATATAAATATGCAACAAGTTTCTGTGCTGCAAGTTTCTTATCAAGCAGAGTTGTTAAGGGAGATAAAGAAGCATTAAAGAGTTATAGAAATTTCTTAAAAGACGGATGTAGACATCAACCGATAGAACAATTAAGAGCTGCAGGAATAGATATGGAAGATAAAAATTCTATCAATAAAGCTCTAGATGTTTTCAAAGGTTTAGTTGACGAACTAGAAAAAGAATTAGAAGCTTAGAAAGATTTAAGGAGGGTTTTTTTCGTGTCTAAGAAAAATAAAAAAAAGAATAAAATTGAAAAAAATTCTTCAAATTTTTCAGAGGGTGGATTTGATAAATCTATTTTATCCGACTATTCTCAATGGAGAGAAGATTATTCCGAAAAAGAAATTTCTGAAGAAACTGTCCTCGAATCCACTAAAGAAAAAGAAACTGATAAAGTAGATGATTTAGATTTTAAATCAAGTCTTATCAATTCGGAAGTGGAAGATCATACTTTTTCAACTGATGAAGAAAAAGCAAAAATAAATTCAAAGGTTGAAAAAGAAAAAGAGAATAAAGAAGAAAATAACGAAGAAGATAAAGAAAAAAACAAAGACGATAGTGAAGAAGATGAAATATTAACAGAAACACAAAGACTTCAACTTATTTACGGGAATGTTGTTCCTCTACATGAAAGACGTCGTAGAGGAAGCAAAGCTGTTAAGAATAAAGAAAAAAACAAAGATAAAAATCCAAAAGTTTTAGAAACTGTAAAGAACGAAGAAAAAGAAGCATCTGTCGAAGAAAAAATTGCTCAAAGTTCAGTTGAAAATATTGAAAAAAAGGAAACTAAAAAGCAGGAGAAAATTGAAGAGCAAAAGGAAGGTAAATCCAAAGAAACTGAGAAGCAAAAAGAAATTCAAAAAACAAAGGAAGAAAAGGATAAAAAGGAAGTAAATAAATATGATATGCCGAAAGTTCCAAAAACTTTGAAGATAATTTTTGCTTGTACTATCCTTTTAGCAATTTCAGTAGTCAGTTTTTTTGGACTTAAGGCATATCACTCTCTTGGAGTAAAACTTCCAAGTATTCTATCCGGAGTTGAATCCAAAAAAATTGGATTTTATACTTCAAACTTTGTTTTTAATGGGAAAGTATTAGATAAAGATCAAGCAGAATATCTTATATCTATGTTTGAAGAAGATGAAACAAAATTAGCTACAATTAAAAAATGGCTTAAAGAAGATGCTGAAAATCTAAAGAAAGATGAAAACTATAAGAGTGATAGACCTGTTAGGCTTCAAAAAAGCGGAAAAATTTTAGGACTTTTTGATGATTATAAAATTTGTTTAGATCCGATAAAATTGAAAGTCGAAAAGAATGATAAGGTGGAAACTTCTATTTTATTAAACGGAAAAGAAGAGAGCGTTTCAGATAAAGAATATGAGCTGTTTCCGGGAAAATATACAATCTTTTATTATGATAATAATGTAAAATTAAAAGAGGAAATTTCTCTTTTTTATGATGAAAAGTCTAGTGTTAAAAATGTCTCTTATGGAGTGGGAGCGGACTACAAATTGGCAAATGAAGTTGAAAAACTTGACACAAACTCAAAGGAGAGTTCATTTAAAATAGTAACAAGAGATGAAAATAGTATTTTATTTGTAAATGATAAAAATACAGAATTAACTGTAAAGGAATTTAATAAATTGTCAGGAACAAATATTAAAAAGGGTGATATTTTAAAAGTTGTAACAAAAATGCCTTGGGGATATACAATTTCTGACGGAGTTACTTATCAAGGAGAAAGAAAAGTAAATGTAAGTACTCCTCTTAGCGATAAAAGATTACTTGATGTTGCAATTTCAAGAACTATTGAATTATTAAGAGAAGATGTTCAGTCAAGAGGCAAAAAAGATGCAAGTTTATTGACTACAATGATAAATCCATCTTTACAAATTGAAGCAAAAAGAGTTGAGTCATTGATAAATAACGGAAGAGAATATATTGGAGGTTATCCTTCAATGGAATTTGACCTTAATTCTTTTGAAATAAGAGAATATGGAGATACTTATGAAATGTATATAGGTGGACATCTATTAGTTCAAGAAACAACTTATCCTCAAAATAGTAAACCGCCAAAATTGGAATCAATAACACCGACAGAATCAACAGTCGGATTCCATTTTATCTATGATAAGCAAAAGAAAAATTGGTATAGCAATGTTTGGGGTTTTACAACAAGAACAATAACAAGAGATAATATAAAAAGTGTTGATATCTCAAAAGATATGATTGCGAGGTAAGTTTATAACATGATTTTGACCGACCTTAAAAATTGAATAAAATCAGTTTTATTAGGTCGGTTTGTTATATTTAAAATAAATATTAGGAGCATTGTATGAATATTGATATTATTTTTCAAAATATTGAATTTTTGATAAAGATGGTTCTTGCAACTTCTATGGGGGCAATAATCGGTTTTGAAAGAAAGAGTAGAAATAAAGAAGCAGGTATTAGAACTCATGCGATAGTTTGTTTGGCATCAGCACTTATGGTAATAGTTTCTAAATATGGTTTTTTTGATGTAGGAAATTATGATGCAGCACGTGTTGCAGCTCAAGTTGTTTCCGGAATTGGCTTTTTGGGAGCGGGACTTATTTTTATAAAAAATAATGCCGTAAATGGATTGACAACTGCTGCAGGAGTTTGGGCTACTGCTGGAATTGGACTTGCTATGGGAGCGGGACTTTATGCGGTTTCGATTTTTGGAACTCTTTTAATTGTAATCATTCAAACTTTGATGCATAAAGATACATTTTTAAATAAAGACCATTTGACTATTACATTTGAGATAGAGTTGGAAGATAGTTTTAATTCTATCAGAGAAATTAGAAGTTGTTTGGAAAGATTTAAACTTGAAATTCAAAATGTGGAGATTATAAAGAAAAATAGATTCGTAATAGTTAAATTTTACACTGTTGTTCCTCTCGACTTTGAAAGAGAGCATTTGGAAGATTTAATTTTTGATGATGAAAGAGTTAAAAAGATTGAAATGTAGTTGACTTTTTTGACTATTTTTTATATAATTATTTTAATATTTAATATTGAGCGTTGATTGTGCTTACAACACAGGAGTTTAAAAGTGATTGTGCTTAAACAATATGAGGCCTATGCGAAGAAGGGTGGTACCACGATAAGTCGTCCTTTCACAGTTTTAGGTCTTTTTTTATAGGAGGTTTTATGGAATACAAGAATATTTTTGAAGAGCTTGTCGATAGAGGATATTTTGAACAAGCTACTTATGAAGATGAGTTAAAAGAATTATTATCCAAAGAGAGAGTAAAATTTTACATAGGTTTTGATGCGACAGCAGATAGTTTGACAATTGGACATTTTATTCAAATTATGGTTATGAAAAGAATGCAAAACTATGGTCATATTCCAATTGCACTTTTAGGTGGAGGAACTACAATGATAGGAGATCCTTCAGGAAGAAGCGATATGAGAATGGTAATGACTGAAGAACAAATTAATTATAATGCTAAAAGATTTTTTGAACAACTTTCCAGATTTATTGACTTCACTGATGGAAATGCAATTATAGAAAATAATAAAGATTGGCTTTTAGACTTAAATTTTATAAAGTTTATGAAAGAAGTAGGAGTACATTTCAGCGTAAATAAGATGCTTACTTGTGATGCATACAAAAATAGAATGGAAAAAGGTCTTACATTCTTTGAATTTTCATATATGTTAATGCAAAGTTACGATTTCTTATATCTATACAGAAAACATGGTTGTAAATTGCAATTAGGTGGTTCTGACCAATGGAGCAATATCCTTGGAGGATATGATTTAGTAAGAAAGCTTGAACAAGATAAAGTTTATGCTATGACTTTTAAACTTTTAACAACAGCTGACGGAGTTAAAATGGGTAAATCTCAAAAAGGTGCAGTTTGGTTAGATGAAGAAAAAACATCTCCTTATGACCTTTTCCAATATATGAGAAATGTTGATGATAGGGATGTTGAAAAATTCTTACTAATGCTTACTTTCTTGCCAACTGAAAAATGTAGAGAATTAGGAAAATATAAAGATGAAAGAATAAATGAAGCTAAAGAAATTTTAGCTTTTGAAGTAACAAAGATTATTCACGGTGAAGAAAAAGCTCAAAAGGCTTTAGAAACTGCCAGAGCATTATTCAGCGGAGAACTTTTAGATGAAAATATGCCTTCAACTGAAATTAAAAAATCAGATTTTGAAAATGAAGAAATAGGTATTTTAGATTTAATTAGAACTTGTGGACTTTCAAAGTCTAATGGAGAAGCCAGAAGACTTATAGAACAAGGCGGAATTTCTTTAAATGGAGAAAAAATTACCGATACAAATTTAAAAGTTTCTTTAAATTTAGAAGAAATTGTTATAAAAAAAGGTAAAAAAATCTACCACAGAGTAATTGCTTTATAGGAGTTTTTGATGAAAAAAGAAGATATTTATGTTGTAGGGATTGCCGGAGGCTCTGCTTCCGGCAAGACCACTATTGTTGAAAAATTAAAAGAACAATTTAAAGACGAAATAGTTATGATTAGCCATGATTTTTATTATTGGTCTAATGATGATAAAACTTTAGAAGAAAGGGCAAAGTTAAACTATGACCATCCAAAGTCTTTTGAAACTTCTAAACTTATTGAGGATATAAAGATTTTAAAATCAGGTAAAGCGGTAGATTTACCGATTTATGACTATACATTGCATACTAGAAGCAAAGAAACTATGAGAGTTTATCCAAAACCTGTAATAATAATTGAAGGGATTTTAATTTTGGAAGACCCAAAACTTAGAGAGATTATGGATTTAAAGGTTTATGTAGATGCAGATGCAGATGAAAGACTGATTAGAAGAATTTTAAGAGATACAAAAAAGAGAGGAAGAAGTCTTGAAAGCGTTTTAACTCAATATCAAACTACAGTTAAACCAATGCATGAGGAATTTATTGAGCCAAGTAAAAAACACGCGGATATAATAATTCCTCGAGGAGGAGAAAATGCTCCTGCGATAAAGATGCTGGTTCAACATTTAAAGACTTTTTTGGATAAAGATGAAAAAAAATAGTAAAACAAATGTATGCAGAATTTTAGATAGTAAAAAAATTAAATATGAATTCGTAGTTAGAGATGAAGACAAAGAATTTGAAGAAATTGGAATAGATAGAAATATATGCTTTAAGACACTTGTTCTAGAGGGAAGTGATAAAAATCACTATGTCTGTGTTATTCCAATTGATAAGCATCTGGATTTAAAAAAGGCAAGTAAATTTTTAAAACTAAAGAGTATTAGAATGATTTTACAAAAAGATTTGGAACCTCTAACTGGATATGTTCACGGAGGTTGCAGTCCTGTTGGAATGAAGACTAAATTTAAAACTGTTTTTGATGAAAGTGCAAAAAATATGGAGAAATTTCTTGTAAGTGCTGGAAAAGTTAGAAATTCAATCATAGTAAATCCAATTGAATTTGCTTGCTTTTGTGATGCGGATTTTGCTGATTTGGTGGTAAAATAATGATAAATTGTATAATACTTGCAGGTGGGAATTCTATAAGAATGACTTTTCCTAAAGAATATATAGAGATAGAAGAAAAATATTTGATTCACAATTCAATAGAAATTTTAAAAAATGTTTTTGACGATATTGTTGTTGTTTCTAATAATAGAGGACATTATAAAGATTTAAAAGTTAGAGTTGTAAGAGATATTTTTTATAAAAAAGGTCCAATGGCTGGGCTTCATAGCGGACTTTGTTATTCCAATAGTGATTTTTCTTTTCTGACTGCTTGTGATATGCCGAATATGGACGAAAAATTCATTAGATTTTTAATTTTAAAACTGGATAAAAATTTTGACGGTATTGTTTGTCTTTCTGAAAAAGGAAAGATACTACCTATGAATGGTATTTATAGAAATTCATTGAAAGAAAATTTAAGAGAAGAGTTAATCAAAGATAATCGTAAGTTTATAAGATTTATTGAAGATAATAATTTTAAATTTTTAAAATATGAAGATTGGGAAAAATTCGATGAGAAAAATATATTTGAAAACTTAAATACTATAAAAGAATTGGAAGAATTTAAAAAGAAATTATTGACTATAAAAAAAGATTGATGACGGTTTAAGCCGTCATTTTTGGGTTTTATGAAAATACATTATTAAAATTAATACATTTTTTATACAATTTGTTAAATTGACAAAATACTAAAAAAGTTGTAAAATAGTGGTGGCGAGAAGTCGCTATTGACTTTAAGGAATAATGATTTGATAATTGTAACTTGAAAATTTAATAAAAGGAGGTGTGAAACTAATGCCAATGGAATTTTTATTAATGCCTGTTTTTTTAATAGTGGGTGTGGTTGTTGGATATGTTTTTAGAAGATTTACTTCAGAAAAACTTATAAACGGTGCCGAAAATCATGCTAAAAAAATTGTTGAAGATGCTATTAAAGAAGCTGAAACTAAGAAAAAAGAAAAATTAGTTGAAGCTAAAGAAGAAGCACATAGAATTAAACAAGAAAGCGATAAGGAAAACAGAGAGAGAAGAAATGAAATTCAAAAATTGGAACGTCGTTTGATTACTAAAGAAGAAAATTTAGATAAGAAAAATGAGAATTTAGATAAGAAAAATGAACGTTTAAATAAAGAATTAAAAGCTTTAGAAGTTAAAGAAACTGAAATTGAAAAATTAGTTGAAAAGCAAAAAGAAGAACTTGAAAGAGTTGCCAATATATCATCTGAAGAAGCTAAAGAAATTATACTCGAAGAAGTTAGACAGGAAAGTATAAAAGATGCTGCAAATATCATAAGAGAAATTGAACAAAATGCTAAAGATAATGCAGAAAAAAATGCCAGATATATTATTGGAACAGCTATCCAAAGATATGCTGCCGATCAGGTCGCAGAATCTACGGTTAGCGTTGTAACTTTACCTAATGATGAAATGAAGGGTAGGATTATAGGTAGAGAAGGAAGAAATATAAGAACATTTGAAAGTTTGACAGGAGTTGATTTAATTATAGATGATACTCCGGAAGCTGTTGTTTTATCTTCCTTTGATCCGGTTAGAAGAGAGATTGCAAGACTAGCTCTTGAAAAATTGATTAATGACGGAAGAATTCACCCAACAAGAATTGAGGAAATGATTGAAAAAGCAAGACAAGAAGTTGAAAACAGCATCAGAATTGCGGGAGAAGATGCTTGTGATCAAACTAATATTCATGGATTACATCCTGAACTTGTGAAACTATTAGGAAGATTAAAGTACAGAACTTCTTATGGACAAAATGTTTTGAAACATTCAATAGAAGTTGCACATATGGCAGGAATGTTGGCTGCAGATATTGGGGCTGATGTTAAGATTGCAAAAAGAGGTGGTCTATTACATGATATAGGTAAGGCTATAGATCACGAAATGGAAGGAAATCACGTAGAATTAGGCGTTCAGATGGCTAAAAGATATAAAGAAAAACGTGAAGTTATCCATTGTATTGAAGCGCATCATAATGATGTAGAACCTTCAACTGTTGAGGCACTTTTGGTACAAGCGGGAGATGCTATTTCAGCTGCAAAACCGGGTGCAAGACGTGAGTCTGTTGAAAATTATATTAAGCGTTTGGAAAATCTTGAAGAAATTGCAAATTCATTTGACGGAATTGAAAAATCTTTTGCAATTCAAGCAGGACGTGAAATAAGAGTATTGGTTAAACCGGAAATTATTGACGAAGACAAGATGTTGTTAACTTCAAAGGCAATAGTTAAGAAAATACAAGAAGAACTTGAATATCCCGGAACAATTAAAGTTAATTTAATTAGGGAAACAAGAGTTGTTGACTACGCTAAATAGTTTTTAAATTTGAAAACAAGAATGTTTATAGAAATATAGACATTCTTTTTTTATGCAAAATTGAAAGTTGCTAGATTTATTTATGTATCTTCGATACATTCACTTTTGTTTTCAACAAAAGTGTGAGATCTCTCCACTCCACTTCGTTTCGGTCGAGATGACGTGTCTGGATAGTTTATATGCAAAGACTATGACGTTAAGGATTTTATTTTAAATAATTTCTTATCATTTTATAATGTTTATTTACTGTTCACGTGAAGATACTAAACAAAGATTTCTCTCCTATACGTCATCTCGAGCGTAGTCGAGAGATCTCATATATTTGCTTGTTTGCAAGCAAATATAAAATGTATCTATGATACATTTAGTTATAAAATTATTGATATTGCTTTGCGATTGTGATATATTTATAGTGATTAATAATTTTGTTAGCAAATAACCGGAGTAAATTATGAATAAGGAAAATATAAATATTGAGTATGTGAGCGAAGAAAATTCACGGTTTTTAAAAAATATTTTAAGAGATGATATTAGTGAAGATTTTGTAGATTCATTAGATGTAGTTTTGGAAATAACAAATTATGGAATAGAACATAATTGTAAAGGACATACTTATGCAATTAAATATGATGAAAAACACATAGGCTTTATACTGTTATGGGAAGCTATTGAATGGAGTACAGACCCTGAAATAATGAAAAAAGAACCTTTTTATAGGCTTATGGCATTTATTATTGATAAAAGATATAGAGGTTGTGGGATAGAATCTTATGTTTTAGAAAAAGTTATCTTACAATGTTATGAAGAATATGGAATAAGACCTATTGCATTAGGTGTTCATAAATATAATTACAGAGCTGAAAAGTTTTATGTTAATAGAGGTTTTGTAAAAACTGATTTTATGGAGGAAAATGATTACTATTTTTTTAGATTTCCTAAATTTTAAGGAGTAAATTATGAAAAGAGAAAAATTATCAGTTTTAGGAATTGGACCGATATATGTGGGTATTATATTAGTCATAACAGCAATATTAATATTTTTACAAAACAAGGGTTATTTTAAAAATGGGGAAATACTTTTTTTAAAAATTCCTTTTATAATTATAGGTATTTTATGTATAGTTATAGGTATTGGACTGTGGATTTCTGCAGTTGTTAATTCAAGAATTTCTAAGAATATAAAGGAACTAAAATTGGTAACTACGGGAGTTTTTTCAATTGTAAGAAATCCGATTTATTCTGCTTTTATGTTTCTTTGTTGGGGAATTTGTTTTATTTTTAATAATTTATATTTTTTAGTTACAATTCCAATTTATTGGATTCTTTTGACTATTTTAGTGAAAAGTACGGAAGAAATATGGCTTAAAGATATTTTTGGAGAGGAATATCTTAAATATTGTAAGAGAACAAATAGATGTATCCCATGGTTTTCTAGAAAATCTTGATTAACTTATTATTTAAATTTAGGGGGTAGTATGAGTAATTATTTTGATGAAGTTGCTAAAGTTTGGAATACTGAAGAGAGAAAAAACAGAACTTTTACCATATACGAAAAAATGTTCAAGTATTTAGGAAAAAATCTGAAAGAGAAAAAGGCTCTTGAAATCGGATCGGGAGATGGACTTCTTGCAACTTTATTATCTAAAGATTTAAAACATATTGATTGTATGGATACTTCTTTAAAGATGAGAGATGAGTCTTTAAAGAGAATAAATGAAATGAAAATAGAAAATATCAGTATAAATGATGAAAATTTTTTGGATAATTCGAATGAAAAATACGATGTAATTTACAGTTTAACTGCTTTTCATCATATTGTAGATGTAGATGCGGAGCTTAAGTTGTTAAGAGAACATATAAAAGAAAATGGGAAAATAATTATAATGGATTTAGATACTGTTTCTCCTGATTTTCATAAGGATTTTCCAAATTTCGATGGACATGATGGTTTTTCAAGAGAAGAAATGGAAAATTATTTTAAAAGAGCATCATTTATTCCAAAAAACTATGAGATTTTATGGAATGGAAGAAGCAAGGAAATTGATTTTAGAATTTTCTTAATGGAAGGAATTTGCAAATAATAAAATTAGCATTATAAAAGCCGAGTTGAATTTACAACTCGGCTTTTGGTTTTAAATACATAAAATCCTATTTTTGTATTAATGTTTTTCTTTAATATCATTTAAGATATTCTTAATGTCTGTTAAAATTTCTTCTTGAGTTGGAGCTTTTGGAGCTTCTTCAACTACTTCTTCTTTCTTTCTTGTTAGCTTATTCATAGCTTTTACCATCATAAAGATACAAAATGCTATAATTAGAAAATCAATTACATTTTGAATAAATGCGCCATATTTAAAGGCAACTTCTGCAATTTCTTTAGACTTATCTCCTGCTTTTAAGACAATTTTTAGGTCTGAAAAATTAATTCCACCTGTTAAAATTGAAAGCAAAGGCATTAGAATATCATTTACTAAAGATGTAACAATTTTTCCAAAGGCTCCACCTATAATTACACCGACCGCTAAGTCCATTACATTACCTTTTAATGCAAATTCTTTAAATTCTTTTAACATAAACTTCCTCCTGTAAATAAAATATGATAAAATATATTATAGTTAAATAATTACATTGTAATCATTCAGTCAGTTATTACCCAAATATAGAGATTTTAACCATTTAGGAGATTAATATGTTACAAAAAATTATAGTAAGCAACTGTGCAACATCGATGTTTTTTGAACTTTTAGAAAAAGAAAATTTTGATTATATAAAAAGTTTGAATAATGAAAAATTTAATATAAATTATAATGACCATATTGATTTGAGTGTCCTAAAAATTGATGACGATATTTACATAGCGTCTTCTGTTTTTGACTATTATAGTAAGTATTTGAGTGAATTTAATTTAAAAAAGGTGGATGTTTCTAATTTTAAAAATGGAGAGATGGTTTTAAATATTGCAAAAAATAAGAAATATTTTTTTCATAATGAAAAATTTACCACAAAAGAAATTTTTGAAAAACTAAGATTAAATAGAGAATATGTAAAGATAAATCAAGGTTATTCAAATTGTAGTATGATTTGTTTTGAAAATCATATAATAACAAGTGATGAGGGAGTATATAAAACTCTAAAAGCCAAAAATATCGATGTGGAACTTGTTACATCTTATGGAATTATTTTAAATGGATATAAAAATGGATTTATAGGTGGGACTTGTGGTTTTGTCTCCGATGATATTTTATTATTTTATGGTGATGTGACAAAATATCTAGATTATGATATAATTAAACGCATAGCTGATGAAGAAAATGTGAAAATACTCTATCCAAAAGGCGAAGCATTTGTCGATTTGGGTGGAATTGTTTCGCTGTGGAGGTAATTATGGGATTTATTAAACCGAGCAATGTTGTTGGTACTATGGAACTTTTACCAAATGAACAAATTTTGTTCGACAATGTTAAAGATATAATTGAAGATACTTTTAAAAAACATGGATTTTTACCGATAGATACACCGGTTTTTGAAAAAAATGAAATTCTTTTAGCTAAAGGTGGCGGAGAAACTACAAAACAAATTTTTAAAATTGATTCAGAAAGCAAGGACATTTCTTTAAGATTTGACCTTACTGTACCTTTGGCAAGATATGTTGCTCAATATTTTAGCGACTTGAATTTTCCTTTTAGAAGATATCATATAGGTAAAGTTTATCGTGGCGAAAGAAATCAAAAGGGGAGATATAAGGAATTTTATCAATGTGATATTGATGTTATCGGTAATGGAAAACTTGATATTAAAAATGATGCAGAGCTTCCTTATATAATTTATGAAATTTTTTCAAAAATTATTAATGAAAAATTTGCAATAAATTTTAGTAATTTAAAAATTATTAATGGTCTTTTTGAAAATTTGGGTGTAGACAATAAAACTGATATGCTTCGAATTATCGACAAGATTGAAAAAATTGGTTTTGAAAAAGTTGTTGAGGAACTTAAAAATACAGGTCTTAATGATAATAATTTAGAGAAAATCACAGAATTTATAAAAATTTCAGGAAGTAATGAAGAGATAATTGAAAAACTAAATTCATTGGGAATTAAAAATGAACTTTTTAATAAAGGTGTTGAAGAACTTAAAGAAGTTTATAATTGTATGAAACTTTTTGGAATTCCAGAGGATTGTATAAAGATTAATCTTACAATTACAAGAGGTCTTGATTACTATACTGGAACTGTTTATGAAACATTTTTAGAAAATTATAGACAACTTGGAAGTGTTTGTTCAGGTGGAAGATATGATGACTTGGCGAGCAATTATACAAGTCAGATTTTACCCGGTGTTGGAATTTCTATCGGTCTTACAAGATTGTTCTATCAACTGCTTGATAAAAACTTATTTAAAGAAATTAAAACTAACAGTATTGATGCTTTGATTATTCCGATGGAAAATTGTTATAATTATGCTATAAAACTATTGAATAAATTTGAAAATAGTGGTAAAATAATACAAATATATTTTGAGGACGCAAAGATGAAGAAAAAAATATCTTATGCGGACAAATTAAATATTCCTTATATAATCATAGTTGGAGAAGACGAAAAGGCAAATAATAATTATACTGTTAAAGATTTAAAGACAGGAGAACAATCGACTGTTGATTTTGAAGGATTGATAAAGTTAATATAGACGTTGAAGTAACGAGTAGGACTTAAGCGCTTTAAGAGAGAATGAAACGTGGCTGGAATTTCATTTAAGAATGCTATTTACCGAAAACTATTATGGAGTCTTTTATCTAATTAAGAAGTAATTAGGGTGGAACCACGAGTCATCGTCCCTACAGTTTTGTAGGGATGAGGCTCTTTTTTTATAGGAGGATAATATGGAAATGATTAAAGTTACATTCCCTGACGGGTCTGTTCATGAATTTGAAAAAGGTGTAAAGATTTTAGATGTTGCAATTAGCATTTCTGAAGGTTTTGCAAGAAATGTTATCGGTGCTGTTATTAATGATGATATTATAAAAGGTTTAAGTGAAACTTTGAAAGAAGATTGTACAGTTAAATTTGTAAAATTTGAAGACAAAGAGGGAAAAGAAATTTTTTGGCATACATCAAGTCACGTTATGGCTCTTGCTATTCAAAGACTATTTCCGGATACAAAATTTGGGATAGGTCCTGCAATAGATAACGGATTTTACTATGACTTGGATTCAGAACATAAATTCACACCGGAAGATTTAGAAAAAATCGAAGCGGAAATGAAAAAAATTGTTAAGGAAGGTTATTCTGTTGATAGAAAAGAAGTTGATAGAGACTTTGCCTTGAAATATTTTGCTGAAAAAGGACAAGATTATAAAATTGACTTAATTGAAGGCTTTGACAAAGATGCAGAACTTTCTTTCTATGAATTAGGAGAATTTACTGACCTTTGTAGAGGACCACATCTTGTTGATGTTAAAAAGATAAAAGCAGTTAAACTTTTAAGTATAGCTGGTGCATACTGGAGAGGTAGCGAAAAAAATAAAATGCTACAAAGAATTTATGGTATAACTTTTGAAAAGAAAAAAGATTTGGATGAATATCTCGAATTTTTAGAAGATGCTAAACAAAGAGACCATAGAAAAATCGGTAAGGAATTGGGAATCTTTATGATTAGCCAAAATGTAGGGGCGGGTCTTCCTTTCTGGCTACCTAAAGGTGCAACAATTAGACGTGTAGTTGAAAGATATATAGTTGATAAAGAAATTGAATGTGGATATGAACATGTCTATACACCTATTCTTGCAAATGTTGACCTATACAAAACTTCAGGTCATTGGGATCACTATCAAGACAGTATGTTCCCACCAATGGATTTAGGAAATGGAGAATTGCTAGTTTTAAGACCTATGAACTGTCCTCATCATATGGAAATTTACAATAATGATGTTCATAGTTATAAAGAATTCCCTATAAGAATTGCTGAACTTGGAATGATGCACCGTTATGAAATGAGCGGTACACTTTCAGGATTACAAAGAGTTAGAGAAATGACTTTAAATGATGCACATATCTTTGTTCGTCCGGATCAAATTAAAGATGAATTTACAAGAGTTGTAAATTTAATGAAATCAGTTTATGAAGATTTTGATATAAAGAATTTTAGATTCAGATTAAGTTACAGAGATCCTGAAAATAAAGAAAAATACTTTGATGATGATGAAATGTGGAATAATGCTGAAGCTATGCTTAAGAGTGCCATGGACGACTTGGGATATGAATACTTTGAGGCAAAGGGAGAAGCTGCTTTCTATGGTCCTAAACTTGACGTTCAAGTTAAGACTGCTATAGGATTAGAAGAAACTCTTTCTACAATACAACTTGATTTCTTATTGCCTGAAAGATTTGACTTAACTTATGTTGGAGAAGATGGGAAAAATACTCATAGACCTGTTGTAATTCACAGAGGAATTGTTTCTACAATGGAAAGATTTGTAGCTTACTTGATTGAAGAATATAAAGGAGCTTTCCCAACTTGGTTAGCGCCTGAACAAGTTAAGATTCTACCTATTTCTGATAAATTTAATGACTATGCAAATGAATTACAAAAAGAATTTGCTAAAAAAGATATTAGAGCAGTAGTAGACGACAGAGCAGAAAAAATTGGATTAAAAATCAGAGAAGCACAACTTGCTAAAATCCCATATAGTTTAATCGTTGGAGAAAATGAAGTAAATGAAAGAACAGTTTCAGTTAGAAAACGTGGAGAAGGGGATAAGGGTTCAATGAAATTTGAAGCATTTCTTGATAAAATTTTGGAAGAAGTAAATTCTAAAGTTGTAAAATAAAAAACTTATATTAAACAAAAAGCTATTGAAGCAAAACTTCAATAGCTTTTTAATTATATAATGTCATTATTAACGCTAAAAAATTATTCGAAAAATGTCCCAATACACAAGGTAATAAAGAACTTGTATTTTTATATATTAAACAACCGATAAAACTTGGAACGATATATAGAGGAACCAAATACAATCCATCGTGAATCACCGCAAAGGTAAATGCTGAAACAAAAGCAGGTAATATTACTTTCAAAAAAATTCCCTTATCTTGAAAAATTTCGTGAAAAAATGTAAATATACCATATTTAAAAGCAATTTCCTCTCCAAGTGGAGCTGCGATTAATATATTTAATATCAACAGTTTATTAAATTTCAAAGACTCAAAAAGACTTCCCGTATTCTTGCTTTTAAATGTGAGACCTAAAAGGGGATATAGATATGAAATTATGATATTCCATAAAATCATAAATATTCCAAGCCCTATTCCAAATAATAATAATTTTTTTAAAGAAGTTTCGGACTTTTTTATTGAGATACTGTCATTTCTTTTTTTACTTAGCAAAACAGCTATTATAAATGTAATAAATGTTGCGATAGAGCTTAATACACTTGTAAAAAACTTATTAAATAATTCTTCATTATATTTAATTTTATTATTAATTAATGCAATAACATTTTTTAATCTTTGTTCTTCATATTTAAAAATATCTATTTTTCCCATTTATATTTTCCCCTAATAATAACTAGTTTTTTTCTAAAATTTTAATTATTGTGTCTTTTACTGAATTCCAAGTATTTTTTAAACTGTCATAGCTCAAAGTATCTTCAACATTTGCAAATTGTGTCCATATAATATCATGAGTATCTTCGCTTTGATTATCACTCACTCCATTATCTAAAGCAAAAAACATATAGCAAACACAATTTTCTCCTCGTGGTGTAATATACTTTTCTGCAAATGGCTCATATTCATCTACTATTTTGGCAATTCTTTTCGTTTCTTCTGCTGTTTCCCTTATAGCAGCCTCTTTCAATGTTTCACCTTTCTCCACATGCCCCTTTGGAAATGAATAGTCATTTTGTTTTTTTCTATATATTAATGCAATTTCTTTTGTCTCTTTTTTTATTAAGAAACATCCTGCCTTTTCAGTGATCATACAATTTCTTTCTCCCTTTCTTCAGCATATATTATAACATAATATTGCTAATTTTAATACATTTTTCTAATGGTTTAATATTTATTAATTCTTCGTAAATGTCTTCCACCATCAAATTTAGTAGTCATAAATATTTTTAATGCTTCTATAGCAAAATCAAAATCAACATATTTTTGCCCTAAGCATAAAACATTAGCTTCCTCATGTAAGCGTGCAAATAAAGCATGCTCTTTTATGCAGGCATTTACCGCCCTTATTTCTCTATTTCTATTTGCTACCATACTAACTCCTATGCCACTTGCGCAACAATATATTCCTAATTCTTTTCTTTTTATAACCTCACTATTCCTTTCACAACTATTAAATATAACTAATATTATTAAACAAATATGGATACGAATAGTGGCCACAAATTTACTTTTTCCATTTAATATTATTATGTATTTTTTAGTATTTTTTGGACTAAACAATATAAAAAAGCCCTAAATATAAGGCTTTATAAATCATAATCATAATAGGAAATAAATAGTTCTACTTTATTATTTGGAAATAATTCTTTAAATTCGGCATAA
>OHBE01001361.1_pt1 | contig 21464 bp, 18 predicted proteins | sample 1577231 | NCBI WGS metagenome assembly OHBE01 (sample SAMEA3541506, study PRJEB24748) | human gut metagenome | biome: human gut; feature: human-associated habitat; material: faeces | place: China | collected 2012 | reverse complement strand
TGCCTTTTTCCGAAGTGGCGGCTTCTTGCGTCGGTATGGCAGCGGTTGTCCGGGTCGATGCCATCTTGAAACGGCTCTTGCCAATGATGTCCGAGGTGTCTGCGTGAGGTATTTCCTTATCCTTTCCTTGCTCTGCCACCGTACTGTCCAATGACCGCCACAGCCCGGCAATATGTCTGAAGAAACGGATGAGCTTCATGTCCATGATGCGGTCATAGAACAGCAGAAACAGAAACCACACGTTGCAAGCAACCGATACGATTAAAAACGCCTTTGTCATAATCTTACTTTTTGGGCGTTTTCAATCTGTTCCATGTACTGCTGCCCGTATTGTCGGAAATGGTCGCGGAGGATGTTATCCACAAACTTGCCGATGCTCAAACCGTTTCCCATCCGACTGGTAACGATAGCGACTTTCTCATGAATTTCTCGGCTGATGTATATACATTGCCGCGTTTTGATTTCCGATGCTTGCAGGAAAGTCGAGAGCGGTTTGTCTCTGCCTTTATCCTTGCGGAAGTCAACGTCGGTATTTTCATGCCCGTAGTCGGTTACACACTTTGCTGCACGGACAGCGGTTCTTTCACTCTTTCCTGTTTGCAGATACTCAGCCTGACGGTTCTTATTTGTTCTTTTCATACTTCTTTGTTGTTTTTGAGTGTTTATAAATTATAGGATTCCATGTGCCGTTTGAACGATTCGGCTATCTCGTCTTGGAACAGCGTGAAATGGTGTGTCAGCACGTTGTCAAGAAATGCCGCGATAGTCACTTCGTTGCCTCCGATTACATGAAGCATCTTCTGTATGCGGTCGTGGTACTCCTTGCGGATATAGACCTGCTTGCCGAGCCTTGCCGTGATATTGGAACCGCATATGAATACTGTGTCATAATCCAATTTTTCCGGCTTGCTGTTCCTGCGCCTGCGTTCCGGCTCCTCTTTGGAGTGCGAGGCGGGTGGAGAAACGGCTTCTTGTATCGCTTCTTTCGGAGGTGGGACAGGAGCGTTCCCGTCCGTGCTTCTCGCTTCCGGCGGAATGCTTGTATCGTCCAGTCGAAATGAGTTGATTACGGCTTCGCTGTCGATGTCCTCGATTCTTGTTTTCTTTGCCATGCCGTTCAGTTTTTGATGATGCCGAGAATCTCATCGACGAGTTTGTCGAGGTTGCTGCCGCGTACCAGTATTTTGTCCGCCGGAAACGCCGTGGAGCGGAATACCGCCTTGCGTTCTGCCGCCGTCTCCTTGCGGAAGCGCTTACTGTCCGGTAGATGTGTTTCCAGAATGGGCAGGGCGAACTCGGCACAGACCTTGTCGTATGCCTTGTAAAGTTCAGTCTTTTCGCGTCCGTCCACCATGTTCCACACGAGGTAAATCCCTTTGATGCCGGACTTGCCCGTGCTTATCATCTGTTCGTTGATGACAGTGGCGAACTTGATGGAACTCTCCATCACCACACGGTCGGCGATGATGGGCGTGAAGATATAGTCCATTTGGGAAATGGTCTGCACCACATCGGCATTGTTGATTGTTCCCGGCAGGTCGAAGAACACGAAATCGAGGTCGGGCTGCGCTGCCACCAGATTTTCGGCGGTCTTTACCGCATCTTCCGCACGGCTGCATCTGATGGTGTACGGGTTCTTCTTCAGTCGTTTGAGCTGCTCATACGCCAGCACCTTGTAATGCCCGTCCTCCATGACGGCTTTCATGTCACGCTTGCGCATGTCATGGATACTGTACTGCGGGAAATCGCAGTCCACCACGGCTACGTTGTAGCCTTTCACATAGTGCAGATAGCTTGCTACAAGCACTGTCAGGGTTGTCTTACCCGCTCCACCTTTCTGCGTGGAGATTGCCACATAAGTTGCTTCTTTCATTTTTTTGATAATTTATTTGGTTATACATCTGTCCGGTGGCGGTAGCGTATTGTCATTAGTACGTACGCACGCACTCCCATTCATTTATTTATTCACTCCTTAATCCGGCTGTGCCTGCGGGTATTCATCGGTTTGTCCAACCGTCCATGCTTTTATCCGTCCGCACGGACGTGTGCTTGGAAAACTATCTGAATACATACACCTGTTTTCAACCGTTTGGATTGATGCCCGGATTGCTGTCCGAACATCCGGCGGAAGGAGTGTATTTTCAGTCCCACATCCGAATCACACTGCAAATAAACAAGGATATTTTGGAACTTGTATCACTTCTCCGGCAAGTGGCAGCACGTTGCGCCGGTTGGCACTGATTGTCCGGGTCAAGCCTCTGTCGGACATCGCCTTAAGGGCGTAACTTTGCACCCGAACGGCAGGGTACGCCGCAGGTAGCGCAGCCCGGAGTTTGAAAGGAATCATCCCCAATCCGTCCCCGACGGATTTTTATGTTCACCTGAACATAGCAAGGTATGTTTTCAGCCGCTCAAAACATTTTGAGCAGCCACGAAAACGCCTTGCCCTTGCAGGGGGCGGGCTTTCCCTCCGAAGTCGGGAAGCCTCTCAAACCTGCGGTGCTGTGCCTCAAAGCGGCGGCTTATGCCGTCAATCCGCTAAATCCAAAGTAATATGAGTGAAAAAAGAAGAAACAAAGGCGGGAGAAATCCCAAACTCGACCCGGCGGTGTTCCGCTACACCGTCCGTTTCAGTGAGGAGGAACACAACCGTTTCCTCTCCATGTTCGAGAAGTCAGGCGTAAACGCCAAGTCGGTTTTCCTGAAAGCGCACTTCTTCGGGCAGCCGTTCAAGGTGCTGAAAGTGGACAAGACGCTGGTGGATTACTACACCAAACTGTCCGATTTTCATGCGCAGTTCCGCGCGATAGGCACGAACTACAACCAAGTAGTGAAGGAACTGAGGCTGCATTTTTCCGAGAAAAAGGCGATGGCGTTGCTTTACAAGTTGGAGCAACAGACCGTCGAACTCGTAAAACTGAGCCGTAAGATTGTGGAACTTTCAAGGGAGATGCAGGAAAAATGGTCGCAAAAATCAGTGTAGGAAACTCGTTGTATGGCGCACTTGCCTACAACGGGGAGAAGATCAACGAGGCGAAAGGGCGGCTTCTGACAACCAACCGCATCTACAATGACGGTACGGGAACGATGGACATCCACCGGGCTATGGAGGACTTTCTCGCTCTGATGCCCGTGCGGTCGAAGGTGGAGAAACCGGTGGTGCATATCTCGCTCAATCCGCATCCCGACGATATTTTGACGGACACGGAGCTTCAGAACATCGCGCGGGAGTATCTGGAGAAGATGGGCTTCGGCAACCAGCCGTATCTCGTTTTCAAGCATGAGGACATCGACCGCCACCATCTGCATATCGTGACGGTCAGGGTGGACGAGAACGGCAGGAGCATAGACACCCGGAACAATTTTTACCGGAGCAAGCAGATAACACGCGAACTGGAACGGAAGTACGGGCTGCATGACGCGGAACGCAAGAATCGCCGTCTTGACACGCCGCTGCGCAAGGTGGACGCCTCTGCGGGCGACGTGAAGAAGCAGGTGGGGAATATCGTTAAGGCTTTGAACGGGCAATACCGTTTCCAGACGATGGGCGAATACCGTGCCCTCCTTTCCTTATATAATATGACAGTGGAGGAAGCACATGGCAATGTGCGCAGACGTGAGTATCACGGGCTGGTCTATTCCGTCACGGACGACAAGGGCAACAAGGTCGGCAATCCTTTCAAGTCCTCGCTGTTCGGGAAGTCCGTCGGCTATGAAGCCGTACAGAAGAAGTTTGCCCGTTCCAAGCAGGAGTTTAAGGAGAGGAAACTTGCCGACATGACGAAACGCACCGTCCTTTCCGTGCTGGAAGGCACGTATGACAAGGAGAAGTTTGTAGCCACCCTCAAAGGAAAGGGCATCGACACCGTACTACGCTACACGGAGGAAGGGCGCATCTACGGAGCCACGTTCATCGACCACCGTACGGGCTGCGTGCTGAACGGCTCACGCATGGGCAAGGAACTTTCCGCCAACGCCTTGCAGGAACACTTCACGCAGCCTTACGCTGGACAGCCGTCGATTCCGCTTTCCGTTATGGTGGAGGGACAAGAGGACAAACAAGGATATTCCGGAGGGGAATACGAGAACCATTCGGGTGGTATGAACCTGTTTGCCCCCGAAGGTCCGGCAGTGGACGCCGAGGAGGAAGCCTTCATCCGGGCGATGCAGCGCAGGAAGAAAAAGAAGAAGCGCAAGGGCTTGGGAATGTAATCGAAAATATCAACAATCAAAAAAATCAATGTATGTCACAACAAGAAGACGATTTGAGGGCGTTGGCGAAAATCATGGATTTTCTGCGTGCCGTGAGTATTATTTTAGTGGTCATGAACGTGTACTGGTTCTGCTATGAAGCCATACGGCTCTGGGGCGTGGACATCGGCGTAGTGGACAGAATCCTGATGAACTTCAACCGCACGGCGGGGCTGTTCCGTTCCATCCTCTACACGAAACTATTTGCCGTCCTCCTGCTTGCCCTGTCCTGTCTGGGGACAAAGGGCGTGAAGGGCGAGAAAATCACGTGGGGGAAAATCTGGGCGGTCCTTGCCGTGGGCTTCGTGCTGTTCTTCCTCAACTGGTGGATACTGGCCCTGCCATTGCCGGTGGAGGCGGTGACGGGACTGTATATCCTGACCGTTGGCGCGGGCTATGTATTCCTGCTGATGGGCGGTCTGTGGTTGAGCCGCCTGTTGAAGCACAACCTCATGGATGATGTGTTCAACAACGAGAACGAGAGCTTCATGCAGGAAACAAGGCTTATCGAAAGCGAGTATTCGGTCAATCTTCCGACACGGTTCTACTACAAAAAGCGTTGGAACAACGGATGGATCAATGTGGTGAATCCTTTTCGTGCCTCCATCGTGTTGGGTACGCCGGGTAGTGGAAAGTCATACGCGGTGGTAAACAGTTTCATCAAGCAGCAGATTGAAAAGGGCTTTTCGATGTATGTATATGACTTCAAATTCAGCGACTTATCTACAATCGCCTACAACCATCTGCTGAACCACCCGGAGGGTTACAAGGTGAAGCCGAAGTTCTACGTGATAAACTTCGACGACCCGCGACGCTCGCACCGCTGTAATCCCATCCACCCGGATTTCATGGAGGATATTACGGATGCCTACGAGAGTGCCTATACGATAATGCTCAACTTAAATAAAAGTTGGGTGCAGAAGCAGGGCGACTTCTTTGTGGAATCGCCCATCATCCTTTTCGCGGCTATTATCTGGTATCTCAAAATTTTCCAGAACGGCAAGTATTGTACATTCCCCCATGCGATTGAGTTCCTGAACCGCCGCTATGAGGATATTTTCCCGATACTGACCTCTTACCCGGAATTGGAAAACTATCTTTCTCCGTTCATGGACGCATGGCTCGGAGGGGCTGCGGAGCAGTTGATGGGGCAGATAGCAAGCGCGAAAATCCCTTTGTCAAGGATGATTTCCCCGCAGCTCTATTGGGTGATGTCGGACAGCGAGTTCACGCTGGACATCAACAATCCCGAAGAACCGAAAATACTCTGTGTGGGCAACAATCCCGACCGTCAGAATATCTACGGGGCCGCTCTCGGTCTGTATAACTCCCGTATCGTGAAACTCATCAACAAGAAAGGGATGCTGAAGTCGTCGGTCATCATCGACGAGCTGCCCACGATTTATTTCAAGGGGTTGGACAACCTTATCGCCACCGCGCGAAGCAACAAGGTTGCCGTGTGTCTGGGCTTTCAGGATTTCAGCCAGTTGGTGCGCGACTACGGTGATAAAGAAGCGAAGGTCGTGATGAACACCGTCGGCAATATCTTTTCCGGTCAGGTGGTGGGTGAAACCGCCAAGACGCTTTCCGAACGCTTCGGTAAGGTGTTGCAGAAACGGCAGTCCATTTCCATCAACCGGCAGGATGTTTCCACCTCCATCAACACGCAGATGGATTCACTCATCCCGCCAAGCAAGATTTCCGGCTTGACGCAGGGTATGTTTGTCGGTTCGGTGTCCGACAACTTCAACGAGCGTATCGAGCAGAAGATTTTTCATTGTGAGATTGTCGTGGATGCCGAGAAGGTGAGGCGCGAGGAGAAAGCCTACAAGAAAATCCCCGTCATTACCGACTTTACGGACGGGGACGGCAACGACCGCATGAAGGAAACGGTTCAGGCGAATTACAGGCGCATCAAGGAGGAAGTGAAGCAGATTGTTCAAGAGGAACTGGAACGTATCGCAAATGATGAAAACTTGAAACACCTGTTGCAGCAGAAATAACAGATTCCTTTATATATGAAAAAGGGGATGTGTCAAAACACCCAAAATATGAAAATTACCCCTGTCACAGATATCTGTAGCAAGGGTAATTTTGTTAAAAAGAGAGTTTTGACGCCCTCTTTTTATTCTCAGATTTGAGATGCTTGTTGATGGTGGTAATGGCAAGCGTCAGCAAATAATTTTTCAGCTCTGTATCGTCTTTAAGCAGTATGCTGTATTCTTCGGCAAACATTCTCAACAGTCTGGTTCTGAGTTTCGACATTTCTTCACCGAAAGGTATCTGTCGGTTTTCTTGCCAATACTCAATCACTACGGAAGATACCAGCCACTTGAACTCGGATTTCATCTCTTTGCCGAGTTTCTTGAAGCGGATTTGTTCGCTAATTGGCGGCTCGTTGTATGGCATCATGTCTGCCGGGTCATAAACGGATATACTGCCGATACCATAATCCATGATTATCGGTAAATCAGTTTTTACATCATTCTTATGTTTCTTCTTTTTAGCCATACCCGTTATTGTTGCAGGAAACCTTTACCTTTATCAGTAAGATAGTATTTCTGTTGCGGACTCTTGGAGCCTACGGGATAAAGTGAAAGGACCAAACCGGAATTTATTGCCGGATGGATATAGTTCTTTAAGAAATTCCTTTTATCTTTCATTCCCGTTTTCTCCATGATTTCTTTAGCAGAGAGAGTGTTGTTCCCAATAGCAGACAACAGTTTTCCTAACTGTGGGGTTACTGTGGGGTTACTATAGGGTTGCTGTGGGGTTGCTGTGGGGTCTTGTCCTACTGTAGTTCTTGTATAATGAAACACAATCCATACAGCATTGCCGTCGGTATGAAACTCCGGATCCGGAATACCGACACGGCGACATTCGTTTACCATAAGGGCTATGCCACGTCCCCAACTCTCCAATACTGCACTTTTGTACAGCACATTGGCTACTATCAGATTTTGTGGTTCGGAATTGTGGCCACCCAACAGTTTCTCAATGGTAATATCAGGCGGAAATGTTCCGCTGTTTTCAATCTCCACGCGGTCATCATAGATAGCAATCCCGACTGAACTGCCGGGGCGATGGTAAACACGATGTGCAAAAGCATTTATGCAACATTCTCTCAATGCCTTATATGGCACATTCAGTTCCTCTTCTCTGTACAAACCTTCAATTTTACCGGAAAGGGACAAATGCTTGAAGAAAAATGCCATTGCAGCATCCAGCAAGTTGAATATATTGCCTGTCACACGCTGATTATCTAAAAATTCATCTTTTGTCGTTCCTTTGAACCGGGCTAAACGGAGCAGACATTGGGGATAATGGTAGAAGTTTCGTCCGAATAGGACAACGGAAGCATTGTTCAGCTTTCCATCATTCAACAAGTCAAATTTTTCAAGGATGGTTCGGACATCCTCCTGCATAGAACCTTCCGGCAAACGTCCGCCTCTGATTCCTCCACGTACTGCGCCCAAGATTGCCGTTTCGTCAAGGTCGGATATTTTCAAGCTGGGATTTTGCATGGAATCCCAAGCATAGGTTCCGCCTCGCTGCATAACCAACAGGTTGTATATACCCTGCGGCATGGCAGATGTAACGCTCTCTATCCGTTGATAAGCCCTCCCCTTATAGGTGAACGGGCGCATATATCGTTGTTCTTCCGCTGATAAAGCTATAACACTTTTGTTCGTTCCCGGAATGTCTGTATAGGATATATCAATGGTCGCAAACGGCTCGATTCGTCTGATGGTTTCAGCAATATCGCGCTTCGTCTTGTCGCTCACTTCCTGACCGATAATCTTTCCCTTGTCGGTTACACCGAACAGCACCGTGCCGCCCGTACCGTTCAAGAAGGCACAAAGAGTTTCAATTCCACGCTCCAACTGCCCGGTAGTTTCTTTGAACTCAACTGTCCCGCCTTCGGCTCCGGCAATCAGTCCATTCAATATTTCGAGGTTATCTATTTTCATCCGTCATTGATTAATACTTGCAAAGTTAATGATTTTAATCGGCTTTCCGGCAGATAATAGAGTGATTGTAAATGAAGAAGGATAAGAAACCGTATAATCCGGCCGCTTATCCTTTGTTTGGCATTCGTTTATCTCCTCATCCGCTCCAATTCATCGTCATGTCGCATCTTCGCGTTCAGTTTGTCCTGCATCTTTTCAAGGAAGTAGGTGCGACTGTCGCTTTTCCTGCGTTTGATGTCCGTATAGAAGCGGTAGCAGTCTTTGGACTCCACACCGAAAAAGGAATAGAGGACAGGGGCAAGCTCTTTCAGCGAAGCCTTGCCGCCATTGATGCAGCCGGTGGCGTAGAGGGCATAGATTAGTTCTACCAACTCGACGGCATTACCGGTCCATTGCAGGGCTGGGACTGTGGCTTTGGTTTCGGATGTGGATGTTAGTGGTGGCACGGAGGTAATTGCAGAAGCGGATACCATCTTCTGCATCTTTCGGATGAATGATAACGCCTTGCGGATATACACAGTGACGACATTCTCCTCCGATGCCGACAAGTTCTGCGGATGGTGCTGTAATTCGATTTCGGCAAAAGCCAACGCCACAATAATATGCTTGGCATCATTGCCGCCGTAGCACAGGTTTATTACTTCCTGCACGAATCCGCCGTATGCCGTTTCCGTGCTACCGTTGTCTTTTCCGTTTATCAGGGCGAAAAACTGTGTTTCCGCCAATATGAGATGGTTCATTATCTTTTCTGTTTTGAGGGTTTACACTTGTTTATCAGTGTGCGCACACTGATATATGGGCAAATCATAGCCCTAAACACGAGAAAAGATTGTGAGAAAATTGTACTACATTGTTTTTCAGAAAGATAAAATTCAAAAATAATTTTATCCTTGATTGCATCCCTTGTGAAATGTGTTCAGATTCTGAACATGTGTTCACTTTCTGAGCACGGAAATTCCGCCAAGATGTTCATAATCTGAACATTTTATGCCCGTGGCTCTTTATGATAGGTAAGCCGGATTACTCCGTCCCTATAAGTTTTGTTCTCCATAAGCCGCCAGTCATTCATAGGTAGTGCTGACTTGAAAAAATGCGCTCCGTTTCCGTCGATGGTTGGAACAACGTATAGTATGATTTCATCTATCACGTTCATCCGTAACAGTCCGTTGGCATATTCGGTATTCCCGGCAGTTACTTCCAACAAATGGCAAATGCTTCCACCTTCCTCTCTCCATTCTTGAAGCACGGATACCGAATAGTCGGATGTCAGCTTATACAGGGCATTGGCACGTATTTCATCCATACCGTAATCTTCGGTTTGAAGCAACCGCTTCCGGGGATGCAGTTTCATCGGACAGCCATCTATTGAGATAACGGCAAGTAATTGTATTTTCGCCATAACGTATTTCCTTTCCTTTTTGGCGAGGCAAAAAAGTAGCGTGCAATTCACACTACTTTCAAGCGATGGCTCTGGTAAAGCCTTTACGGAGAGTACGTGAATGCACGCTATGCGTAAGCATAGCATAAGCATCACGCAATCGTCTCCGTAGTTCCAATTTACCAGATTTTCGCTTGAAACGCCTTGCGGTCTTATGTCTATATCATCGGCGAAAAGTTACCCAATCGCCTGCTATTTTCTGAAATACAATTGCAAAGTTAATCAATTATTGCCATTTACAGCCATACTCCGGTCAGTTTTCTTCATTCAATCCATATTCTACCAATTTATTATACAGCGTTGTCCTGCCGATACCCAGTATCTTTGCAGCCATTTTCTTGTTACCGGCTGCTTGTTTCAAAGCACGCAGGATACGTCCTCTTTCTTCATCCCCGCTCTTCAATGTAAAACAAGCGGAAGTAGCGGACGGTTCATTGTCAAGTTCCAAATCGGCTTCGGTTATCATATCGCCTTCTGATTGCAGGACTGCCGTCTGTATCTTCTGTTTCAACTCGCGCACGTTGCCCGGCCACGCATGGGCGAGCAGGGCATTACGGGCAGATGCGGCAAAACCTTTTACTTCACGTTCCAACTCACGGTTTGCCATTTCACGGAAGAACTCGGCCAATGGCATGATGTCTTCCGGGCAGTCGCGCAAGGGCGGCATGGTTATCACATACTCCTGCAAGCGATAGAGCAAATCCTGCCGGAACCGCTTTTCCGTTACGGCTTTCTGCAAATCCTCGTTGGTTGCAGCCACTATCCTCACGTTGGCTGTTTTGTCCTCCTTTGCTCCGACGGGACGGTAACGGCGTTCCTGTATGGCGCGGAGCAGCATCTGTTGCATCTCCATTGTTAGGTTGCCCACTTCGTCAAGGAACAGCGTGCCGCCATCCGCTTCCAGAAAATACCCCGTCTTGTTTGCTTCGGCACCCGTAAACGCGCCCTTGACGTGTCCGAAGAAGGCGGATTGTATCAATGACGGGGACAAGGCTCCGCAGTCCACTGCCACAAAAGGTTTATCGGCAAGTTTGCTTTGTTGGTGTATATGTTGTGCGATATGTTCCTTGCCCGTACCGTTCTCGCCCAGTATCAGCACGCTCATCCGGGTGGTGGCTACAAGGCGCACACGTTTCTTGATTTTCTGATAGGCTTCGCCCTGCCGGACGAATATCGGAATGTTCCATTGTAGTCGCTTTTCATGTTCTTTTTGCAGGGTGCGGATAAGCGGTATCAGTTTATCCTCCAACAACTGTTTCTGTATGTAATCCTTTGAGCCGAGCTTCATACTTTCCACTGCCGTATGCACCTCCCCGTAATTGGTCATAACGATAAACACCTGTTGTTTGTCGTTGGCACGCATCCACCGTAACAACTCTATGCTTTCACCGTCGGGGAGGCGTAGGTCGGCAACGACAATATCATCCACCTCTGACTTTACCAATAGTTTCTTGGCAGTGGCAAGATTATATGCCGACATAGTATCGAAGCTGTCTTTCTTCAGCAGGTTGCAGACATAATCGTTATAGACGGGGTTGTCCTCAATCACAAATACTTTCATCCGACAACCTCCTTTCCTTTTGCGCAAGTTCTATGATAACTGTTCCCATACGAAGCATGGCATCCACGCATTTCCGCAATTCCATTTCGGAACATTCAGATTCTTGATGCAGCAGTTCATACAGGTTCCACAAGGGTTTGTCAGCACGGATAACAGCCCATGAACTTCGCTGACGGTGTATCCATTCGTCCAACGCCTTGCGGTCATTCCTCTCCATGATTTCCCGGACAGCCTGCATATCCTTTTCTGTTTCGGTTATCAAACGGTCGAGCATCGCCCGTTTGTCACCATATGCAAGCAGAGAGGACAAGTCGGGAAGTTCATCCTTGTCCGTACTTGTCAAAAGGCATTTGTCTGATACAGCAACCAGTTCGGAAATGGAAAATGGCTTGAACAGGCAGGCGGTAAATCCATTTTCCAACAGCTCCTCTTCGCTGCAACTGCCGGAGGCGGTCGCCACGACAATGGGAATCTCTTTCGAGTTGCTGACACTTGACGAGCGTAACAACTCCAACACCTCATAGCCGTTAATCTCCGGCATCTTCATATCGGTTATCATGAGGTCGTATGTGTGCTGCCGCATGGCTTCCATTGCATCGCCAATAGTGGTGAACGTGTCGCAATGCACACCTATACCAGCATACATTTCCTTTGTCATGGATAATACCATCGGATTGTCGTCCAATACGATGACAGAATAAGGTCTTTCTATATGAGCCAGACTTTCTGCGGCTGTCTGTTCTTCAATACCAATATCGGCAGTGTTCATTGGCAACTCCACAGTAAAACGACTGCCTTCTCCTTTTTCGCTTTCCAAGCGTATAGTGCCGCCAAGCATCCCGACTATCTGTTTCACAATGCTTAACCCCAATTCGAAACCGTCTTGCGTGGCGGCGTTGGAAAGCCGCTCGAACGCTCCGAACACTCGCTGTTGTTCTTCCGCACTCATGCCGGTTCCGGTGTCCTCTACTACAAGGGTCAGCCTATTGCCGTCATAGCTTATGACAAGTGAAACGCTTCCGGCATTCGTGAACTTGACGGCATTGCCCAGCAGGTTGTCGCATATCTGTATGATGCGCTCCTTGTCGCCATTCAGGATAATACCCTCCGGGCACTCGATGGTAAGTTTAAGATCTTTTGCTTCTGCTTGTTGCGTAAACTCCGTTTGCAACAGCTCCGCGATGTTTTCCAAACGAAACGGACGGACATTCGCCTGTTCCTTGCCGCTGTCCAAGCGGAAGAAGTCAAGCAGGGAGTTGAGCATGTCGGTCATTCTCTTGGAGGCTTGCAGGATATTGTCCGCATAACCGCTTATCTTTTCTTCTTCGTTGTCCTGCATCAGTTCCGCATATCCATGTATGGCAGTCAGTGGTGTGCGTAGCTCGTGGGTGATGGTGTGCATCGCTTTCTTGCGTGAGGCTATCAACGATTCGTTTTGTTTTACGGACTTTTGCAGTTGCCCGATTAAATCTGTTGTCTTACGTTTGTACTGCTTGATGCGGGTGGCATAGCGGTGAATGATGATGTATGAAATAATGAGCAACAGCAGCATGACACCCGTTATGATACCTACCTGCAAGAACGACTTTTCACGCATAGCGGATATTTCCGCCTCACGTTCCTGCAAGTCAGCCTGCACCTTGTGGTCCATCTGCTGGATAAGGGTTTGCAGTTGGCGGTTCAGTTCCGCATTGCGGCTGGCAAGGCTGTCGGCATATTCCGACAGACGATGGCTTTGGGCACGTTGTTGCGCTATCATATCACGGTTCAGTGTGTAGAGCATCGTGGTGGTCGTCGTCGGAGGTGCTTCCTGTTTCTTGCCGAACAACCCGAGAAAACCTTTCCTCCTCTGTTTCTTCGGCTCTTCCTGCCTGCTCGTTTGCACTATCACCGGCACCTGCTTGGCTATCCGGCGGTTGATGTCCGCCTGTTGTTCCAGAGCCTCCATGATGGCGCACAGCCGCTTTTCCTTGTCCTCCAGCAAGTGGCGCACGCTGTCTATGCGCACCGATTCGTAATGGCTCTTGAAGCGGCAAAGCATACTATCCACCGTCATCCGTTGCCGCCGGTATGCCGCCACATCCTTATCGTCCCATTCCAGCACCGACTCGCCCAAAAGAGACAACTCCACCACACCCACATACGCATCGTGTGTTTCCTTGCGGAAGCGGTTGATTTCACGGTTCTCCCGTTCCAGCAACTCCAAGTCGCGCCATTCTCCGAGCCACGTGCAGATGATGCCGCCCACCAGCAGGACTATCAACAGATAGCCTGCGGCAAGCATCTTGCGGAAATGCTTGGTAGTGGTAACGAATTGTTCGCTCATTTGCTGTTTGTGTAAATACCGTTATTTAAAATACGCATATAGGTCGTGGAACTTCGCAGGTTCATGGATGAGAATGGCGGCCATGCTGCCTATGACCGCCACCAGAATTATATATCCGAATAGAATTCTACTCCTCAATGAAACAACCATTCTTCCCTTATTTACAATTGTTATAATTATTAAGGCATCTGACCACCGGCGATAGGTGGAATTTCTGTTAGTATGGGATTTCTCGGGATTGAGTTAAAAATTCTTTGGCCACGTATGGCTTGACTTGGAGGAGCGTTTTCATTTACATCAAGCCGATAACATCTATCGTTAAATGTTATAATTCCCCAAATACCAATGGTTCCTGGGATTCTCGCCAATCCTTCAGTAGGTTTAAAAAGAACAACATTATCTATTATTCGATTTTTAACCGCCCGATTCCATGATGTTTTAATACTATTGTTAGGCGTTGGAATATGAGCAACATACCTAATGCCATTGTGCCTAAAACTGGCCATATAACACCCCGAAAAACCTGAACTTAAAGTATCTATGCCATTTGAAGCAACGACTGCTATTCTATCCGCAATATATATGACACAGGCGTAGTCTAATCTAAGAAAACGATAGTTACGGGTATATCCTTTTATTTGAAATGTCAAATTACTTTGCGTGAAAATCGGAGGGGTCAAACCTACATTATAAATATTTTGATAATGAAACCGTGCAATATTTGTCATTACTGCTTGACTGTTTGGCAATCTTAATGCTTGAATCAAATTCATATATTTACTTACTGTTACTTTCGTTTGTTATAGGCTCGATACATGATGCCATTATATCCATCAGTTTAGACAGACCTTCGGTCTGCGGCTGCTGACTGGCTGTCACATGTATCTGGTATTTTGCCGTTTGGTTGGTCATGCGGGTGTTCTCGCGGGCGGTCGTGACTTTGCCGCTGATTTCCGCATTTATAAACCAATGTTTTGCAGAAGCTTTTGCCTCTACTTCTGCGTTGGTAGTGCTTTTTACGTTTGATGTATCGGTAACCTCCATCTGGAAATCGACATCCACGCGATCTATGAGCAGGGAAGGAATAGGCACCAATCCTATAAACGGAGCCTTGACACTTTGTGGCATTGTTGTCATTACTCCATCCTGCTGTATCGGTCTTTTAATATCGAATTCCAATACACGAGCTGTTTTACCGTCGTCATCAAAAGCAATTTGCTTGTAGAAATTCCATGCTGTCGCTGCCAATTCCTGTTGTGCTTCGGCTGCTGCAATAAGTGGAGCTGCAATAAGTTCCCGCATGGGAAGCCCCTTGAATTTGTCAGTCACGTTTGAATCTGCTTTAAGAACTGGAGAAGTTTCTCTGTTTTGAGTCTCTTCCAATGCAGCGGAGATAATTTCTTTCGCCTGTCCGCTTACATTTTCATTCAAGTTTTCCGCATTTTCTTGTTGCCCTTGGTTCTTTATTTCTTCTGCCATAACATTTGAATTTTAAAATTGTTAGATATTTTTTACAAAATCGTCAATGATTCGGGAAATACTCTCCGGAGTCTCCTGAACCTTAAAATTGACGCAAACCTCCATGACATCATCCGCATTCGGTTTTATGTTGCTCATCTGCATCTGGAGATTGGCTCTGTGCGGACTGGATAACAGCAAGTTGTTTTCCGGGATCTGTGATTCCACGCTTCCGACCTTCGCCTTGAACTTTATCTGCACATTATCCATTGCAAGATAATGATGGGATATCAAGGCTATAAGTGGAATATCAATAGTCTTGTCTCCAACCATGATTTTTTTTGATTGGAACGTATTTGCGTTATTTGCATTTGTTCCTTCAAAAAGTCTGGTCAGATTTTGTATCTGATGATTCTGTAATGTATCTTGTGCACAGTTTACGGCGTACTGCAAACCATTCATAATATCAGAGAATGAATTGGTTTGAACACTGTCCGGCTCATCGTCATTATTTTTCTTGCCTCTGTGAAAAAGTCCCATGTTTTTAATTTAAATACTTGATTTGTTGTCTTTAATGAGCACCAATCTTGACAATGTCCGGCTTACAGCTTCCATATTTACACTGGAGACTATATTATTATTGACAATGCCTTGATGCCAAAACCAATATGGTGGATTCTCCGTGTGTTCCATCACGTCCTCCTTTCTTTATTGGGGTTATACTTCGGTTCTTTCCGTTGCGGGCGGAACTTTTTCCGCCCGACGGTTTACTGCTTCCTCAAGGTAGGCAATGCTCCATTAAGTTCGTAACGCCACTCTGAGCCTGCGTTCTGCAAGGCGGTGTTCATGGCATCGACGGCTTTCTGCCAGGTAACGTAAGTGCCGTCCACCTTCGTGGATTCGGGGGCGGTCTTATAGCCTCGTTCCTGATTGTTCTTCCAATAGCAGGCGGTCACGGTGGTGTAGCTATCTCCAAACAAGCCGCCGATATGCACATTGCCGGTGCTGCTACCCGTACTGGTTACGTTGCCCGTGGCATAGCAGGCAAGGACGCGGCTTCCTCCGTTTAATCCCACTACACCGCCGCCAAAGTTATTCTTTTGGGAAGCTATTTCTAAGGTCACGTTGCCTGTGGCATAGCAAGCTGTCATGGTGCCCCATTTTTCTCCTGCCACACCGCCGACATAGTGCTTTCCCTTCACAGTGGCAGAGGAGCTGCATCCGATGATGGAACCGGCCTTTTGTGAACCCACCACACCGCCGACACAATCTGTGCCGCTGACGCTACCCGACACCGAGCAGTTTTCAATGGTGCCCCAGCTATATCCTACCACGCCGCCAGTACAGCCAAACATGTGATTGCTTGTTATCTGTATGCCTTCCATCACCACGTTCTTCACCATACCAGCTCTATTGAGATAGCCGAACAGACCCACAAATTGGTCATTTGTCGTAACGGTCAACCCCGTGATGGTATGGCCGCCGCCGTCGAAAGTGCCTTTGTATGAGTTATCGAAGCTTGTGCCTATCGGCGTCCAGCCTTTGCCCGTCAGATCAATGTTTTTGTCGAGGGTAATGTTAATGTCGGTCTTACCTCCGTTCACTAATTCGGCTACATGCATCAGGCCATCGGCGGATGTCACGGTGTAGCTGCCGTTGCCCTCTATGGTATATCCCGGGTCTTTTGCCGCAGTGAGGGAAACAGTGTAGGTATATTCACCGCCCGCCCGCCAGTCGGTAGCATTCTTCATCTTATAGACGAAGGTCTTGCCGTTAGTGAAGGTGCAGGTAATGAAAATCTTGCCAGCTGCCACACTTTGCGGGGCTACGAGGGTGGTGTAGGTGTTGCTGCCCTTGTCATACGGGGTGATTTTATCCGGATTGCCATTCTCTGTGGAGAGGCCCGTCAACTGTACGGATGCCAGCCCCTCGGTGTAGTCCGTCAGAACGATGGTCACCAGAGCCGTGTGGTGGGTAAAGCGGAGCGTGGGACTGCCATAGGTCACCGTCTGCCCGTCGGCTACGATAAGGTCGCTGCCCTCGAAGTCTTTCCGGGTACTTTGGTTGGCTTTTACCTTCACAGCAGGCGGAGTTGTCTCGCCCTCGCTGTAGGGCCACCACGCTGTGACGGCGATGTCGTTGTGGTTGGTCCAGCGGTGCGGGTCGGTGGAGGTCAGCGTGGTGCTGGTGGGGTCGGTGGTGGAGGGCGTCACGTTGTATGCCTTCACCGTGCCGTCCATCAGGACTGCTACGCTTTGCACGCCCTCCCAGTCGCCGTCCACGGTGGAACGGGTATTGGCAATGGCTGTCGCAGCGGGGTTCAGCCCCGTGGCGGTAAAGACGATGGATGTGCCTTCCGCCCCTTCCGGCAGGAAGCCCGCTTCGTCCTGCGTGCAGGCGGCAATGCCGAGCAGCAGGGCTATGGCTGCAGATGTATGGATGATTGTTCGTTTCATGATGCGTGTTGTTTAGGGTTCGTTATTGTTTCTTTTGCAATACGGGCAGACCGTCGGTGCCGAGTACCCACTGGTAGTCGCCAGCGGTGAGGGCGGTGTTCATGCCGTCGACGGCTGTCTGCCATTTCACTGTCGCGCCGTCCACCTTCGTGGCATCTACCTTTTCTCCATGATCACGGAATACTCCTTGCCCGACATTGCCTCCCCAATAACAGGAAGTTATAATTTTGTAGTTATAACGCACTATAGCTCCGGATTCATACTCTTTCAATGTGCCGTCGAACCAGCAAGCGGTGATTCTGCCATAATTTAAATCGGCTATACCACAAGTTCTACCATATGCAGAAATTTTTCCCGTCACAGAGCAGGCAATGATTTGGCCATTATTTTGCTCCACTATTCCAGCTGCTGATCCACTATTGCCATACAGATTCACATCTATGAGTTGTAAGTTCTTTATCACTCCACGTTCATTTAATAACCCAAAAAGTTCAGTAGTCGCTGCTGAAAAGTTTAATCCCGTAATGCGGTGTCCCTGCCCATTAAAGATGCCGGAGTAACCTGGCCATGTGCCTATCCGTGTCCATTCCCTACCCGTCAGGTCGATGTCGGCGGTGAGGGTGCAATTTATTGATTCATCTTTTTGTACGGCTTTGTTCCATGCCAGCAAGCCGTCGGCGTTATAGACCGTGTAACTGCCGTCGTTCTGTATAGAATAACCCAAATCCTCAGCCTCACCGCTCTCGCTGCCACCGTCAGCCCAGTCACCGATAGTGCAGCCATCTAATGTCAGGCCAGTGGCGTTCACCTTAACGGTATATTTATAGCGACTGCCTGCTGCCAACACGACGTTGTTCTGCGGCCGGAAGTAGAAAGTGCCGCTGCCGAGTTCCACCCTGATGAACGGCTTGCCTGCCACAACGGTCTGCGGGGCGGTCAGTGCCTCGTAGGTGTTGCCGCTTGCGTTGTAAGTCTTGATGGCGGTCGGGTTGCCGTTATCGGCGGACAGGCTCACGAGGCTCACCGTGGCACCAGCGACGCTCGTGAATCCCGTGCCGGGCTTCAGTTCGATTGTCACGCGTGCCGTGCGGTGGGTAAATTCAAGAGTCGGGTTGTTAAATTCCACCTTCCGGTTCTCAGCAGAGATGAAGTCGCTGTTTTGGAAGTCAGCCAGTTTGCTTTGGTCTTCTGCCACCTTCACGGCAGGCATCTGTGTGATGTCAGCCTTGTCGAAGGGGCACCATGCCGATACGGTAATCGGGTCGCGGCTGGTCCAGTAGTACGGGTCGTTCTCGCGTGAAAGCGTGGCACTCTTGAAATCGGTAGAAGCCGTTACGGTGTATTCCTTTACCGCATCGCCCATCTTGAGTGCCACGGAAGTGACGCCCTGCCAGTCGCCGTCCACAGCGGCACGGGTGGAAGAGGCTGCCAGCGGCGTTGCTTCTACGGACAGTCCGGTGGCACGGATGACGACGGGGTATTCACCTTCGGGCAGACGGTTATCGCCAGCAAGTTCGTCCTGCGTGCAGGCGGCGAGGGCGAACAGCAGTGCGGTGGCTGCGGGGATAAATAATCTATGTCTCATAATTCTTCATTCTAATCGATTAATTATTAAAATCCTACAGGTCAGCACCCACATCTCCACCGTCTATATCGTTCCACTTTGCAATGGTGGCTTCGCTGACTTCAAGGACTTTGTTGCGTACCTTGACGGTATAGGTATAGTTGTTGCCCGCCTGCAGTGCGCCTTCGGGCATGGTGAGTGTGGCATGATATTCCTGACCTTTGTAATTCACAACCAACGGCAGGGATGCAACTGTCTGCGGGAAGAGGATGATCGATGACGTGAGAACGCCGTCTGCCAAATTCATGGCCAGTTCTCCGGTCTGTGCCCCGTTGTCTGCGGTGGCAATACCGTCGGCCGTGTTGAACGTACCGGTGAGTAACAATCCGTCCAGCGTGTAACGTTCAGGCTTGACCACGCTGAAATTCACGCCGTCGCCCGCCTCGAAGGTAAGGGTTATCTGGCTCATGCGGTGGTGGAAGGAGTTGTCTTCACCGCCTTTGGCGGTTTTGTCGGTGAAGCTTACTACCGGGTTGTTTTTGTCTCCCGTGGCTCCTGAAGCAAAGAGGAAGTCGATGGCAGGCTGGTTCTGCTGCGCCGTGGCATCGGTCGTGGCTGTGAGGATGCCTCCCGCCGCGTTGTACGGATAGTAGGCGCGGAAAGTATGGGTCTTTGTATCTTCGATATAGATGACCTTTCCTTCTGCCTCAAATTTTCCGTTCTTCAGGATGAAAGGCACGTTGCCGTACTGGGAATCGTTGCCGATGTCGGTGATGCCGATACGGTCGCCGCCAGTCCAGGTGGTTCCGCTGGCGCGGGTGGCGGGGGCGATGTCGGCGGTAAACTGGGCGGCCACGGGGTCACCGTTCAGGTTCTCGTTGTCGTTGTTGCAGGCTACCAGTGCGAGGGCGAGCATCGCAAGTGCAAAAAATCTTGTCTTCATTATATTCTGTTATTATATTAGTTAAATTCCATTTCAATAATTGCTGCACCTTAGCAAAATCAAAGCAAGCTTTGCTTCTGCGTTCGGTTTGCTAATTATTTACAAATCGGCACCCACTTCGCCACCGTCTATCGGTTTCCAACCGGTAATTCCGGCTCCGTCCACTTCCATGCCTTCGGGAGTCTCAACCAGCGTTCCGCCGAGGGTCAGCGATTCGCCCTTTCCGGTGTTGAACCCCTTGAGGGCTTCCGTGATGTCGCTTTTCAGCGTCGTGGGGGTCGGGTTGCCGTCCGCATAGCGGATTTCACCCGTCAGCAGTTGTTCCGTGCCGGTCACACCCAGCAACCGCACCGTGGCTTTCCACTTGCCGGCATCGTCACCTTCGGTTATCTTGGTGAAGGGCAGCACGACGTTCGAAGCGGCTCCGTAGGTATCGGTAGCGAAATCGAGTGTTCTGGCTGCACCCGTCAGATGGGCAACAATCTCCGTGATGCGTCCGGCGGCATCACCAGTAGGTTCGACGACAAGCGTCAGTTCGCGTACCTGCTGCTTCATTGCGGCGGTCAGCGGATAGTCCTTGTCTTTCTCGATGGTCACCTGTTCCGTATAGGTGAAGAACCATCCCGGGGCATTGTTCACAAAGGTATCCGTGCCTGCCCGGGTTCCCGTGGCTGCGGCAATGGTGGCTGTGGTGCCGTTCACCGTGATTCCTTCAGCCGGGTTCCACACCGCAAGGGTGTAGCTGCCCGGAGCAAACAGATGGTCGGGGGTATGGGTGGCGGAAGTCTCCGTACCCGTATAGTCACCCATGGTGACCGTCCATGTGGCAGGTATGTCGATACCTTCACCGCGGGCCGACCAGTCGGCTGTCACCGCAATCTTCCCGTAGTCGGGATGCGGCGTGTCATAAAGCGTGTCCTTCACGCAGGAAGAGAGCAGCACGGCGGCTGCCATTCCCATCATATTTATATATTGTCTTGCTTTCATATTCTATTCCTCCGTATTAGAATAACTTCCATACCAATGTCACACCGGCATTGATGGGACCACACCAATCTTTTGTCTCGTTGCCGCGGCGTACACGTACACCGTCGATGACTTCATATTTTTCGAAATCGGCATTCAGGTAGCCCAAACCGAGGTTGAAATCAAGAGCCAGTGCCTTGTTCAGCCGCAGCTGATAGCCGGCGGTGATGCCGCCACCCATCAGGTCGCCCTGCTTGCCTGTTTCGGAGAGCTTGTAGTTGAACTGTCCGGCCTTGAACATCGCGCCCAGATACCAGGCTTTCTTCTCACCCATATAGTAACGCACTTCCGGAGCCACTTCCCAGAGTGCATAGCGGTGGTCCTTGTCGCTCCACGTCCATGAAGTCCACGAGCCGTTTACGGCAATGCCCCACGATGGGCAGATGCGCCATTCCACGCCAAGATCTGGTGTCAGGGTAGCCCAGCGCAGCAGGTTGGCACGCAGGGAGAGATGATAATCAGTTGTGATT
>OHBE01001355.1_pt1 | contig 21511 bp, 21 predicted proteins | sample 1577231 | NCBI WGS metagenome assembly OHBE01 (sample SAMEA3541506, study PRJEB24748) | human gut metagenome | biome: human gut; feature: human-associated habitat; material: faeces | place: China | collected 2012 | reverse complement strand
GCAGCTGCCGGAGCGGTGCTTAAGCCGCAAGGCGGGAATTGTGCGGTGTTGCCCAAAAGCTCTGGAACTGAGGAATTTTTTATGGCTAAGAAAAAAATCCGCCTGATTGCACGGCTGGATGTCAAGGATACCAACCTCGTCAAAGGCATCCAGTTGGAGGGCCTGCGCAAGCTGGGGGATCCCAACCTGTTTGCACGGGAATATTATGAGCAGGGCATTGACGAGCTGCTGTACATTGATATTGTGGCCAGCCTGTATAACCGTAACAACCTTTCGGATATTGTGCGCAAAACCGTGGATGATGTGTATATCCCGGTCTGCGTGGGCGGCGGTCTGCGCAGCGTCGAGGATGTGCGCCACATTCTTTCCATGGGGGCGGATAAGGTTGCCATCAACACGGCGGCCATCAAACGCCCGGAGCTGATCACCGAGGTTGCCAACGCCTTTGGCAGCCAGTGCATGGTGCTTTCCATCCAGGCCAAGCGCAACCGCACCTGGCCCGGCAAGTGGGAAGCTTATTATGACAACGGCCGCGCCCATTCTGGTTATGATGTAGTGGAATGGGCCAAACGCGGCGTGGCGCTTGGGGCAGGGGAGATCCTGCTGATGAGCGTGGACAACGAGGGCCTGCAGCGCGGCATGGACCTGGAACTGATCGAGGCTGTGACCAAGGCGGTCAATGTGCCGGTCATCTGCGGCGGCGGTGTTGGCTGCGGGGATGACATTGTGGACGGTGCCAAAGCCGGTGCCGATGCTGTGGCCTGCGCCGCAGTGCTGCACTATAAAAAAGAAACCGTGCAGGAACTGAAAGATGAAATCCGCGCAGGCGGGGTGGAGGTGCGCCGGGTATGAAAGTAACAGTGATCGATTACGGTCTGTCCAACCTGCTCAGCGTGCAGCATGCGTTCGCCCATTTTGGGGCAGAAGTACAGGTGACCAGCAGCCCGGCAGATGTTCTGGCAGCCGATGCCCTGGTGCTGCCCGGCGTGGGCGCTTTCCAGGACGGCATGCAGGGGCTGGAACAGCTGGGGCTGATCGAGCCCATCAAGCAAAAGACGGCCCAGGGTACCCTGTTGCTGGGTATCTGCCTTGGGATGCAGATGCTGTTTGACGAATCCGAAGAATTCGGCCTGCACAAGGGCCTTGGCCTGATTCCCGGCCGCGTGGTGCGCATCCCGGATGTGGACGTGGACGGCAGCCCCCAGCGGGTGCCGCACATCAGCTGGAACCCACTGTACCCGGCGGGCGGCCGCACGGATTTTTCCGGTACCGCCTTGCAGAATGTGCAGCCGGGACAGGAATGCTATTTTATCCACTCTTATGAAGCAAAGCCCGCAGCGGAGGAATACCGCCTGGCCGATACCGTGTATGGCGGCCGCAAGGTGTGTGCCGCTGCCCAAAAGGGCTGCGTGATCGGCACCCAGTTCCACCCGGAAAAATCCGGCCCGGTGGGGCTTGGCATCATCAAAGCCTACCTGGACCTGTGCGCCCAGGCAGAATAACAGGGAAATAAAACGGATTTTCAAACGTAAGATAATCCAATGCCGGGGAACGTTCTGCGCGAGCGTTCCCCTTTTTTGTTGTTGGTTTTGCTAAACTGATGGGTGAATTTTGGGCGGAGTTGTACAATTTGGTGCAAATTTGCCTGCAAAAATGGCACCAAAAGTCCATAAAAGTCCGAAAAATGGTCATTTATCTATTCCCAAGGACAAAAGTTTGGTGTATAATAATACCTGTAACTTGGTTAATTAAATGACAATCTTTCTGGAGAGGTGTCTGTGCATGAAAAAGCTGATATTGGTCACAAGCCCGCCGGCCTGCGGAAAAACCTTTATTTCCAAGCAGCTGGCAAAAGCGCTGAACCACGTTGTCTATCTGGATAAGGATACCCTGATCCCTTTGTCCAAGCAAATCTTTGCGGTGGCGCACCAGCCGTATGACCGCAGCAGCATCTTTTTTGAAAAATATATCCGTGACCTGGAATATCGTGTGGTTCTGGACCTTGCTATGGAAGCGCTGGAGTACGATGATATTGTGCTGATTAACGCCCCCTTTACGCAGGAGATCCGTGACCTTGACTATATTACCACCCTGCGTGCCGAGCTGAAAAAGAAGCAGGCGGAGCTGGTTGTGATTTGGGTAGATACTGACCCCAAAGTGTGCCACCAGCGCATGATCGACCGCGCCAGCGACCGTGACATGTGGAAGCTGAACCACTGGGACGAATATATCCTGGGTGTCAACTTTAACCCGCCGCTCAGCTTAAAGCTGGAAAACCAGCCCGATTCGCTGCTGATCTTCCACAATTCTTCCAATGAAGAGTTTGAAGAGAGCATGAAAACCATTGTTGCCCAGTTGGAAGCCGCTGTGGCCAACCGTGTGGAGATCCCGCGCACCCGGTATTGATACTGTCTGTTTTTTATTCCCATTGTGCCGCTTTGGCATGATGGGATTTTTTATTTGCTGTCTGAAATTGCTTTAATTGCTTTTACCGCCGGGGTATGGTATAATCTATTCTGTATCAATCTGCAAAGCAGGGCGCTGCTTTGCGGCAAAAATCAACAGCAAAAGGGGCAGGGCATATGGCAAAGGATCTTCTGGTCGGTTCCACCGGTTTTGTGGGGGGCAACCTGGCGGCAAAACATGCGTTTGCCGCGGTATGTCATTCCACCGATATTGCCGCGCAGTTCGGTGTCAAGCCGGATCTGTGCGTGTACGCCGGGGTGCCCGCCGCCATGTTTTTGGCGAATGCAGACCCGGATGCCGACCTTGCCGTGATGGCCGCCGCGCGGGAAAACCTGCGCCAGATCGCCCCCAAACAGCTGGTGCTGATCTCCTCCATCGCTGTCTATGCCGACAGCAGGGGAAAGGACGAGCAGAGCCCCATGACACCGGACGGCCTGCCCGCCTATGGCCGCAACCGCCTGCAGCTGGAACGATGGGTGCGGGAGGATTACCCCAATGCGCTGATTGTGCGGCTGCCTGCCCTATACGGCATTGGGCTGAAAAAGAACTTTTTGTTTGACCTGCACACCATCACCCCGGCTATGCTCAAGCCGGAAAAATATACCGAACTTGCACAAAAATCCCCCCTGGTACGGGATGGCTATACCCTGGCAGATAACGGCTTTTATAAGCTCAACGGTGCGGTGGATGCCGCGGCCCTGCGGGAATTTTTTGCGGGCAATGATTTTAACGCCCTTGCCTTCACGGATTCCCGCAGCCGTTACCAGTTCTATCACCTGGCCCGCCTGTGGCAGGATGTGCAGACCGCGCTGCAAAACGGCCTGACCACCCTCAACCTGACCACCCCGCCCGTTACGGCGGCGGAGGTTTACACCACAGTGACCGGCAAAGCCGACTGGCAGAACGAGCTGCCCAAGCCCCCGTTTGATTATGACCTGCGCAGCCGGCATGCTGCGCTGCTGGGCGGGGCAGACGGATACCTGTGTACAAAACAGCAGGAGCTGGATGAGATCTGCGCCTTTATGCGCGCATGGAGGAACTGAGGATGTCCGAACTGAAACTTGCAATTTCCAATATTGCGTGGGATAAAGCGGATGACGAAGCTGTTTACGCTGCCATGCAGCAGAACGGCTTTACCGGGCTGGAAATTGCCCCCACCCGTATTTTCCCGGAATATCCGTATGAAAACCTGACCGGAGCCGCTCTGTTCGGCGGCTACCTGCTCAACCGCTGGGGGTTCCATGTACCCAGCATGCAAAGCATCTGGTACGGCCAGACCGGCAATATTTTTGACCCCGTGCAAGCCGAAGAATTGCTGGATTATACCGCCGAGGCGTTCCAGTTTGCCCACACCATCAACTGCCCCAGTCTGGTGTTCGGCTGCCCCAAAAACCGCCGCCTGGACCCGCCGCACACCGCGGCGGAGGGTGATGCCTTTTTTGCCAAGGCCGGTGCGCTGGCGTCCCACTATGATGTGGTGCTTGCCATTGAGGCCAACCCCCCGGTATACACCAACTACCTGAACAATACAGCCGATGCTTTTGCCATGGTCAAACGGCTGCAAAGCCCCGGCCTTGCGGTTAATCTGGACCTTTCCACCATGATCTCCAACGGCGAGCGCCTGCGGGATTTTGTGGATGATATCAAATACGTCAGCCATGTTCATATCAGCGAGCCGGGGCTGGAACCCATTGTTCCGCGCCAGGAACACAAAGAACTTGCCATGCTGCTGAAAGCCGTTGGCTACAGCGGCGATGTTTCCATTGAGATGAAGCGGACGGATGTGGAAACCGTCCGCAAGACCCTTGCCTATATTGCGGAGGTGTTTGCATGAGCCTGCAGCCAGTGCCGATCCAGAATGTTCCCGGCGTGCCGGATTATACCTGCACCGCCTTTTTGCCCAAAAGCAGCGATTACTGCCTGCTGATCCCCGTCATCAATGAGGGCTCCCGCATTTTGACCGAGTTGGGCCGCGCCCAGAAAGCCGGGGTGGACCGTTTGGTGGATATTGTCATCTGCGACGGCGGCTCCACCGATGGCAGCATGAACCCCGATACGCTGGAGCTGTACGGGGTGAACACCCTGCTGGTCAAAACCGGCCCCGGCAAACAGGGTGCCCAGCTGCGCATGGGCCTGCATTTTGCCCTGACCTTTGGCTATAAGGGCGTGCTGACCATTGACGGCAACAATAAGGATTCCATCGAGGATGTTCCGGAATTTGTTGCCAAGCTGAAAGAAGGCTATGACCTTGTGCAGGGCAGCCGGTTTATCCCCGGCGGTCATGCCATCAATACGCCCAAAACGCGCTATGCGGCGGTACGGCTGATCCATGCGCCAATCATCAGCGCGGCAGCCCACCAGTGGTTTACCGATACCACCAACGCTTACCGCGCCTACAGCCGCGAATACCTGACCCACCCCGATGTGCAGCCGCTGCGGGATGTGTTTATGGGGTACGAGCTGCTGGCCTACCTCAGCATTCGTGCCACTCAGCTGGGTCTGCGCGCCTGCGAGGTCCCCGTGACCCGCGCATACCCGGCATCCGGCAAAACGCCGACCAAGATCAGCGGCTTTAAGGGCAACAGCAATCTGTTGCAGGTGCTGTTTGCCGCTGCAACGGGCAAGTATAACCCGTAATCGGGCAGGGGTGCCCGGCATAGTAATAGATTATCGGAGGTCCTGTGCATGACAGTGGATAAAATCATTATTGGTGCTGGCCTGTATGGCCTGTACGCAGCCCAAAAGTGCGGCGCGGCAGGCCAGCGGGTACTGGTGCTGGAGCGGGACCCCGCCCCGTTCATGCGCGCGACCTATATCAATCAGGCCCGCGTACACATGGGCTACCATTACCCGCGCAGCTACTCCACGGCCATCAAGAGCGCACATTACTTCCAGCGCTTCTGCCGGGATTATGATTTCTGCCTGCACACAAGCTTTGACCAGATCTATGCCACCAGTGCACATTTCAGCTGGACCAATGCGGCCGAATTCCGCCGCTTCTGCGCCGCGGCCAAGATCCGCTGTGATGATGTTGCCCCGGAGCGCTACTTTAATAACGGTATGTGCGATGGCGCATTTTTGACCACCGAGTATACTTATGATGCCCAGGTGCTGAAAAACTGGTTCCTGGAACAGCTGGCAAAGCTGCCCAATGTGCAGGTTCTGTACAGCCATAAACCGGACAAAATTGAAAAAGCCGGCAGCGTGTGGCGGGTAACGGCGGGGGATACCACGGTGGAAGCACCGTTCATCCTGAACGCAACCTATGCGGGAGTGAACGATATCCACGCCATGCTGGGCCTGCCGCCGTTCAAAATCAAATACGAAAAGTGCGAGATCATCCTGTGCACGGTGGATGAGCGGCTGAAAAATACCGGCATTACCGTGATGGACGGCCCGTTTTTCAGCCTGATGCCCTTTGGCCAGACCGGCCTGCACAGCCTGACCAGTGTGACCTTTACTCCCCACGAAACCAGCTATGATGCGGTAGCAACCTTCCCCTGCCAGCAGCAGAGCGAGGGCAAATGCAGGCCGGGCAGCCTGTATAACTGCAACGAATGTCCGGCTAAGCCGCAGAGCGCCTGGCCCTACATGAGCCAGCTGGCCCGCAAATACCTGAAAGAAGAGTACGGCTTTGCTTATCAGGGCAGCCTGTTCAGCATGAAGCCGATTTTGAAAGCCAGCGAAATAGATGATTCCCGCCCCACCGTGGTGCGCGTGATGAACACCGAACCGATGCTGGTCAGCGTACTTTCCGGCAAGATCAACACCGTGTATGACCTGGACGAGGTATTGAACGTATGAGTGTGACAAATAAAGAAAAGAATTTTATCTCGGCTGTGGTCTACCTGCACAACGATGGTGCCCAGGCCGTGCGGTTTTTTAAGGCGCTGAACGCCGTGCTGGACCAGCACTTTGAACAGTATGAGCTGGTTGCCGTGGATGACGCCTGCGCCGATGATACCATCCCCACCCTGCGGGACTGGGCCAAAGCGCTGGAAAAGCCGTTGACCATCCTGCACCTGAGCCTGCACCAGGGGCGCGAGACCGCCATGAACGCGGGCCTGGATGCCGCGATCGGCGATTATGTGTATGAGTTTGACTCCACCCAGACACCGTACCCCATTGAGCTGGTGTTTGAAGCTTACCGTGCCGCCATGGCGGGCAGCGATATTGTATCCGTCTGCCCGCGGTCCACGGCGGGCAGCAGCAAAATGTTCTACCGCGTGTTCAACGGCAACAGCCATTCGGCTTACAAGCTGCGCACCGATGCGTTCCGCCTGGTCAGCCGCCGCGCCATCAACCGCGTGCATGCTTCCAGTGAAACGCTGCCCTACCGCAAAGCGGCCTATGCGGCATCCGGCTTAAAAATGACCGATCTGGAATTTGATGGCCGCCTGACTGATAATTCCGGCGGGCGCTTTGCCCTTGCCATGGACAGTCTGGCGCTGTATACCGATGCCGGGTATAAGCTCAGTGCAGGCATTGCCATCGTGATGATGTTCCTGGCGCTGGCGGAGCTGGCCTACACGCTGATCATTTTCTGCGCCGGGCACCCCATTGAAGGGTGGACCACCATGATGTTTGTGCTGACCCTTGGCTTTGCCGGGCTGTTTGCTGTGCTGACCATCATCATCAAATATCTTTCGCTGCTGGTGGACCTGGTGTTCAAAAAGCAGAACTACCTGATCGAGAGCATCGAGAAAATCCAAAAGTAAACCCTGCACAGGCGGGGAAGGGAGGGAGCCACCGCATTGATGCAGCAATATGACCAGCGCCGCCTGCGGCTGTTTGCGGTGGTGCTCTTTCTGGGAATCATGGCGGCCAACCTGGGGCGCTATCTGATCTTTGACGGCCTGTACCTGTGGGATGCCCGCCTGCGCTGGCAGGAGTGTGCCTATGTGCTGCACGGGCTGAACCCCTTTGATGTGATGCACAGCCGCGTGCCGTCCATCGAATCTATCGGCTGGCTGGATGCTTCCCTGGGGGGCACAGTGCCCTGGGCCTATGTGCTGGGCAATGTAATCAACCCCGGCTTTTTGCCGTACAGCGCGATGTGCGTGTACATTCTGGCGTTGGATTTTATCGCTCCGCTTGTCACGGCGCTGTGCATGGGCCGCTTTTTGCTGCGCCACCGCTATGTGCAGGATAAATACATGGCCGTGCTGGCATCACTGCTGGTGTTTGCCCCCAGCATGTGGGCCAATGCGGTGCTGTTTGGCAACCAGAGCGGCATTGTGTGCTGCTGTGTTATCCTTTCCATGTGCGTGCTGGAGGACAGTGAGACTTTGGCGGGCCTGCTGCTGGCTGTTGCCATGTGCAAACCGCAGGTGGCGTTTGTGTTTTTGTTCCCGCTGCTCTGCAAAAAGCACTGGAAAGCAATAACCGTTACCTCCGGCACTGTGCTGGGGTCCTGGCTGCTGGCGGCCATTTTAACCGAAAGCAGCCCCATCTCCATGCTGACAGATATCATGGACCAGGGGTTGAGCTATAATACCTCTTATTATGGGCTGTTCAACTTTTTGTTGGGCTTTGGCATCTCCACCAAGGTGGTTCTCCTGCTGGATGTCGCTGTGGGCGGTGTGATTCTGCTGGCTGCTGCGGCCTGGATGTTCCGCAAAAAGCTGGATAATGACTGGCTGCTCTGGTACGCCGTTACCGCGGTGGTTTCCGTTATGTGGTTTTATAAGCAGAGCCATGATTATATCATTCTGGCGCTGCCTGCCATCGCTATTTTCTGCCTGCCGCATATCAGCCTGCCCGCATGGGGCAGTATCCTGATTTTGCTGGTGGATGCCATTGCCTTTGCGGTACCCAAAGTCTGCACCCTGCTGTGCGGCCTGCCGAAAGATGTGGTTTCGCCCTGGGCTAAACTGCTGGAAACGGTGGCCATTATGGCAACACTGTACTATGTGTTCCAGTCTGCCAAGCGCCATGCGGCGGCATTGCAGCAGGCGAGCCAGAATGGATAATTCCATAGGGGCACACATTGTGCGCCCGCTGCCCTAGCTGGAATAAACGCCTTGCTTAGAAAACAAAACACACGGCAAAACACCCGCGGGCAGACCGGCCCGCACCCTTGTGATGCCATAAAGGAGGCCGTGACCCGGCATGCCGAACCTGTTATCCCGCCTGCGTGGGCTGCGGCCAGCGCTGACCCGCCGCGCATTCTGGCTGTGGGCGGCGCTTATCACCCTGCTGCGCTGCGCAGTCACCCATTTTCAGCTGGCCTATATGTGGGCTGGCGGCGCCCCGCTGGACGATGAACTGATGTTCCGCGCGGCCAACGCCATCACCAGCGGCCAGTGGCTGGGGGAATACGACTATTTAACGCTTTCCAAAAGCATGTTTTTTGCCGTCTGGCTGGCACTGCTCAACAAACTGCACCTGCCCTACCTGTTGGGCGGGGCACTGCTGTGGTGTGCTGCAGCGCTGCTGGCGGCGTTTGCTCTGCGCCCGCTGTGGCGCAAAAGCCCGGCGGGCCAGGCCAGGGCCTTGACCCTGCTGCTGTACGCGCTGCTGGCATTTCTGCCGTCCAGCTGGGCGTCTTACACGCTGCGCGTTTACCGGGATAACATCTTCCCGGCGCTCTGCCTGCTGTTTTTTGCCGGTATGGCGGGGGCGGCGCTGCGGGCTGTGTTTTATACCCGCCAGCAGGCACCCATTTGGCCGTGGCTGCTGGCAGCGGGCGTTGGCCTTGCCTGCGGTTACCTGAACCGTGAAGATGCCGGGCTGTTTTTGCTGCCTTTTGCCATTGCGGCTACCCTTTGCATGCTGGTGGTGCTGCTGCACCGCCGCCGCTGGCTGTGCGCCGCGGCGCAGGTGATTCCATATGCGGTTCTGGCGGCAGGGGTGGGCATTTTCTGCGCGCTGAACCAGCACTGGTACGGCGTGTGGGGGCTTTCGGATTTCAGCGAGGGCTCTTTTGCCGATGCGATGGGTGCCATGACCCGCGTGGCGACGGATTCGGACGAGCCGCTGCTCAGCGTGCCCGCCGATGCGCGCGAAAAGCTGTATGCCGAGATCCCACAGCTGCAATGCCTGCAATACTGGCTGGAGGAGGACCCCCAGCTGCAAAATGATTTCCGCGACCCGGAACTGGACGATTACCGTGCGGGCAGCTTTTATTGGGCAATCCGCCGTGCCGCCCAGTATGAAGGCATTTACGCCGACGCTGCCACCGCCGATGCCTATTGGCAGAGCGTAGCCGATGCCATCAATGCTGCCTGTGATAACGGCACCCTGCCCGCCCGCAGCGGCAGGCGCAGCGCCACCAGCCAGCCCATCCGTGCGCAGTATGTACTGCCCGCAATCCGGGAAGCTGCCAAGAGCGCCCTCTGGGCCCTGACCTTCCAGGATTGCCCGGCCTATTACCAGACCCTGCGCTCTATCGGGACCACCGAGGACGTTGCCCAATGGTCTGCCTACCTGCACTGTAACTTTAATAATGCCGCTGAAGCGGGCAAGGATACGCCCTACTATGCGCCGCTGCAAAAGCTGGCCTACCGCGCGCTTGGCGTATTGCGCTGCGTGTACGCGGTGCTGCTGCCGCTGGCCTTTGTGTGGGCTGTGGTGCGGCATCTGTGCGCATTGCCCATGGTTCTGCGCCGCCGCACGGCAGGGGCAGCACTGCCTTGGCTGCTGCTGTTTGGACTGTTGGCTATGGCAGCCCTGCGCTGCGGCATGATCGCCTTTGTTGAGGTTTCCAGCTTTGGCATTGGCACATCCACCATGTATCTTTCCACCGTGCACCCGCTGCTGCTGCTGTACACATACGGGTGCCTGATCTGCTACCGCAATAAAGGAGTCATCACCGAATGACGGATCTGTTGATTATTGGCGGCGGTGCGGCGGGCCTGATGGCCGCCGGTGCCGCCTGCGCACGGGGGCTGACCACCGCCGTGGTGGAACACAACCCCAAAGGCCCCGGCCAAAAGCTGCTGATTACCGGCAAGGGCCGCTGCAATGTGACCAATGATTGTGATGTGCGCGAGTTTTTGAGCTATGTGCGCCATAACCCGCGCTTTTTGTACTCCGCGCTGTATGCATTCTCTCCGGCAAGCGCTATGGAACTGTTTGAATCCCTTGGCGTGCCGCTCAAAACGGAACGCGGCCGCCGGGTGTTCCCGCAGAGCGACCGTGCCGCCGATGTGCTGGCCGCCCTGCGCAGCTATGCCGCCGACGCCAAATTTGTGCATGGCAGCGCCAAAGAGCTGTTGATTGAAGATGGTCGCTGTGTTGGCGTGCGCACCTCGGATGGCAAAACCCACCGCGCAGCCCATGTTCTGGTTACTACCGGCGGCACCAGTTACCCCGCCACCGGCAGCGATGGCTCCGGCTATAAGCTGGCACGGCAGGCGGGCCACACCATTGTGCCGCCCCAGCCCAGCCTGTGCAGCCTGGTCAGCCCGGATCCGGCCTGCCGCCAGATGATGGGCCTAAGCCTGCGCAACGTGACCTTGACCCTGCTGAAAGACGGCAAACCGCTGTTTACTGAGCAGGGCGAAGCACTTTTCACTCACTTTGGCATCTCCGGCCCGCTGGTGCTTTCGGCTTCGACCTATATTGATGATGTGCAGCTGCACCGCTATATTGCAGAGTTTGACTTGAAGCCTGCCCTGGATGAAAAAACACTGTATGACCGCCTGACCCGCGACTTTGCGGCCCTTGGCGGCCACAGTGCCCAGGGTGCACTGGAAAAGCTGCTGCCCAACTCGATGCGGCCGGTTGCCGTTAAAAAGTGGGGCGTTGACCCCGCCACCCGTGCCGCCCAGATCACCCGCGAACAGAAGATGGCACTGGTACACCTGTGCAAGCACTGGCAGGTGCCCATCAGCGAACTGGGTGATTTGCAGCACGCGGTGATTACGGCTGGCGGCGTGGATACCAAAGAGGTTGACCCCAAAACCATGCAGAGCAAGCTGTGCCCCGGCCTGTATTTTGCGGGCGAAGTGCTGGATGTGGATGCCCGCACCGGCGGCTACAACCTGCAAATTGCATGGGCCACCGCACAAGCTGCGGTACGCGCGATAGGAAACGATACCTAGGGTGTATCAGAAAAGTCGAAAATATCGCCTATTTCTACAAACACAGTACTATAACGGAAGGAAGTTTTTCTGATGATCTCTGTTGCAATCGATGGCCCGTCCGGGGCGGGCAAATCCAGCCTTGCCAAACGCCTTGCTGCGGATATGGGCTTTACCTATGTAGATACCGGTGCCATGTACCGCTCCATCGGCCTGTACGCCGTGCGCCAGGGCAAAGACCCGCATGATGCCGCTGCCGTGGAGGCCCTGCTGCCGCAAATCCACCTGGATACCAAGCTGGAGGAGGGCACCCAGCACTTTTACCTGAACGGCGAGGATGTCTCCTCGGCCATCCGTGCCGAGGAGATCGGCATGGCGGCTTCCGCTGTGGCGGCGATTCCGGCTGTGCGCACCTTTTTGCTGGATGCCCAGCGCACTTTGGCCGCCAGCCGCGATGTGCTGATGGATGGCCGCGATATCGGCACTGTGGTGCTGCCCAACGCAACGGTAAAAATCTTCCTGACTGCCACCCCGGAAGCCCGCGCAGAGCGCCGCTATAAAGAGCTGCTGATGAAAGGCGAAAAGCACGACTACCAGAATGTTCTGGCCGATGTCCGCGCGCGCGACTATCAGGATACCCACCGTGCAGCAGCCCCGCTGCGCCAGGCCGAAGATGCTGTGCTGGTGGATACCAGCGAGCTGAACTTTGACCAGAGCTTTGAAGCCCTGAAAAAAGTCATTCAGGACCGCGCAAAATAAAAGCCGCGCTGTGAGCAGGGGAGAGCGTTGCACCTGGAAACAGGGGAAAGCTGCCCCCAAAACGAATATTTGTTCTGTAGAATCCGTAGGGGTGCACATTGTGCGCCCGCCAACTTAATGTAGGTAATCTCTTCCGACAATACACGGAGCAAATAACCTGACGGCTCAACATACCCAAAAACACAGAACAACAAACATTTAACCAATTACTAAGAAATGGTGGAAAACTATGCTGCTTTATTGGATCCTGCTGCCGATCGTCTGGCCGCTGCTGCATATTTTGTGGCGCATTGAGGTGGTCGGCAAAGAGAACATCCCCCGCGGGCGCGCCCATGTTATCGCATCCAACCACCTTTCGGACTTGGACCCGGTCTATATTCTGGAAGCGGTGTTCAGCTGGAAGCGCTATACCATCCTGGCCAAGCAGGAGCTGTTCAAAAATCCGCTGATCGGCTGGTTTTTGAGCTGCATGGGCGCGGTGCCCATTGACCGCGGCAAGGGCGATATGGGCACCGTTAATAAAGTGACAGACGAATGCAAAAACGGCACGCCGATCCTGATCTTCCCTGAAGGAACCCGCAGCAAGACCGGCGAACTGCTGACCTTAAAAAGCGGTGCTTTCCTGATTGCCGGCAACGCCGATGCCGACATGGTGCCCTGCCGCATTATTTACGATACGCCGGATAAGCGCATGCACATGTTCTGCCGCATCCGCATCTGCTTTGGCACCCCCATCCCGGCAGAGGAGATGAAGGTAGAGGACCCGCGCCGCTCGGTACCCAAGCTGCGTGCCCTGCGCACCCGCCTGAAAACCGAACTGGAACGCCTGTACGAAGAAAATCACTTCTAAAACGCGATGCAGGGAGAAATAACCATGCAAATTATTCTTGCAAAAACCGCAGGGTTCTGCTTTGGGGTAAACCGCGCGGTCAAACTGACTTATGAATTGCTGGAGCAGGGCCGCCCGGTGGCAACCCTTGGCCCGCTGATCCATAACCCGCAAGTGGTGGAGGATCTGGAAAGCAAAGGTGCCATTACCTGTGACAGTGTGGACGATGTGCCGGACGGCTGCGAGGTTGTCATCCGCAGCCACGGCGTTGGGCAGAGTGTGTATGATAAAATCTCAACACGCCGCCTGGCGTATCATGACGCCACCTGCCCGTTTGTTACAAAAATCCATAAAATTGCTGCGCAGGCCGGTGCGGAGGGTGCCATGCTGCTGGTGGCAGGCGATGCCAAACACCCCGAAGTACAGGGAATTGTGGGCCATACTACGGGAAAAGTGGAAGTGTTTGCCAACTTGGCAGAGCTGGAAAAACTGCTGCCAGAACTCACACAACAAAAATCTATTTTTGCGGTAGCGCAAACCACTTTCAATGTCCAAAGCTGGGAAACTTGCAAGGAATTTTTGAAAAACCAGTGTACAAATGCCAAAATATTTGATACAATATGTAATGCAACGTGGGCGAGGCAACAGGAAGCGGAAGACCTCAGCCAAAAATGCGATCATATGGTCGTCATTGGTGGTCATCATTCTTCCAATACCCAAAAGCTGTTGCAGGTCGCGGCCCGGCATACCAAAGCTATCAATGTGGAGACAGCTGATGAACTCGACAAAGATTGGCTTAACGGTGCCAGGATCGTGGGCGTAACAGCCGGGGCTTCAACGCCTTCGTCTATAATTGAGGAGGTACTTAACTGTATGAGTGAAGAAATCCGTGACGACATGAGCTTTGAGGAGATGCTCGCTGCATCCGAAGCAAAGCCCCTGTACGCAGGTAAGATCGTAAAAGCCAAGGTCATCAGCGTTTCCCCGACGGAATGTGTCGTCGGTATTGATGGTTCCAAGCACACTGGTATCGTCAAGCTCAGCGAGATGAGCCATGACCCCAACGCCAAGATGGAAGACCTTGTTAAGGTGGACGACGAGCTGGATTTGGTTGTTGTCAAGACCAATGACCAGGAAGGTGTTGACACCCTTTCTCGTGTCCGTTTTGAAGCCCAGAAGGGCATGAAGGATGTTTCCGAGGCTGCCGAAAACGGCACCGTTATGGAAGGCGACGTCATGGAAGCCAACAAGGGCGGCGTTGTTGTCAACGTCAAGGGCGTTCGTGTGTTTGTTCCCCGTTCTCAGGCTACCATGCGCCGCGACGAGGACTACACCAAGCTGGTTGGCCAGCACGTTAAGCTGGTTATCACCGAGTGCGCAGGCCGCAAGATCGTCGGCAGCATCAACAAGGTTACTGCTGAAGAAAACAAGGCAAAGCGCGATGAGTTCTGGAAGAACGTTGAAGTTGACAAGCAGTACACTGGCGTTGTCAAGAGCCTGACTTCCTACGGTGCCTTTGTTGACATCGGCGGCGTGGATGGCCTGTGCCACATCAGCGAACTGAGCTGGAACAACATCAAGCATCCCTCTGAGGTCGTCAGCGTTGGCGATACCATCGAAGTGTATGTTAAGAGCTATGACCCCGAGAACCAGAAGGTTTCCCTGGGCTACAAGAAGGAAGAGGACAACCCCTGGGAGAAGCTCAAGAACGAGTATCCCATCGGCTCTGAGTTCGAGGCTCCGGTCGTTTCCATCACCAAGTTCGGTGCATTTGTCCGCATTCTGCCGGGCATTGACGGTCTGGTCCACATCAGCGAGATCAGCAACGAGCGTGTGAACAAGGTTTCCGACGTTCTGAAGGTCGGCGACATGGTCAAGGTTAAGCTGATCAATGTTGACTTTGATCGCAAGCGCATCAGCCTGTCCATGAAGGCTTGCCTCGACGAGGCTGCTGAGGACGCTGAATAATCCCCGAATTGCAGCAGGGGCCTGCCTGGCAACAGGCGGGCCCCTTTTGTTATATGCCAGTGTGCACTGTTGGCGTACACTGGCGAGCAGCGCTGCAAACCTCCCTGCGCTGTGTGGTAAAGGATAAACTGCATGGAAAAATTAAAGGCTTTTATTAAAAAATATTATGAGGGGCTTACCTACCTGTTTTTTGGCGGGCTTGCCACGCTGTTGAACCTGGTGCTGTTTGCCGTGTTCCAGGCTGTGCTGGGCACGGGCTTTGCAACCGGCATTGGCAATGTGCTGGATAATATCATCTGCATTCTGTTTGCCTACTGGACCAACCGCACCTTTGTGTTCCGCAGCAAAAACAGCGGTCAGGCTGCTCTGGCGGAGTTTGGCCAGTTTGTGGCCTGCCGTATTGGCACCATGGTCATGGACCAGGTCATCATCTGGCTGGGCGTCAGCGTGCTGGCACCGCATGTGGCATTTGCCGCAGCCAACGCTGACCTGTGGGCCATGGGTGTTAAACTGTTCAGCCAGGTTATCGTGATTGTATCCAACTATGTGTTCAGCAAGTTGTTTATTTTCAAAAAGAAATAACAACACAGAACAGATAGAAACCCGAAACAACCAAACCAACGATGATAAGGAGGGCTTTCTTATGACAAACAAAATCCGCGGCGGTGCATTCCGTCTGACCGGCCTGATCCTGGGCATTGTGGGCGCAACGGTCAGCCTGACGGCCATTGTATTTTCGACCATCGGCCTGCACCAGGCGCACCTGTGCAAGACCTGTAAAAAAGGAGAAGAATTCAAATGAAATACACCAAGGAGGAAATCCTTTCCAAAGTTGACCACACCCTGTTGAAACCGGAGGCTACCTGGCCCCAGATTCAGGCCCTGTGCGATGATGCCATCAAGTATCATACTGCATCCGTCTGCATCAACACCTGCTATGTCAAGCAGGCTGTGCAGTATATGGCGGGCCGTGTTGCGGTGTGCTGCGTGGTTGGCTTCCCTCTGGGTGCAATGGATACTGCTTCCAAGTGCTTTGAAGCAAAGACCGCTGTGGAAAACGGCGCCGAGGAAGTGGATATGGTCATCAATATCGGCCGCCTGAAGAACAAGGAATATGACGCTGTGCGCGAGGATATCGCCGCCGTCAAGCGGGCCGTGGGGGATAAGGTGCTCAAGGTTATTATTGAAACCTGCCTGCTGACCGATGAAGAAAAAGAGAAGATGTGCGATATCGTGGTGGAAGCCGGTGCCGACTTCATCAAGACCAGCACGGGCTTTTCTACCGCAGGTGCAACCTTCCATGATATTGAGCTGTTTGCCCGCTGCGTGCGCGGCCGCTGCAAGATCAAGGCAGCCGGCGGCATTTCCACCGTTGAGGACATGGAGAAGTTCCTGGATCTGGGCGCAGACCGCCTGGGCACCTCCCGCGCTGTTAAACTGCTGACGGCGGAATAATTTTGCCGTAACGCAGGGTACACACAAGTAAACCAAAGACCTCCATCCCAAGCACAGAACCGTGCAGGGATGGAGGTCTTTTTGTCTACAATCAGCAATAAAATCAGTATTTGTTATCTTGCACAAAGCGAACAGCTGCGCTTACAGCAGGTACGCTTCAAACCGGTGCAGGTCATCCACCTTTACGGTTGCCTTGTAATACACGCCGTTTTCGCGGTATTCTTCAGCCAGAACGCTGCCGCGGGTGCGGAACACATCGGCCAGGGCCAGGTTGTCATAGGGCAGCAGTACCTCAATGGTGCGCACACGGTGTGCCAGAATCTCGTCAATCTTGGCCAACAGGCTGTCCAGCCCGTAGCCGGTTTTGGCGCTTACCAGCAGCACATCCGGGTCATAGGGGGCAACACCGGTGCGGTCGCACTTGTTGTAGACCGTCACCTGCGGGATATCCCCGCAGCCCAGGTCGTTCAACACTTCATCGGTCACGCTCAGCTGCTCGGCGGCTTCGCTGTCGCTGGCGTCGGCAATTTTCAAGATGATGTCAGAGCAGGCAGCTTCTTCCAGTGTGCTCTTAAAAGCATCCACCAAATCATGCGGCAGGCGGCTGACAAAGCCGACTGTATCCACCAGGATCACTTGTAACCCGCTGGGCAGCGTGCATTTGCGGGCGGTGGGATCCAGCGTGGCAAACAGCATGTCGGCTTCAAAAATTTCTGCGCCGCACAAAGCGTTGGTCAGGCTGCTTTTGCCCACGTTGGTGTAGCCCACCAATGAGATGACCGGAACACCGTTTTTCTGGCGGGCGCGGCGGGTTTCACCACGGCGCTTTTCCAGCTCTTTCAGGCGGCTTTCCAGCTTTTCAATGCGGCTGCGCAGGTAGCGGCGGTCCAGCTCCAGCTTGGTTTCACCGGCACCGCGGCGGGCACCACCACCGCCGCCGCCACCGCCGCCCTGACGGCTGAGCGCTTCGCCCATGCCCTGCAGACGGGGCAGACGGTAGCGCAGAAGGGCCAGTTCGGTCTGCAGTTTGCCTTCGTTGGTGACGGCGCGGCTGCGGAAAATTTCAAGGATCAGCATGGTGCGGTCGATCACTTCCAGTCCGCCCAGCGCATTGGAGATGTTGCGGATCTGGCTGCCGGTCAGTTCACCGTCAAATACGGCGCATTCCGCGCCCAGCGTTTCGGCGGCAAGGGATGCTTCCTCCAGCTTGCCGCTGCCCAGCACGATGCCGGTCTCCGGGGTCTGGCGCTTCTGGGTCACCTCGGCCACGGCCTCCATGTGGTTGGCTTCGCACAGGGCCGACAGCTCGGCAAGGCTGCGCTCGCAGTCCCACAGGCCCTGGTCCAGTGCCAGAAGGATGACCTTCGCCGGGGGTGTTTCGACTAAAATATCGTAAAGTTCGCTCAAAATAGTTCCTCTCTGTTGAATTGCTCATTCACTCAACAAAATGTTGCGAAAAACGGGCGGAAAATGCTGCCCTTACCGACAGGCAAGGGTGTTGTAATGTTCTCTTGTCAAAGCATAGCACTTGCAGGAGATCGGGGTGCCGTCGAATTTGTGGTATGCGGAGTCGTGGTCGTAGACGAAGCCTGCCCTGGTCATGACCCTGCCGCTGGCGGGGTTCTCGAATGCGTGTGCGCAGGCCAGCCAATTACTGTCTGTATTCTGAAACCAGTATTCTACAACTGCGCGGAGGGCTTCGGTGGTAAACCCTTTGTTCCACCACGCTCTGCCGATGCAGTAGCCCACTTCCCACACGCCGTTCGTGTGGTCGAAGCCAGGCCAGGGGTCACGCTCCGGCTCGGCGGAACTGGATGTGAACACGCCGATGGAGCCAAACACCTGCCTGGTAGATTTTTCCACGATGGCCCACTGGTAGTAATCTCCATTGGGGTAGAGCAGTGCCCATGCGGCCAGCAGTTCCCGGGTCTCGTCCACGTTTTTGTGGGGTTCCCACCGCAGCCAGCGGGTCACGTCCGGGTCGTTGGCCCAGTTGGCGTACATCATGGGGGCATCCTCCGGGGTCAGCGGGCGCAGAAGCAGCCGCTCCGTTTCGATCGTTTGTGTGCCTGCATGGCGCATGATACATCTCTCCTCACATGTAAAAGTTACGCATAGGATAGCACAAAACTGCCCTGCCTGCAAGCGATGCCTCAAAAAAACGCTTGACAAGAGTCGAAACTTCATTAAACTGAAGGAAGAGAGCGACAAAAAACTCCCCGGAGCCCGGGGAGTGGAAGGTTATTCTGCGCTGAAGGGTTCATAAGCATCCCGTCGATATAGTCAAAGGCATCGGCAAGATCACGTTTGGTTGCAACGGTGATATCAATAGAATAATTCATCGACGACTCCTGCGATTTTTCAGCTCAGCCATTGCCTCATCCAGAGGGATGGTACGTCCGGCAGCAACATCGTCCAGACCTTCCTGGAGCTTGGAATAAAGCTCAAAGCGTCCTGCCAGCTCTTCGTAGGTCTCAATGCTCATCACGGCCAGATCGCCCTTGCCGTTTTTGGTGATGAACACCGGCTCTGCGTAGGTGTGGCAGAAGGTAGAGATATCATTGTAGTTGTTGCGCAGGTCTGCGCTGGAACGAATCTTCGGCATGAAAATACACCTCGCTTTCATAACAAAATTATACCTGAATTTTTTTATATTCGCAAGAGGGAACTGAGGGAAAAGGAGACATTTTATGAAAGACATCCGCGAACTGTTGCAGACCCGCCCCCTGCTCTTTGATGGTGCCATGGGTACTTATTATAAGGCGGCTCCCGGGGTGGAGTGCGAGCAGGCCAACCTGACCGACCCGGCGGGGGTGCTGGCTGTCCACCGGGAGTATCTGGCGGCAGGGGCTGATGCCGTCAAGACGAATACCTTCAGCCTGCCCCGGCTGGCGGCGGCACACACGCCCGGCTGGGAACAGCTGGCGCAGGCAGGCTGGAAGCTGGCTGTGCAGGCCGCAGGGGAGACCGGTGCCGCCGTTTTTGCTGACCTCGGCCCGGCTCCGGATACCGAGGCGGTTCCGGCGGGGCAGGTATATACGGCTGTGGCAAAGCAGTTCGCGGCGCTGGGGGCCAGGAATTTCCTGTTCGAGACCCTGAGCTCCGATGCGGGCCTTCTGGATGCCGTGGGGGCCATCAAGGCGGAAGTGCCGGATGCCTTTGTGCTGGTGTCCTTTGCGGTCCTGCCCGACGGCTACACCCGGGAGGGCATGTACTGCAAAGACCTTGCCCGGCGGGTGCAGGAAAGTGGCATCGTGGATGCCGTGGGCCTGAACTGCGTGTCGGCACCCGGTGCCATGCGCACACTGGCAAAGCAGCTGGGGGGCACGCTGCCCCTGTCAGTCATGCCCAACGCGGGTTATCCCGTTGTCACCCGGACGCAGGTGAAGTATCAGGGCAGGCCGGAATACTTTGCAAGGGAGCTGGGCCGTCTGGCCGCTGAGGGCACGGTCCGGATCCTGGGCGGTTGCTGCGGCACCACCCCTGCCCACATTGCCGCCCTGCGGGCGGAGCTGGACAGCCTGCCCGTGGTGGAAAAAACGGCTCCGGCAGAAGAACTTTCCACCGTAAAGGGACAAACGGTGGAAAACGAGGATGCTTTCCTGCGTAAGCTGAACGCAGGGGAAAAGGTCATTGCCATTGAGCTGGATTCTCCCCGCACTGCGGACCTGACCGGCTATCTGGAAGGGGCAAAAAAGCTGCAGGCGGCGGGCGCTGACCTGTTGACCATTGCCGACTGCCCCATTGCACAGGCCCGGATGGATTCCTCTCTGGTGGCCTGCCGGGTCCACCGGGAGCTGGGGCTGTGCACCCTGCCCCACATGACCTGCCGTGACCGCAACCTGAACGCCACCAAGGCCCTGCTACTGGGCCTGTACGCCGAGGGCGTGCGGGAGGTGCTGGCCATCACCGGTGACCCCATCCCCACGGCAGAGCGGGACGAGGTGAAGAACGTTTACCAGTTCAACTCCCGCAAGCTGGCCCAGTACATCGTCTCGCTGGCAGGGGAAGGCCGGGAGATGCCCGGCCCCATGACCGTGTTCGGTGCCCTGAATCTGAACGCCCGCAACTTTGATGTGGAGCTGCGCCGGGCAAAGGAGAAGCTGGAAAACGGCATGAGCGGCTTTCTGACCCAGCCGGTGCTCTCGGCACAGGCGGTGGAAAACCTGAAAAAGTCCCGGGAGACGCTGGGGGCCGATGCAAAGATCCTGGCCGGTATCATGCCGGTGATCAGCCAGCGCAACGCCATCTTCATGGAGAACGAGATCAACGGCATCCATGTGGAGGACTGGATCATTGAAAAGTTTGCCGGGCTCGACCGTGCCCAGGGCGAGGAGCTGGGGCTTGCCATCTCGCTGGAAATGGCAAAGGCTGCCCTGCCGTATGCGGACGGCCTCTACCTGATGACCCCCTTCAACCGGGTGGCCCTGATGGAGCGGCTGATCGGCAGATTGAAGCAGGAAGTTCTCGGAGCATATTGACAAAACGCCAAAAAAACGTTATATTCTTTGTATAAATGCAACGAGAAAGAGTGTGCGCGGCAAACCGCCTTGCAGAGAGCTGGGGGCAGGTGAGAGCCCGGCAGGTAAGCGCTGCGCACTGTCGCTTTTGAGCAGGGGCGGTGAAGCCAGTAGCCGCCCTCGGAGCTGCCCCACGTTACCGGGGCATCAAGGGGCACGGGCTGTGTTTGCAGCCGGTGCAATTTGGGTGGTACCGCGGTATGTAGTTTACAGCCGTCCCATGGAACGTTCCGTGGGGCGGCTTTTTTCGTCCCACTCATCACATTTTTGGGAGGATACAATGAAAGAACTCGCAAAACAGTACGATCCCAGCCAGGTGGAAGACCGCATCTACCAGTTCTGGCTGGACGGCGGCTACTTCCACACGAAGGCCGACCCCGACAAGAAACCCTACACCATCGTTATGCCCCCTCCGAACGTCACCGGCCAGCTGCACATGGGCCACGCCGTGGACAACACCATGCAGGACATCCTCATCCGCACCAAGC
>OHBE01001350.1_pt1 | contig 21579 bp, 20 predicted proteins | sample 1577231 | NCBI WGS metagenome assembly OHBE01 (sample SAMEA3541506, study PRJEB24748) | human gut metagenome | biome: human gut; feature: human-associated habitat; material: faeces | place: China | collected 2012 | reverse complement strand
GGGCTGCGCCCCGTCCCCCTCCATCCCTCCCCGCACATCTCCCCAAACCGCAAGCTCCCCCGACCATACCCGGCCGGGGGAGCATTTTTCGGTTGTCACACCCCCAAAGCCGCCGGGAGCGCCGCCCATTAAGAAAGCCCCCTGCAAAATACAGGGAGCCTTCTTAATTATATTAAGGAGAAGAAAATGATCCGATTGATAGAGCGGCGCTTTGTTATTTCTCCGCACCCTCCAGAATGGCCAGGCTTGCGGAAACGCCCAGACGGTCGGCGGAAGCCTCCACCATCGCCATCGCTTCATCGTAGTTGTGGATCCCGCCGGAGGCCTTGACCTTCATACGGTCTCCCACCACGGCACGCATCAGGCGAACATCTGCGGCAGTTGCCCCGCCGGTACCGAAGCCGGTTGAGGTCTTTACAAAATCCGCTCCGGCCTTCAGGCTCATCTCGCAGGCCGCCTTCTTCTGCTCATCATTCAGGTAGCAGGTCTCTATGATCACCTTGACCGGGGTCCCCGCCGCAGCTTCTGTCACCGCCTTGATGTCGTTGTAAACAGCCTCGGTATTGCCGGCCAGCAGGGCGCCCACATTGATGACCATATCCACCTCCTGCGCTCCCTTGGCGATCGCATCCCTTGTTTCAAACGCCTTGGTCTCGGAGGTATTGGCTCCCAAAGGGAACCCGATCACGGTGCAGACCTTCACATCGCTGTCCTTCAGCAGGCGTGCGCACTGCTCTATATTGCAGGGATTGACGCACACGGAGGCCGAACCGATCTCCATTGCCTCCTTGCATAGCTTTTCGATCTGTGCCGGGGTCGCCGTTGCCTTCAGCAGGGTGTGGTCCATCATACCGGCCAGTTCTTTCTGTTTCATTATGTATCCCTCCGGTTGGCTTTCTGCCATTATAATATTTTGATTTTTTCTCTGACGGAAGCCTCCACCCGACGGAACCGTTCCATCGCAACCCCTTCGGCAACATGGAAGTTCTCATCCGCGCTTGTGTTTTCCAGTGTGATGGAGGAGCCGACCATTCCCTTGATCGCCGCCGTGATGATATCATCTCCGGAGACATAGTTGTACAGCAGGCTCCCGCAGAAACTGTCGCCGGCCCCGGTGACATCCACCACGTGTTCGGCACAGGAGGGGATGGAATAGAATACATCCTCATCCTTCAGGTAAAGGATGGCCCCCTGCGGCCCCATCTTCAGCACCACAATAGGCGGGCCCATTGCGGAAAGCTCCCGCATATGCTTTTTGTAGTTATCGATATCAAAAGCAAGCGGAATATCAAAAAACTTCGTAAATTCATCCTCGCTGGGAAGAACCACGCTCACCCGGCGCAGAATGCGTTCCCATTCTTCCCTGTATTCCGGGAAAAACCACTCATAGTGGGGGTCCACCTGGATCCACGCATCCTCCGGAAGCGTATTGATGAGATCCGCCAGCGGGTACAGCGGCAGCGGGGAAAAGTGGAACCCCCGGGCCTCCTTAAAGCCTTCCGGGATCTCCGAAGGAACGGGCGTTGCTTCTTCCCGGCTGCAGGAATCATGGTGGATCACCCAATGGCGGTACCCGTCTGCATCATACAGCAGCCACAGGTGGATTCCCTTCTTGTCCATCGGCACCATCCCGGCATCATTTATCGCACGGTGTCCCCGGATATGCTCGATGCAGCTTTGATTGTAGCTGGAGCCCAACCGGGTCACCAGCCCCACATCGTGGTCCGAGCCCCAGTAGGAGGCGCCGGAGGCCGCATAAACCCCGGCTCCCCCGGTGGATTCAAACCGGCAGGTCCCATCATATTTGATCAGATTATCAGTTGTTGTGTGCCCTATGCAAACAACCTTCACACGGTTTTGCACGGTACCCCTCCAAACTCCTGTTACTTGGCGGCAGCCATTTCCACTGCAATATCCGCAGCCAACGCAACATTATTATAAACCAGCTTGATATTGGCCGCAAGGCTCTCGCCGCCGGTCAGCTCTTTTACGGTGCTCAACAGGAACGGCGTGGATTCCTTGCCGTGGATGCCCTTTTCCTCTGCCAGCTCCACCGCCTTTTGAATCGCAGGCTCGATCACATCGTGAGGAACCTCATACTCCTCCGGGATGGGATTGCATACCAGCATACCGGTCCGCATCTTCAGCTCCTTCTGTACCGCAAAGGCGTCTGCGATCTCCCGGGGCGTATCCATCCTGTAATCCACCTCAAAGCCGCTTCTGCGGGAGAAGAAGGCGGGCAGCTCCTTGGTGCCGTAGCCGATAACCGGAACACCCTTTGTTTCGAGGTATTCCAGCGTCTTTCCCAGGTCAAGGATCGCCTTTGCGCCGGCACAAACGACCATAACAGGCGTCCGGCCCAGCTCATCCAGGTCGTTGGAAATATCCATGGTTTCTTCCGCCCCACGGTGAACGCCGCCGATCCCGCCGGTCGCAAAGACCGAGATGCCCGCCATTTCGGCAAAGAACATCGTAGCGGAAACGGTGGTGGCGCCGTCCAGCTTTTTGGAAATACAGGTGGAAATATCCCGGCGGGAAACCTTGCGCACCTCGGCGCCGTGCTTGCCCAGATATTCGATCTCCTCTTTATTCAGCCCGACGATGAATTCCCCGTTGATCACACCGATGGTCGCGGGGACAGCGCCGTGGGCGCGGATGATCTTATCCACCTCGTAGGCGGTCTCCACGTTCTGGGGATAAGGCATCCCGTGGGCGATAATCGTCGATTCCAGCGCCACGACCGCACGCCCTTCGCTCAATGCCTGTTTTACCTCATCACTAATTCTAACGCAATCTTTCAGCATGGCTTATTCTCCTTTTTCTTGCTTTTCTTTCTTTTTTGGAAGTCAGGAACGAATTTCACCGTAATGATCATAATGATCACGCCCAGCAAAATTCCCGTCATGGCCTTGGGCACGCCGCCGAACATCTCCACGGCGATCGAGCCGCTTGTCATAGCGCCCATAAACAGCGCCGCAAAAATGATGCCGATGGGATTCCCGTTTGCCAATAGCGATACAACGATTCCGTCGAACCCCAGGCCGGAGGCGAAATTCACCATAAAGCGGCCGTAGTTCCCCAGAATTTCCACCGCGCCGCCCAGCCCGGCGATCATGCCGGTCATCGCAAACACGATCATCTGCTTTTTTCTCACATCCAGGCCCATAAAGGAGGAAAATCTCTCATTGGCCCCGATGATCTCCGTTTCATAGCCCAGCACCGTGTGGCGGTTAAACAGCCACAGCAGCACCGCCGCTACTATGCCGATGATCAGCCCCGTCGTCACGTTGGTCCGCGGGATCAAAACCGTCAGCCGCGCCGCCTCTGCCACATATTCCGTGGAGCCCGCCTCGCCCAGTGTGCCGGGAACGTAGAACGGGTACCGCACCAGATACTCCGTAAACAGGATGGCAATATAGTTCAGCATCAATGTGATAACAATGATATTGGCCTTGAATTTTATTGAAATCCATCCTGCCAGCATGGACCAAAGCATGCCGGCAAGCATCGCCGCCAGGATCGCCAGGGGGATCAGAACCACCCGGGGCAAGCCGGTAAAGGTAAACCCGACCCAGGCCGCCGCAAATGCGCCCATGTACAGCTGGCCGTCTGCGCCGATATTGAACACGCCGCAGCGGGCCGAAACCGAAAACGCCAGCGCCGTAAAGATCAGCGGCGTCGCCCAGCGGAGCGACCGGGCAACATTATAAAGGTTGCCGAACGCCCCCTTGAGCAGGATGGAATATATTTCGATTGGATTTTTCTTGGATATCAGAAGGATAACGGTGTTGATCAAAAAAGCACAAATCAAGATCACGGCCAAACGGAGTGCCGTTTTTCCGATCCCCTTGATCCTGTCATTCTTCTTCATGTTGATCCTCCCTGCTGTCCGCGAACATCATTTCACCCAGTAGAGTCTCATTGGCGTCCGCACGGTTTACCTCGCCCGATTTTCTACCGTTATACATCACCATAATACGATCACTCAAATCCATGATCTCATCCAGGTCAGCCGAGATCAGCAGCACCGTTCCGCCGTTTGCACGCACATTCTCCAGGGATTGACGAATGTACTCCGAGGAACCGATATCCACACCGCGGGTCGGCTGACAGGCTATTACCACATCCGGCTCGGCCGAAAGCTCCCGCGCCACAACGATCTTCTGCATATTGCCGCCGGAAAGGCTGCCGCAGGTATCCTGTTCGCTGTTCGCTTTTATGCTGTACTGGCCTATCAGCTCCTTTGCATAGGCATTTACGTTGTTCCACTTCATTATCCCGTGCTCGGAGATCTCTTTGCGATTGTGCCGGCCTGTAATTACATTTTTCGCAATGGACAAATTAAGTGCCAGGCCCTCTGTCATTCTGTCCTGCGGGATATGGGCCATGCCGCCGTGCAGCCGCTGCGTAACGGTGTCCTTGGTAATGTCCCTGCCCCTCATCAATATCGTGCCGGAGGACGGCTTCAGCACACCGATCAGCGCTTCCGCCAGCTCGGTCTGCCCGTTGCCCTCCACGCCGGCCACACCCAGTATTTCTCCTGCGTGCAGCTCGAATGAAACATGGTCCAGTGCGCCCTGCCGGGTTTCGGAATCATAGCAGAGATCCTTCACCTGCAGCAAAACCTCTCCCTTTTCCTGCTGTCCCTTCTGGATTCCCTTAATATCCGCCCCGATCATCATTCTGGCAATATCGCGGATCGTTACATCCTCTCTCATCGCGCTTCCGGCAATTTTTCCGCCGCGCAGCGCAACGATGCGGTCCGCGATCTCCATGATCTCCCGCAGCTTGTGGGAGATGAATACCACCGTCTTCCCGTTGGCGGTCAGCTTGCGGATGGTATTGAAAAGCTCGGTCGCCTCCTGCGGGGTCAGCACCGCAGTCGGCTCGTCCAGAATCAGAATCTCTGCCTTCCGGTAGAGAGCCTTGATGATCTCTACCCGCTGCATTTTGCCTACGCTCAATTCGCTGACCGGAACGTGCAGGGGAACCTGAATATCAAATTCCTCCTGCAGCTTGGCAATCTCCTGATCAAATTTGGACGGGTTCCAGAAAAATTCTTTTCCGGGGTTATATCCCAGCACGATATTCTCCGCCACGGTCAGGGAAGGGGAGAGCATAAAGTGCTGGTGAACCATACCGATCCCCAATGCGATCGCATTACTGGGAGAACGAAGGGTAATGGGCTTCCCGCGGTAAAGGATCTGCCCCTCATCGGGCTGCAGCATCCCGTACATGATATTCATCAGTGTGGATTTCCCCGCGCCGTTTTCACCTACCAGCGCTATTACCTCTCCTTTTCGGATGCAAAAGCTGACATTGTCATTCGCAACGGTATTGCCAAATCGCTTGGTAATCCCCTTCAGTTCGAGTTCACATGCAGCAGGCATCATATGCATCTCCTTCCCGGGAACCGGTATGGTTCAAATGGTTCAAATTATTAAAACAGCCGTTAAAGCTTACCGCTTTTCGATATTGCGCTCTACAACGACCTCACCGCTGATGATCTTGGCTCTCATTTCCTCCACCATCTGCAGGGCGGCATCGTACTTCTCCTGCTGCTCGGTGGTCATCTTATCACGAATATAGGGGTTGAGCAGCAGCTCAACGCCGCCTTCCTTCAGGTCGGCAAAGTGCAGGCCGGCCTGGAAATTGCCCTCTGCAAGCAGCTTGATCTGGGCATACAGGGAGGGACCGTAGGCGCAGTTGGTGTCAAACAGGATGGTCTCGGGAGCAAGATCGCTGTGGGGGGAGGAGTCGGCGATGACATAGATGCCCTTCTCCTTACCTGCCTCAATAACGCCGAGGCCGGTCTTGGCAGCATTGGTGAATATGATATCGCAGCCCTGGCCGATGAGGTTCAGTGCAGCCTCCTTGCCCTTGGCGGGGTCATCAAAGGTGTTGGTGGAGGACATAAATACCTTGACGTTCTCATTGACGAGCTTGGCGCCCTCAAAGAACGCATTGTCATCGGCAACGATGGAGGACTGCTCGGCACCGACCACATGGCCGATCACGCCGGTCTCCGTCATGCTGCCGCCGATGATGCCGGCCAGATAGAACATCTCCCAGGTCGCAAAGTCAACGACGGTAACGTTCGGCATATCGATCTCCTCCAGCGGGAACAGGATGCAGAACTTCACCTCGGGGAACTCCGCCGCAACCAGCTTCAGGGGCTCTACCATGCCGGGCATGGCGGTCGCGATGAAGTCAGCACCGTCTCTTGCAAAGGAACGCAGCGCTTCCTCATATTGAGAGGGCTGCAGTGCCTCAAAGGTGGAAACCTTGATGTTGAAATCTTCCTCTGCCTTTTTCAGGTTGGTGTTCATGGAATCCATGGGGCCCGCATCACCCAGGCTCTGGGTGAAGATCATCGCAACATGGAGTTGTTCGTTTTCTTTGCCGGGACCGGCGGGCTCGCTGCCGCAGCCGGCAAACAGCACCAGTGTCATGGCAAGTACCATCAGAATAGAAATTACCTTTTTCATTTTGTAGCCTCCTTTTATTTTCGCTGCATCTTGTGCAGTCTGTACCGTAATCAATATGCCTTGGCCTGCAGCACGCCGCCATCCACCGCGGTCACCTCACCGGTCACAAAGGATGAAAGCTCGCTGCAATAGAACAGGCAGACGTCCGCAATATCCTGCGGCTGTACCAGCCGGCCCAGGGGCGCTCTGCGCTCATAGGCCTCTCGCCAGCCGGGGGCGTTTTTATCCAGGTTGGGGTCATCCAGCAGGCCGGGGGCAACGCCGTTCACCCTGATGTTATAGGGCGCCAGCTCTACCGCCAGGCACTTGGTCATCATATCCGTGCCCGCCTTGGAAATACAATACACCGTGGCATCCGGCAGGTGCCGGTAGGCATTTATGGAAACGATGTTGACCACCGCGCCGCCGTTTTGGTGCTTTTTCATCAGCCGGGCCGCCTCCTGTGTGCAGAAGAACGCCCCCTTGAGGTTTGCGTCCATCATGGCGTCCCAAAATGCTTCATCCACCTCGAAGAATTCCTTGTGCGGATAGATGCCTGCATTGTTGATGAGATAATCGATGGTCCCCAGCCGTTCCTCCACGGTCTTTACCATCGCCTTGATCTCCTCCCTGCTGCGGACATCCAGCTTCAGGGCAAGCGCCTTGTTTTCCCCGTTTTCCAGGGTCCCGGCAAAGCGCTCCGCGTCCTCCTTCATCTCCTCGAAAAAATAAGTGATCACAACATTGGCGCCGGCTTCTGCAAAGCGGCGTGCTATGGTCACGCCCAGTCCCTTGTTGCCGCCGGTGATGACCGCTGTTTTTCCCTTAAAATTCAGCGCATCTTTTATACTGGCCATAATCATTCCCCTTTTCCTTATTCAGCGTATTTCTTGCTGGAATCTCTTTCGACCAGGAACGTTTCTATCTCGATCTCCCTTTCGTCCGGCTCCTCGCCCTGCAAAATACCGGTCAGCAGACGCGCCGCCTCCGAACCCATTTTCTCAATGCTGATATGGGAGCAGGTAATGCCGGGCAGGAAGAAGCTGGACATATCCAGGTCCTCTCCGCTTGCTACCGCAATATCCTCCGGGATCCTGTAATGATTCTTCATCAGGTTGAACATCAGGCCGTAGGTGACGGTATCGGTCATGCAAACGATCGCCTCGGGAAGCTCCGGCAGGGAACAGACCCAGTCGTAGGCATCCCTGCCGCCCAAAAGGTGCATCCGCACATTGTGGATATAGCGCTCATCCACCTCGAGCCCGTAGTCCCTCATGGCGTCCCGGTAGCCCTGCTCACGCAGGACATAAGCGGTTCTGGTCTCCTCACCGCCGATGTAGGCGATCCGGCGAAGCCCCTGCCGTAGAAACAGCGTCGTCAGGTCGTAGATCGACTTCTTTTCGGTAAAGGTCACGGAGGGCAGCAGCCCCTTGGAGTCGATATATACAGCCGGGAAATCACCGACCGCCTCGCCGACGATCTCTCCCACCGCATTGATGATCAGTCCGTCCACCATGCCGGTCTGCTTCAGGAACTGGACGCTCTCTCTCATCTCCTCGTTGTTTTTCCCGTACATATCTATCAGGTTCAGGTTGTATCCGGCCCGGTTTGCCGCCTCGGTACAGCCCATGATCAGCGGCGTCATAAACTGGTTGGTGATATTGGGAAGGATCAGCCCGATCTGCATGGTGCTTTGCTGGCGCAGCACCTTCGCAAAATAATTGGGATAATAGCCCAGCTCCTCCGCCGCCTGTATCACCTTGTCGCGGGTCTTCGGGGACATGCTTTTGTAGTTCCCGGAACGGTTCAGGATGATGGAGGCCGATGTCATGGATACGCCTGCTTTTTCCGCAACCTGTCGGAGCGTTACTACCTTCTTTTCCATTATTCCACTTTCCCTTCTATCAGTCGCTTGGTCTTTTTGATCCGAACATTACGGATGATCAGCGCAATAACGGTAATCACATAGGGGATCGTCAGAACCAGCGGAACCGGCACACCGGATTGCTGGAACCGGTAGGCCAGCGTTTCGGAAAGGCCGAAGACAAAGCTTGCGATCATAACGATAACGGGGTTGGCCTGCCCGAAGACCACCGCTGTATAGGAGAAGAAGCCGCGGCCGCCGGTCATGTTTTCCGTAAACATCGTTACATATCCCAGGGAAAGGTGAACCCCGGCAAGGCCGCACAGCATACCGGCCACCACCACGCTGATGATCCGGTACCGCTTGACCGAAATGCCCGCCGAGGTGGCCGCCAGCGGGTTTTCGCCCACCGCCCGCAGGTTGATACCCGTCCGCGTCTTATAGATAAAGATCTGCATCAGAATAACCAGCAGCAGGGAAACATAAACCAATACGGTGTGACCGCCCAGCACCTTTCCTATAAAGGGGATCTTTTCCAGCCACGGGATCTCCAGCTTCGAAAAGCCTACGATATTGGCGGAACGGATCGACCCCTCATCGCCGAAAACCATCTTCATCAGGTAGGTGGTCAGGCCCAGTGCAAATGTATTCATACCGATCGAGGCGATGGTCGCGTCGGTTTTCAGCAGCTCCACCAATATCACGTAGATCAACCCGCCGATCGCACCTACCGCAAGGGCCGCCAGCAGGGCCATCAGCGGCTCTCCCGTCAACGAAACCGCATACACCCCGAAAAATGCACCGAAAAGCATCAGGCCCTCCAGGGCAATGTTGAATACGCCAACCTTTTCGCAAAGGATTCCGCCCAGTGCAGCCAACAGAATCGGCGTTGCTGTTCTTATCATGCCGGCAAAAATCTCTTCCATGCTTTATCCTATCCTTTTCGTTGATCTAAATGGAGCCCTTGAACCTGCTTCGCATTGAATCGGTTTATCGAATCGTTTTATTGAATCGTTTTACCTTGCTTATATTCTAGAAGCCGCGCCCGAGAAAGTCAACGGTCTAATTGGACAACTCTTCGAAGCTCTTTTTGATCTTTGCGTCAATAAAAGTTTTAATGTTCCGATAAAATGCTTCTTTTTACTCTTTTCTTCCAAATCCGCCGCCCCGCAAAAAACCCCCGGCCATATCCGGCCGGAGGCTTTCATTATTCTGCCGTCAGGCAGCAGTCGCTGTTTTGCAGCAGATATGCCCGGTGCCGTTCCAGCGCCCCGGCGGTATAGGCGGTTTGCAGCAGCACTTCCTCATCGCTTCGCTCCATCACCGCAAAAAAGCGGTCTCGGTCCGGCTCCGGCCATTCATTGGTTCGCTCCTCCCATGCCAGTACCCCTACCAGCCGCAGATCGGGCAGTAAGCTGTCCCGCAGCACCAGCACCGCTTCCGCCGCCTGTATTTCCGTCCCGGCCGCCATGCCGCATAAAAAGGTTCGCACTCCCAGCCGGTACAGCCGCAGGATTTCCCCCATAATCCGCCACATAAATTGTTCTTGCAGCCCGTCATCCGTGTATTGCCCTTCCGCTCCGCTGATAATGCAGCAGGTTTTTGTCTTTTCCATAGTGACTCCTCCTCTGTATAGTGATTTATCACTAATCTTAACACAAATTTCCGAATTAGTGAAGTATCACTAACTTGCTGATGTTTAGTGACATATCATTACACCAATGATATATCACTAAATAAAGGGGGCGCACCATGAATACACAGCAGGCAGTTGCCGACCGAATCCGTCAGCTTTGTCGGGAAAAAGGCTTCACCCCCAACGGCATCAGCAATTTTTCCGCCGTCCCGCAGGCAACAGTCAAAAGTATTCTAAACGGGGAAAGCCAAAATCCGGGAATTGTCACCCTTAAAAAACTCTGTGACGGTTTCGGTATCACCCTCGGCGAATTCTTCTCTACGCCGGAATTTGATGCCTTGGAGCAGGAGATCAAATAACCGCAAATAAGCGCAAAAATGCCCTCCCGTAACGGAGGGCATTTTCTGTCATTTCTTTTTTACCGTCACACCCCATACAGCAGTGCGCCGTAGGTCGGCATCGGCCACAGATGCGCCGGGGTCATCTGCTCCAGTGCGTCGGCGGTCTGCCGCAGCTCCGCCATGGCAGGCAGCAGCCGGTCGCGGCTGTACAGTGCCTTTTGCTCCTCGGTGCCGTCGGGGAATTCCCGCAGCAGATTTTCCAGGACGGTGCAGCCGGCCAGCAGCATATCATTGTAGTTGGAAACCTGTGTGCCCAGCAGCTCCTCCGCCTTGCAGCTCAAAAGCGGGCTGATCTCCTGCTTGGCACGGCTGGTCTGACCCAGCTCCCGCAGGGCGGCCTGCCCGGCAGGTAAAATCTGCCGCCGCACCATTTCCACCATGGTGGCCGCCTCGATCCGAATACATTTGGCGTAGGTCTCAAAATGGATTTCCTTGCGGCTTTCCAGCTCGGCAGGGGTAAAAATGCCGTGGTCGGCAAAAAGGGCTACGTTCTTCGGCTCGGTCAGCCGGGCAAAGGCCTCCGGCGCCGTCCGCAGGTTCAAAAGCCCCCGGCGCTCGGCCTCCTTCTGCCATTCCTCGCTGTAACCGTCCCCGTTAAACAGGATGCGGCCGTGCTGCTCCAGCGTCTCCTTCAGGAGGCTCCGGGCCTCGGCGTCCCGGTCGGCGCTCTGCTCCAGCCGGTCGGCAAACCGCCCCAGTACCTCCGCCACGGCGGTGTTCAGCACCGTGTTGGGGTCGCTGATGGACTGGCTGCTGCCCAGCATCCGGAATTCAAATTTATTGCCGGTAAAGGCAAAGGGAGAGGTGCGGTTGCGGTCGCTGTCATCCTGCCGCAGATGAGGCATCACCGGCACCCGCATCTCCAGCTCTTTCCTTGCGGAGGCGGGGGAGGCCCCGCCGCAGGCCGCCTGCATCATGCTGTTTTGCAGGGCTTCGCCCAAAAAGATGGAAAGGATGGCCGGGGGCGCTTCGCTGGCGCCCAGCCGGTGGTCATTTCCGGCGGTCGCCACGGTGATGCGCAGCAGGGCCTGGTATTCATCCACCGCGGTGATGACCGCCGCCAGCATCAGCATAAAGGTCAGGTTTTCGGCCGGGTCGCTGCCGCCGTCCAGCAGGTTCCGCCCGGTATCGGTCACCAGGGACCAGTTATTGTGCTTGCCGCTGCCGTTTACCCCGGCAAACGGCTTTTCCGCCAAAAGGCACACCATGCCGTGCTTCTGGGCGATCCGCTGCATCAGCTCCATCGTCAGCTGGTTGCCGTCCGCGGCAATATTGGTGGTGGTAAAGTGGGGGGCCAGCTCATGCTGGGAGGGCGCTACCTCATTGTGCTCGGTTTTGGCCATCACCCCCAGCTTCCACAGCTCCTCGTCCAGCTCCTTCATGTACGCGCGCACACGGGGCTTTATCGTCCCGAAATAGTGGTCATCCAGCTCCTGCCCCTTGGGGGCCTTCGCCCCGAACAAGGTGCGGCCGGTATACAGCAGGTCACGGCGCCCCTCATACAGCTCCTTCGGGATGAGGAAATATTCCTGTTCGGCGCCCACGGTGGGGGTCACGGCGGTGACATCCTGCCAGCCCATGGCCCGCAAAAACCGGACTGCCTCCCGATTGAGGGCGTGCATACTGCGCAGAAGCGGGGTTTTTTTATCCAGCGCTTCCCCGGTATAGCTGCAAAATGCCGTGGGGATATACAGGCAGTCATCCTTGATGAAGGCGGGGCTGGTGGGGTCCCATGCGGTGTAGCCTCTGGCCTCGAAGGTGGCACGCAGGCCGCCGCTGGGAAAGCTGCTGGCATCCGGCTCCCCCTTGATGAGCTCCCGGCCGGAAAATTCCATGATCACCCCATCGCCGGCGGGGGTCAGGAAGCTATCGTGCTTTTCGGCGGTGATGCCGGTCATGGGCTGGAACCAGTGGGTAAAGTGGGTGACGCCGTGGTCCAGCGCCCAGGCCTTCATCACATTGGCAATGACATCGGCGACATCGGGGGTCAGCGGCTCCCCGCTTTGAATGATCTGCCGAAGGCGGCGGTAGGTATCATGGGGCAGGCGTTTTTGCTGCACCGTGTCATTAAAGACCAGGCTGCCGTAAAGCTCCGGGATATTGCTCATCGTATTCACTCCTTTGCGGGGGCGGGCCCCCAAAAAATATGCTAATAATTTTAGCACTTTGCTGCGGTAAAATCAATTGGTTTTTTGCAGAAAAATCCACGGGGCGGGGTCGGGGATTTTGGACGGTTTGGGGGGATTTTTCGGGGCGGGGGAGGGGGGCATTTTCCGGCGGGGAAAGAAAAACACCTCCCACTAATACGGCCGAAACGGGGGAATTTTGCATCGGGAAGGTTAAAAAGCAACATTTTTTAATGAAAAGTTTACATTTGGGGGAGAAATCGACTAAATGGTGGAGATAAATGGGTGTGATTTGGTGGGATAAATTAGGAGTTTTTGGGGCGAGCGGAGCGAGCCCGCAGGGGGATAGGGGTGGTGGAGTGGCGGTCGTGACATAGTCTGTTATCGCCTATCGGCGGCACAGGTCTTTTAGAAATTATAGTAAGCACGCCTACCCGGCGGGGGCATCCTTTTGTGCCGACAAAAGGATGCAAAAGCGGTTCAGGGCTGCGCCCTGAAAACCCGGTCGCCCTGCTGCGCTGGATACGAATTCAGATTTTTCGGTTACGAAAAATCTGAATCCGTACTGCACGCAGATGGGCTTAAAAAGAGCCTGCGGCGCATTTTTATCGCCGCTGCGCTGGAGCGCAGAACGGCGAACCACCACCCCTGTCCCCTCCTCCGAGGAGGGGGACTATGGGGCAAGCAACGAAATATTTTCTAATTTGCGGCTTGCAAGGTGCAAAGCCGCTGACCCATGGTTATGGTTAGCGGGGCTGGCGGTTTGCAGCAAAAGGGAGGGCGTTCCCCTCCCCCGAAGCGGGGGAGGTTGGGAGGGGGCAGATGCATCTGCGATACCTTATAAGCACCGTTTAGCCCACGATCCGGGAAGCCGTCGCTTTGGCTTTCCGGGCGGGCGTTCCGGTGCGTCGGGGTCTTGGGGTTTACCCCAAGTCGCTTTTGGGAAAGGGGCCCCCGACGGGTCGTAAGACCCGGTGGGGAGAGGAGGGCGCACCGCAGCGGGGAGGGCTGCCCGTAGTGTAACGGAGGGTCAGCACGACTCAAGCAGAGGTTGCGCCCGACGAGGCGACTCAAAAGTGCCACCTCGGCGGTAGCCGTACAAATCAAAACCTTTTATAAGGCTTTCCCCGCCGAAGGCGAGCAGAAACCTTGTCACGCCCATCTGCCGGCAGGCAAAAAGAATAAACTACCTGCCGCTGCGCTTCTTCAGCGTGCCGGTGGAAAGCTGGCAGAGATAGACCATATCCTCGCCGGTTTTTTTGCCGGGGGGGGTGGTGATGACAAAGGTCTTGGGCAGGTCGTCGGTCACATTGATGACCCGGCCGGCCTTTTCCGCCTCGTTGAGCGTTTTGCGGGTGTGGCGGCTCACCGTTGTATTATCCAAATCGAAAATGCCGATGATGTCCCGTTCCCGCACGACCGTTTCCTGTCCCAGATGCAGATACATTCCCTCACGGCTCCTTTCGTTTTTTGGCGCGTTCGCCGGGCAGATAAAGCTGCCCCTCCTTCATGCGGAATGCCGCCCCGCCCCCCAAGGTGCGGGCCGCATTCCTATCGCAGCAGGTGATGAACACCTGTCCCGGATGTTTCCCGTGCAGGAAATACTCCCGGCGGGTCTTATCCAGCTCGCTTAAAACGTCATCCAGCAGGATGATGGGCGCCTCGCCCAGTGTTTCCTCCATCACCCGGCACTGCGCCAGCTTCAGGGCAAGGGCGCAGCTTCTTTGCTGCCCCTGACTGCCGAAGCTGCGGGCGGATATCCCTGCGATGGAAACCTCCATATTATCCCGGTGGGGGCCGATGGTGGTGCAGTAGTTTTTATAGTCCTCGCTGCGGGCAGCGGCCAGCGCCGCCCGGATATGGGCTTCGCCCTCGGCGGGGGTCATATCGGCCCAGTCGCAGCCGCCGGGGGCGGGGATGCTGGGCTGATAGGTAAGGGAAAAGGGCTGATCCTCCCGCCTGCAGATATCCCGGTAGATTTCGGCCGCAGGGGGCGCCAGCCGCCGGAGAAACCGGGCGCGGGCATGGCACACCGAAAAGGCGGCCCGGGCAAGGCTCCGGTCCCATGTTTCCAAAAGCGGCTCCATCATGGCGGTGTTGCCGCTTTTCTGCATATCGGTGATGAGGGTATTGCGCTGCAAAAGGATGCGGCTCATCGCCGCCAGCGTTGCCGTATATCTCGGCATCACCTGGCTGATCGCCCCATCCAGAAACGCCCGCCGCTCGGCCGGCCCCTCTTGGATAAGCGCCAGCTCACCGGGGGAGAACACCACCGCCAGAAATTCACCGGTCAATTCACCCGGCGTACATTCCACCCCGGAAAGCCAAGCCAGCTTTTTGCTGCCGAAGGCCAGCGCCGCGGTTTTTTCCCGGTTTTGGCAGGTGAATTCCGCCTCGATGCGGGCCACCCCGGTGCCGAAGCGCAGGTAGTCGCTCTCCTTGGCCGCCCGGAAGCTCTTTTGTCCGGTCAGCAGGTAGATGGCCTCGATGAGGTTGGTTTTCCCCTGGGCGTTTTCGCCGTATATCACATTGACGCCTGGGCCGGGCACAAGGTCCACCGCCGCCAAGTTCCTGAAGTTTTCGGTTTTCAGCCGGCGCAGCTTCACGGGGCAGCCACCAGCCAGCTTTCGCCGTCCAGCGTCACGGTATCGCCGGGATGCAGCTTTTTGCCCCGCATGGTACAGGGCTCGCCGTTTACCTGCACCTCGCCTTCGGCAATGGCGGTTTTCGCCTCGCCGCCGGTGCCCACGGCCCCGCAGTATTTGAGAAAGCTATCCAGCTTGATAAATTCGGTTTGAATGGTAACAGTTTGCATAGGTCCACGCTTTCCTTATTATAGTGTCCGGCTGCTGCGGCTCCCTTTTATTCCGCCCTTAACCGCATGGGCAGCACGAGGAACAGGAAGTGCTCGCCCTCCAGCGGCAGCACCTTCATGGGGCTCAAGGGGCCGCACAGCTCCAGCCGGACCATATCGGTATCCACGTTTTTCAGGGCGTCCAGCAAAAAGCGGTTATTGAAGCCCATCTCCAGCAGATTGCCGGTGGTGGAGCAGCAGCATTCATCATAGGCCTTGCCGATGCTGGTGGCGCAGCTCATCTTAATGACCGACTCGCCGAAATCCACCCGCAGCGGGCTGCGCAGCCGGTCGCTGATGAGCAGGCTGGTGCGCTCGATGGAATTGATGAGGGCGCGGGTATTCACCACCACGGTGGTGCTGCTCTCCTTCGGGATGGCCGCATGATAATCGAGGAAGTCGCCCTCCAAAAGGCGGCTGACCAGGGTACAGCTGCCCATATCGAACAGGATATGCTTGCGGCTTACCTCCACCGCCACATTGCCCTCCGGGGTCATCAGCTTCAGCAATTCACCCAGCGTTTTGCCCGGCACGATGAACCGCATGGTCTCCTCGCTTTGCACCCGTTCCCGGCGCAGCGCCAGACGGAACCCGTCCACCGCCACCACCGTCAGCTCGCCGTTTTCCAGCTCGAACAGGCAGCCGGTCTGTACCGGCTTGGTATCATTGGTGGCGATGGCATACCGGGTCATATCCACCATGGAGGAAAGCGTTTCCATCGGCATGGTGAAGCCGGCCGCCTCGCCCACCTCCGGCAGCTCGGGGAATTCCTCCGCCGTCATGCCCAGAATGGTGAACTGCGAAACCCCGCCGGTGATCTGCACCAGGCACCGGTCGTCCGCCTCAATGGTCACCTCGTCGCTTTCGATGCGCCGGATGATATCATAGAACATTTTGGCGGGAATGATGATCTGTCCCATCTGTTCCACCTGTGCCTCCAGGCTGGCGGTGATACCCATTTCGAGGTTATAGCTGACCAGCGAGATTTCCCTAAACCCCGCCTGGACCATGATGCCCTCCAGGGCAAGCAGCGTGCTTTTGGGGCTTACCGCCAGCAGCGCGGAATTGATCCCCTGGGTAAGAGCTGTGGTATTGCAGGTAAATTTCATCATCATATTCCGTATTCCTCCTTATCCCGGCCGGGCGCCGTCGCGGTTTTTCACAGGAAAGCCCTGCCTGCGGCGCACATTTTTCTGTTTTTTTTGGCCCGTACCGGAATATACTATATAAAAATCAGTTGTAGCAGTAGGGGCGGTGGATTTGTTAAAACCATGCCGTCCCGCCAGCGGACAAGCGGGGTTGTCCCGGTTTTGCCGCGGGGGAAAGCACCCCCGAAAATTTGTTGAAAAAGTGAAAAGATTTTAGTTCCTCCACAGCGGCGTGGAAAACCCTGTGTGGAATGTGGAAACCCCGTTGAAAATTTTCAGCCGTTCAGGTTGCGGATATTTTTGATGATATCCTCGATGGTCTCCTTTTTGCGGGGGTCGGTCTTTATGGCCTTGGTCACCTGCTGCAGGGCATATACCACGGTGGCGTGGTCCCGCCCGCCGAATTCCTGCCCGATCTTGAGCTGGGTCATGCCGGTGATCTCCCGCACCACATACATGGCCACCTGCCGCGCCGTGGAAATCTGTCCGCTGCGCCGCTGCCCCCGGATATCCTCGGCGGTGACGCCGTAGGTACGGGCCACCTCATCGATGATGCGGTCCACCGTAACGGGCAGGGGGGTATGCTCGGTCATGATGTCCTGGATGGCGTTTTCGGCCAGCAGGATGGTGATGGGGGCGCCGGTCAGGTTGGCGTGCGCCTCCAGACGCTTCACCACGCCCTCCAGCTGCCGCACGTTATCCTTCAGCTTGCCGGCGATAAAGGCCGCCACATCCTCCGGGATCTTCAGCCCCAGACTATCCGCCTTGCGGCTGATGATGGCCATCCGGGTCTCGAAATCCGGCGGCTGCACATCCACCAGCAGGCCCCATTCAAAGCGGGTGCGCAGCCGATCCTCCAGCGTTTTGATCTCCTTGGGGGGTCTATCACTGGTGAGGATGATCTGCTTGCCGCATTCGTACAGCGAATTGAAGGTATGGAAAAATTCCTCCTGCGTGCTTTCCTTGCCGGCGATGAACTGGATATCATCCACCGCCAGAAGATCTGCCTGCCGGTATTTTTCCTTGAATTCCGCAGTGGTGCCGTTGCGGATGGCCAGGATCAGCTCATTCGCAAATTCCTCTCCCTTGACGTACAAAAGCTTGTAGTCGGGGTGGTTCTGCCGGATGCGCCCGCAGATGGCATAGATCAGATGGGTCTTGCCCAGGCCGCTGCCGCCGTGCAGGAACAGGGGGTTATAGCTTTTGGCGGGGTTATTGGCCACCGCCCATGCGGCGGCGTGCGCCAGGCTGTTGCCGCTGCCCACCACGAAGGTCTCGAAGGAATATTCCTTTTCCGGGATGAATTCCGTCTTTTTCGGGGGGGCGGGGGGCTGCCGGACGGCGGCCGTCTCCTGCGAAAGGATCTCCACCTTGACGGGGAAGCCCATGGTCTGCTCGAAGGCGGCCGTCAGCAGGGCATTGTATTTTTCATTGATGATCTCCCGCATAAATTCGGTGCTGCATATCAGGCGGGCGGTGCTGCTGTCCATGTCGGTCAGCTCCAGCTTGTCGATCCAAAGATTATAGGCGACCTCGCTCATCTCGCCCCGGCATACCTCTTTTACTCTCTCAAATACGTCCGAAAATGAATGCATAGAAAACCTCTTTCCTTTATGCCGCTGTTTTCCACAGGGCACAGATACCTATTTAATATAATAGCAGATTACGGGGGGAATTACAACAGAAACACCCCGAAAACCGCAGTTTTTTTCAACAGTCCGGGCGCGGAAGGGTGGAGAGATTTTTCCCGTTCCCGCCGGTCGGGGAACCTACATCTTGTGGCGGCGGGCGGCTCCCTATACTATTTACACCCCGCCCCGAGAAAAACCTTGAGAAATCCCGCTAAAACAGCAGCTTTTTCTTGACATCGGGACAAGATTTAAGGTATAATTCACAATTGCAGGGTCATCTCTTCCAATAGCGCGTTGGAACAGATGACCGACCACATCAGGCAGGCCCCCAGCGCCGGGGCCGCCGCCAAGACCCGGAAGGAGGGGAACGAACATGCTCAGAACTTATCAGCCCAAAAAGAGACAGAGAAGCAAGGTCCATGGGTTCAGAAAGAGAATGGCCACCGCAAACGGCCGTAAGGTCCTGGCCCGCAGACGTGCCAAGGGCAGAGCCAGACTGACCCACTAAAAAAGATGCCCACAGCGCAGTTGCCGTGGGCATTGTTTTTAATGGCCGAAGAACCGCAACAAGTACCAGTTATTTTTCACCCAAGGGAACCGTAATGCAGCAAGCGGTGTGAAAGGGACACCCTCTTCTTCTTCCTCCCGGTCCGGCACACCGCATTACCGCCTGCACTTCCATTGGCGCAGGGAAAGGGACCCCAAAATGAAAACCACCGTTATCATCAAAAAAAACCGCGACTTTACCCGGATGTACCGCCGGGCAAAGTGCAAAACCGGCCCGCTGCTGGTCACCTACTGTGCCCGCAACCGGCTGGGACACAACCGCATCGGCATCACCGCCAGCAAAAGGGTAGGGGATGCCGTCCGCCGCAACCGTGCCAAACGGGTCATCCGTGCCGCCTATACCGGGCTGGAGGCGCAGCTGCCGCAGGGATATGATTTTATCTTTGTGGCGCGCAGCCGCACCGCCCACTGTAAAATGCAGCCGGTGCAGCAGGCGATGCTCGAGCAGATCGCCGCATTGACCGCCGCACCCTCCGCTGTACGGGAGGCAGGCAGAGCATGAAACGGCTGTGGCTTTTCCTGAAAAAAATATGCAGTGAGCTGCTGATTTTGCCCATCCGGCTTTATCAGAAGTGCATCTCCCCCCTCATTCCTCCCCGATGCCGGTTTTCCCCCACCTGCTCCTGCTATGCGGTCACGGCGCTGCGGCGCTTCGGCCCCATCCGGGGGAGCCTGCTGACCCTGTGCCGTGTGGCAAGGTGTCAGCCCTTCGGCCGCCCGGGGTACGATCCCGTACCCCACCGCTTTTCCCTGCGTCCCTTCGCCGGGGCCATGGAGGAGCAGCAGGCCGACCCATCATCCCGCCGCCCCGCCGCAACCGCCGGGGACGGGCAACCATTCTCCCATTATAATGGGAACGGAGGACCATCTATATGAACTTTATTATGACAGTTTTCGGCTACCCCTTCGGGTGGCTGATGTATGGCCTGTACCACCTGGTAAGCAGCTATGGTCTGGCACTGGTGCTGTTCACCCTTATCGTTAAGGCGCTGCTGTTCCCGCTGGGTCTCAAGCAACAGAAGTCTTCGGTAAAGATGCAGATCATCCAGCCCAAGATGCAGGAGATCCAGGCCAAGTACAAGAATAATCAGGCCAAAATGAATGAGGAGCTGCAGGCCCTCTACGCCAAGGAAAACTACAACCCCATGAGCGGCTGCGGTACCCTGCTCATCCAGTTCCCGGTCATCTTCGGTTTGTTGGATGTAGTATATAAGCCCCTGACCCACCTGCTGCGCTTCTCCAAGGAGACCATTGCCGCCCTTACCGAGGTCGCCTCCGGTCTGGGCGTTGCCGTTGTGGGCTATGCCCCCCAGATCAACATCTACCAGAGCGTCATGCAGAACCCCGCCGCCTATTCCAGCGTCGGCGCCGATGTCATCGAAAAGATCCAGTCGCTCAATATGAACTTCCTGGGTCTTAACCTGGCCGGCACCCCCAACCTGCCGTGGCAGGGCGGCTGGAACTGGCTGGTGCTGGTTCCCATTCTCTCCGGTCTTACCGCACTGCTGTCCTCTGTCATTTCCATGCGCAACAGCCCCAATATGGGCCAGGCCGGCGCCAGCATGAAGATGATGATGTACTTTATGCCCCTGATGTCCCTGTGGTTCACCTTCCTGGTGCCGGTGGGCGTAGGTATCTACTGGACCCTTTCCAACGTATTCGGCTGCATCCAGGCTATCATCCTCAATAAGATCTACAACCCCAAGGAGGTAGCGGAAAAACTGCAGGCCGAGGCCAAGGAGCGTGCCGAACGGGAGCGCCAGGAGCGCATCGAGGCCAAAAAGCGGGCCAAGGAAGCCCTGAAGAACGGCGAAAGGGTGGAGGACACCACCTTCCTTTCCGATAAGGAAAAGATAAAGGAAGCCCGCCGCCGCTATGCCGAAAAGTACGGCGATGAATATATCGATGATTGATGTCTGACCAAAGAGGTAATTGATATGATAAAAGAGATCATTGCTACCGGCGCAGACGCCAATGCCGCCATCGAAAGCGGCGCGCTGCTGCTGGGCCTGCCCCGTGATGAGGTGCAGTTCGAGATCATTGACCTGCCCCGCAAGGGCGGCTTTCTGGGGCTGAAAAAGCTCCCCGCCAAGGTGCGTGTCTGGGCGGAGCTGCCCGATGAAAAGCCCGCAAGGAGCGAAAAACCCCGCCGGCAGGAGGCTCCCCGCAAGGAGAATAAGCCCCCCAGGGCCGAGCGTGCCGAAAAGCCCGCCCGCCCCGAAAAGCCGGTAAAGACCGAAAAACCCGAAAAATCCGAAAAGCCCCGCGCCATCGAGGAGGAAAAGGCCGCCCCGGTGGAGATCGTGCCGACCGACGAGGTGCGCGCCAAGGTGGAAAAGGCCGCCGCCTATGTCAGCGAGATTCTGACTGCGATGGGCATTGCCGAATTCACCCTGACCCCCCGCTATTATGAGGAAAACGTCCGTCTGCAGCTTTCCGGCGAGCAGATCGGCGGGGTCATCGGCCGCCGCGGCGAAACGCTGGATGCCATTCAGTATCTGGCCAGCCTGGTTGCCAACCGCGGTGAGGGTGAATATATCCGTCTTTCCATCGATAGCGGTAACTACCGTGAAAAGCGTGCCCGCACGCTGGAGGCACTGGCCCGCAAGCTGGCCAATCAGGCCGTGCGTACCGGCCGCAGCATCACGCTGGAGCCGATGAACCCCTATGAGCGTCGCATCATCCACGGTGCCGTTTCCACCGTCAAGGGCGCTACCAGCTCCTCCACCGGTGTGGAGCCCAACCGCCGTGTGGTGATCAGCTCCACCGTACCGCCCACCGGCGGCAAGGACGGCAGCCGCAGCGGCGGCCGTGGCCGGAACAACAACAACCGCCGCGGCAATCCCGGCAACCGCAGCGAGCGCCGCAATGACGGCGAGCGTCGC
>OHBE01001348.1_pt1 | contig 21599 bp, 16 predicted proteins | sample 1577231 | NCBI WGS metagenome assembly OHBE01 (sample SAMEA3541506, study PRJEB24748) | human gut metagenome | biome: human gut; feature: human-associated habitat; material: faeces | place: China | collected 2012 | reverse complement strand
AACAGCAACAAAAACGCAATGCCGCCGATCAAGCCGCAGACAGCCGGAAGAAAAGAGAGCCGGCCCAGCGCAGAAGACATCTCCATGGCCGGAATGAGCAGTGACCACACGCTGGCAGCGACCATCACGCCGGAGGCAAAGCCCAGCAGCGCCTTCTGCACGAGGGCGTTCATCTGCCGGCGCATCACGAAGACACATGCGGCACCGGCACTCGTTCCGATCAATGGAAGGATCAGTCCCAGAAATATATTCATGTTCATCCATTCATCTCCTCACATTCTATCCATAGTATGTCTGAATACGGCTTCCTGCTCATTTTTTTCTACTATATCATCGTTCCAGCCATCGCGCAACGCAGACGAACTGCAAAGATTAGCGTATGCTAACTAAAGAGCAGAAAAAGTGTCCGGCGTTTCTTCCGGACACGGGATGATCATATGATCTATACGTTGATGTCGGCGTGCATGCCAAGCGCATCCTTTTCCTTTTCCAGGATCGGATCGATATGCTCGGCGAAGAATTCCTCGGTCTGCTGCACGCTGCGGCCAACGAAGTTAGCCGGCTTCATGATCGCCTGCAGCTGCTCCAGGTTCATCGGGAAACGCGGATCATCCGCGATCCGCTGCAACAGATCATTCGGCTTTCCTTCTTCCTTGACCACTCTTCCGGCTGCCATGGAATGCACGCGGATGGCCTCATGCAGCTCCTGACGGTCTCCGCCCATCTTCACGCAGTCCATCATGATGTTTTCCGTCGCCATGAACGGCAGCTCGTTCATCAGATGGCTCTCGATGACCTTCGGATAGACGACCAGGCCCTCTGTGATGTTCAGATACAGGTCCAGGATGCCATCGACGGCCAGGAATGCTTCCGGCACGGAAATGCGCTTATTGGCCGAATCGTCCAGCGTGCGCTCGAACCACTGCGTGGCAGCCACGATGGCCGGGTTCATGACATCGGAGATGACATAGTTCGCCAGAGAAGCCATGCGCTCGCTGCGCATCGGATTGCGCTTGTACGCCATGGCGCTGGAGCCGATCTGGCTCTTTTCAAAAGGCTCCTCAACTTCCTTGAGGTGCTGGAGCAGGCGAATGTCATTGGAGAATTTATGCGCGCTCTGCGCGATGGAGCTGAGCACCGAAAGAACATTGTAGTCGACCTTTCTCGAATACGTCTGTCCCGATACGGGGTAGCAGCCGTCCATGCCCATCTTCTCGGCAATTTTCTTCTCGAGCAGCTTTATCTTCTCGGTATCGCCGTCGAACAGCTCATAGAAGCTCGCTGCCGTACCGGTAGTACCCTTGCAGCCGAGCAGGCGCAGTCTTCCCGACTCGAAATCGAGCAACTCGAGGTCGGAGATAAGGTCCTGCAGCCAGAGGGTCGCGCGCTTGCCGAGCGTTGTCGGCTGAGCAGCCTGAAAATGTGTATATGCGAGGGTCGGCAGGTCCTTGTACTTCTCGGCAAAGTCGGCCAGGTTGGCCAGCACGCCGATCAGCTTTTTGCGCACCAGCTGCAGGCCTTCGCGCATGATGATAACATCGGTGTTATCGCCAACATAGCAGCTGGTAGCACCCAGGTGGATGATACCCTTTGCCTTGGGGCACTGCAGGCCGTAAGCGTAAACATGGCTCATGACATCGTGGCGCACCAGCTTTTCGCGGGCAGTGGCTTCCTCGTAATTGATGTCATCCTTGTGGGCTTCCAGCTCGGCAATCTGTTCATCGGTAATGTCCAGGCCCTGCTTCTGCTCAGCCTTGGCCAGCGCAATCCACAGCCTGCGCCAGGTGCGGAACTTGTTATCGTCCGAGAAAGTATACTGCATCTCATCGGAAGCATAACGGGTGGAAAACGGAGAAATATAACGATCATGTGCCATTGGTCGGGTTTCCTTTCTTACAGCATGTCTTACAGTTTGAAGTAGTTCACGCCGCCTTCAAAAATCGGCTGGTACTTGTCGCCGGTAACGTTTTTGTACAGGCTGTCGCCGCTGCGCTCAGAATGGCCCATCTTGCCGAACACGCGGCCGTCCGGGCTGGTAATGCCCTCAATGGCCAGCACAGACCCGTTGGGGTTGTAGCGCATATCCATGGTGGGCACGCAGTTCAGGTCAACATACTGGGTGGCAACCTGGCCGTTGTTGATCAGCTGCTGCAGCAGGCCGTCATTGCAGACAAAGCGGCCTTCGCCGTGGCTGATGGCGATCAGGTGTTCATCATCCACATTGCATTCGCTCAGCCAGGGGCTCTTGTTGGAAGCTACGCGGGTGCGCACCAGCATGCTCTGGTGGCGGTGGATGGTGTTAAAGGTTAGGGTCGGGTCGTTCTCGGTAATCGGGCGGATCTCGCCATAAGGCACAAGGCCCAGCTTAATCAATGCCTGGAAGCCGTTGCAGATGCCGAGTGCCAGGCCGTCACGCTGGTTCAGCAGACGGTTGACGGCATCGGCCACAGCGGGGTTGCGGAAGAACGCCGCAATGAACTTGGCGGAGCCGTCCGGCTCATCGCCGCCGGAAAAACCGCCCGGCAGCATCAGAATCTGGCTCTGGTCAAGCTCTTTCACCAGGGCTTCGCAGCTGGCGGCAACGTCGGCGGGGGTCAGGTTCTTCAACACCAGAATGTGCGGGTCGCCACCGGCGCGGCGGAATGCGCGTGCAGTGTCGTATTCGCAGTTGGTGCCGGGGAACACAGGGATGATAACGCGCGGGGTGGCCAGGCGCACAGCCGGGGCAACGCGCTGGAAGCAGTTGACCTTGTATTCCAGGGATTTAACTTCCTCGCCAGCCTTGAGGTAGGGGAAGACAGGCTGCAGCTTTGCTTCCCATACATCCTGCAGGTGCTGCAGGTCGATGTTTTCGCCGTTGACGTTGATGACGTAATCCACGGTGGTGGAACCGAGGAATTCACCGGCAGAAGCATCCAGAAGCTCCAGAATAACTGCGCCATAGCAGGGCTTGAACAGGTCGTCCAGGTTGATATCGCGGCTCAGGGACAGGCCTACGTGGTTGCCGACGCACATCTTGAACAGTGCTTCGGCAACGCCGCCGTAACCCGGCGTTGCTGCGGCCAGCACCTTGCCTTCGTCGATCATCTGCTCCACGATCTTGTAGATGGAAAGCAGGCTGCCGATCTCCGGCATGCCGTCCTTGTACTGCGGCTTCAGGATGACAACAGAGCTGTTGGCTTTCTTGAACTCAGGGCTCATGACGTTGGCGGTGTTGCCAATGGCGGTGGCAAAGCTGACCAGCGTGGGGGGAACATCCAGGCCTTCAAAGCTGCCGGACATACTGTCCTTGCCGCCGATGGAAGCAATGCCAAGGCCCATCTGGGCATCCAGTGCGCCAAGCAGGGCGGCCAGCGGCTTGCCCCAGCGTTCGGGGGCAGTGTTCAGGTGCTCAAAATATTCCTGGAAAGTCAGGTACATATCCTTGTGGCGGAAACCGGCGCAAACCAGTTTGGTCACGCTTTCCACAACGGCCATGTAAGCGCCGCGGTAGGGGTCCGCTTCAGTCAGATAGGGGTTAAAGCCCCAGGCCATGCCGGAGCAGGTGGTGGTTTCGCCATCCACCGGCAGTTTGGCAGCCATGGCCATGGTGGGGGTCAGCTGGTATTTACCGCCGTAAGGCATCAGCACGGTGGAAGCGCCGATGGTGGAGTCAAACCGCTCGCCCAGGCCTTTCTGGCTGCAAACGTTCAGGTCGCCAACCAGGTTTTCCAGCTTTTCGGCAAAGGTGGAACCGGCCCACTGGGGCTGCCATACCGTGCCGGGCAGAACATGCACATCGGCATGGCGCTCGGCACCGTTGGAGTTCAGGAACTCGCGGGAAAGGTCCACGATGGCAACGCCGTTCCAGTTCTCGCGCATCCGCTTTTCCTCGGTAACGGTAGCAACCACGGTGGCTTCCAGGTTTTCCTCATTGGCAAGGGCAATGAACTTTTCGGCATCCTCAGCGGCAACGGCAACAGCCATGCGCTCCTGGCTTTCGCTGATAGCCAGCTCGGTGCCGTCCAGGCCCTCGTACTTCTTGGTAACTTTGTTCAGGTCAATGTTCAGGCCGTCGGCCAGCTCGCCGATGGCAACGGAAACGCCGCCTGCGCCAAAGTCGTTGCAGCGCTTGATCATGCAGCAGGCGTCCTCGCGGCGGAACAGGCGCTGCAGCTTACGCTCAATGGGGGCGTTGCCCTTCTGCACCTCGGCACCGCAGGTTTCCAGGCTGGTCAGCTTGTGGGCCTTGCTGGAGCCGGTAGCGCCGCCAATGCCGTCACGGCCGGTGCGGCCGCCCAGCAGGATGATCACATCGCCGGGCTGGGGCTCTTCGCGGCGGACATGGCTGGCCGGGGTAGCACCCACAACAGCGCCGATCTCCATACGCTTTGCCACATAGCCGGGGTGGTACAGTTCAGCAACCTGGCCGGTGGCAAGGCCGATCTGGTTGCCATAGCTGGAATAACCGGCAGCAGCAGTGGTAACCAGCTTGCGCTGGGGCAGCTTGCCGGGCATGGTTTCGGCAACCGGCTTGAGCGGGTCGCCTGCGCCGGTCACGCGCATGGCCTGGTAAACATAGCTGCGGCCGGACAGCGGGTCACGGATGGCACCGCCGATGCAGGTAGCAGCGCCGCCGAACGGCTCAATCTCGGTGGGATGGTTGTGGGTCTCGTTCTTGAAGAGGAACAGCCAATCCTGCAATTTGCCGTCCACATCGCACTTGATTTTGACGGTGCAGGCATTGATCTCTTCGCTCTCGTCCAGGTTCTGCAGGATGCCGCGCTGTTTCAGGGCCTTGGCGCCGATGGTGGCCAGGTCCATCAGGGTGCGGTTCTTTTTATCGCGGCCGGTCTCGGCACGCAGGGCCATGTAACGGTCAAATGCAGCCTGCACAACTTCGTCGTCAATCTTGACATCGTTCAGGATGGTGCCGAAGGTGGTGTGACGGCAGTGGTCAGACCAGTAGGTATCGATCAGGCGGATTTCGGTAATGGTCGGGTCGCGCTGTTCAGATTTGAAGTAGTTCTGGCAGAACACAATGTCGGCGTGGTCCATGGCCAGGCCCTTTTCATTGCGGAAATTCTCCAACGCAGCGTCATCCAAAGCGCAGAAGCCGTTCAGGGTTTCCACAGCGGTGGGCACGGCAAATTCCATTTTCAGGGTATCGCGGGTGTCCAGGCTGGCCTCGCGGGCTTCCACCGGGTTGATGACGTACTTCTTGATGGCTTCCAGATCCTCTGCGCTCAGCTCGCCGTCCAGCAGGTAGATGCGGGCACTGCGCACAGACGGACGCTCGCCCTGGCTCAGCAGCTGGATACACTCGGAAGCAGAATCTGCACGCTGGTCAAACTGGCCGGGCAGATACTCCACAGCAAACACCGTCTTGGCGGTGGGCAGCTCGGTATAGGTCACATCGACTGGCGGTTCGCTGAACACGGTGGGGATGGCTTTCTCAAACAGGTCGCGGTCAATGCCTTCCACATCATAGCGGTTCAACAGGCGCAGAGCTTTCAGGCCCTTAATGCCAACCAGCTCAACCAGTTCATGCTTCAGGCCCTGGGCTTCGCCGTCAAAGCCGGGCTTTTTTTCTACATAAATGCGGTAAACCATTCTTGTTTAACCCTCCTGTGCTTTCATTGCCGCAAGGGCACGGGCACCAATATCACTGCGGCGGTGCAGTTTGTCAAAATGGATGCAGTCAGCAGCGGCGTAAGCCTTTTTCAGGGCTTCGGGCAGGGTGGCGGCGGTTGCCGTTACACCCAGCACGCGGCCGCCGTTGGTAACCAGCTTGCCATCCTTGATGGCGGTACCGGCATGGTACACGGTCACATCGGCAGCACCGGGCACCTGGCCATTCTCCAGGCCGGTGATCTCCTTGCCCTTTTCATAGGCAACGGGGTATCCGCCGGAAGCCAGCACCACACAGGCGGCAGCGCCATCGCTGAACTTGACCTCGGTCTTGTCCAGCGTGCCGTTGGTGCAGGCCTGCATCACGGTCAGCAGGTCGCTTTCCAGCAGGGGCAGTACTACCTGGGTTTCGGGGTCGCCAAAGCGGCAGTTGTATTCAATCACCTTGGGGCCGTCCGGGGTCAGCATCAGGCCAAAGTACAGGCAGCCCTTAAAGGGGCAACCCTCTGCCTGCATGGCGGCAACCGTAGGCAGGAAAATCTTCTCCATGCACTCGGCGGCAATGGCGGGGGTGTAGCAGGGGTTGGGGGCAACGGTGCCCATGCCGCCGGTGTTCAGGCCCTCGTCATGGTCCAAAGCGCGCTTGTGGTCCATGCTGGAAACCATCGGCTTGACGGTTTTGCCATCACAGAAGGACAGCACGCTGACTTCCGGCCCGGTCAAAAATTCTTCCACCACAACATGGTTGCCGGAAGCGCCGAACTTTTTGTCCAGCATGATTTCCTTTACGCCATTGGCGGCTTCCTGCTCATTCTGGCAGATCAGCACGCCTTTGCCCAGCGCCAGGCCATCCGCCTTGATAACAACCGGGTACTTGCCCTTGCTGCGGATGTAATCCATCACCTTGGCGGGGTCGTCAAAGGTTTCATAGCCGGCGGTGGGAATGCCGTATTTTTTCATCAGGTCCTTGCTGAACACCTTGCTGGCTTCAATGCGGGCGGCAGCGGCATCCGGGCCAAAAGCAGGGATGCCCACCTTGGCCAAAGCATCCACCATGCCAAGGGCAAGGGGATCGTCCTGTGCAACAACAACATAATCAAAGGCTTCTGCCTTGGCAAAGGCGACCATGGCGTCTACATCCGTTGCAGGGATGTTTTTGCAGGTGGCATCGTAACCAATGCCGCCGTTGCCAGGGGCACACCAGATATCGCCGCAGTCGGGGCTTTTTTTCAGCGCGCGGATAATGGCGTGTTCACGCCCGCCGCCGCCAACAACCAGAATTTTCATGGCAAACTCCTTGTTGTAATAAATAAGAAAGAATAAATAATAAAGAATAATGAAGGTGTGCCGCATGCGGCACGGTTTTGGATATTAGAACTCTAATATTTTATAAGCGGTGCGCAGCGCCGCGGTCCACCTTCATTTTAATTATTTTTTATTAACTATTCTTTTCCCAATTTTTTTACGAAAAAATTGGGAACTTAGTGATGGAACAGCCGGATACCACAGAACGCCATGGCAATGCCGTACTTGTTGCAGGTGGCAATAACCTGATCATCGCGGATGGAGCCGCCCGGCTGCACAATGGCGGTCACACCGCTGCGGCGGGCGCGCTCAATGTTGTCCCCAAAGGGGAAGAATGCATCACTGCCCAGGGCAACATTCGTTACCTTGCTCAGCCAGGCTTTCTTTTCCTCGGCAGTCAACGGGGCAGGCTGCACAGTAAAGGTTTCGGCCCAAACGTCATCCCCAATCACATCCTCCGGGGTATCGCCGATGTAAACATCAATCGCGTTATCGCGGTTGGGCTTGGCGATATCCTCGCGGAACGGCAGGTCCAGAACCTTGGGCATATGGCGCAGCTGCCAGTTGTCGGCTTTCTGGCCTGCCAGGCGGGTGCAGTGGATGCGGCTTTGCTGGCCTGCGCCCACACCGATGGTCTGGCCGTCCTGCACATAGCAGACGGAGTTGGACTGGGTGTATTTCAGCACGATCAGGCTCATGATCAGATCGCGCTTCTGGGCATCGGTCACCGTCTTGTTCTCGGTTACAAAGTTTTGCAGCATGGTATCCACGCTGATCTCCAGATCCTGGCGGCCCTGCTCAAAGGTGACACCGAATACGGTGCGGCGCTCCAGCGGAGCGGGGATATAATCCGGATCAATGGCAACGATGTTGTAGTTGCCTTTCTTTTTGGATTTCAGCACTTCCAGGGCGTCGGCGTCATAGCCGGGGGCAATGATGCCGTCCGAAACTTCGTGCTGGATCAGCTTTGCGGTGGCAAGGTCGCACACATCAGACAGGGCGATCCAGTCACCAAAGCTGGACATGCGGTCCGCACCGCGGGCGCGGGCATAAGCGCAGGCCAGGGGAGAAAGCTCAGCCTCTGCACTAATATGATACATCTTTCTCAGCGTTTCGTCCAGTGGCAGGCCAATGGCGGCACCGGCGGGGGAAACATGCTTAAAGCTGGCAGCAGCAGGCTGGCCCAGGGCTTTTTTCAGGTCGCGCACCAGCTGGTAGCTGTTGAACGCATCCAGAAAGTTGATGTAGCCCGGCTTGCCATTCAAAATGGTAACGGGAAGATCAGAACCGTCTGCCATAAAAATGCGGGCAGGCTTCTGGTTGGGGTTGGTGCCGTATTTCAGCTGGAATTCGTTCATAAGTTCAGCCCTCCACCGTGTTGTATTTGTTCAGGATCACATCTTCATAATCGCCGGTTTCCAGCGTGATGGCACGCACAAACAGGCTGACCTTATTATCTTCGTTCAGGGCTTCCCACAACTTTCCGGCAAATTCGTCGGCATCGTTCTGGTCCAGTGTCACGCGCAGCGGCTCACCGGCAAAGCTGGGGATGGGGGAGCCGTTTTTCTGGTAGGTGGTAATCAGCTGGCCTTCGCCTGCAACGGGCTGCGGATAGTCAAAGGTCTGGCGCTGCACGCTGGCGGGGTTGCCATCGCAGCTTTTCAGGATGCTCAGCTTGTAGCCGCCGCGACGCATATCCACAACGCCGGAAATGCGGGGGGTAAAGTTGGGGGCATCGTCCTCAAAAGTGCGGGTGGCAAGGGCTGCTTCAAAGCCGTAACCAGGGAACAGGTTATCCCGCATGTAGCGGTAAATGGTATCCGTCTGGTCACCGTTGGTCACAATGGTGGTATCGTTCAGGGTCAGAACCGGGTTATAGATGATCAGGTGGGGATCTTCCAGCTTGGCGGGGTCTGCGGCTACCGTGCGGATGCCGCCGGGGATGGCGTCAAACACGCGGTTGCGGCTGTTGGCGCTGCGGCCCATGATCCAGTAAGCAATCATGGCCTTGGTGCCGTCCGGCGAACGGCCGATGCAGATGCCGCGGCCGGGATATTCGTTACCGGCCAGATAAGTATAAAGATTCTTTTTCATGCGGGAATCCTCCTTGTTCGGTCAGGCTTCGCCATTGCACACCATGGCAATGGCCTGGGGCAGCAACTTCCATTCGGCTTCCACCATCACGCGCTTCTGCAGCACTTCGGGGGTATCACCGGGCTGCACTTCCACGGCTTTTTGCAGCAGGATGGGCCCGCCGTCACACACTTCGTTGACAAAGTGGACGGTAGCGCCGGTCACTTTCACGCCGCGCTTCAGCGCTTCCTCATGCACTTTCAGGCCATAGTAGCCGGGGCCGCAAAAGCTGGGAATCAGGCTGGGGTGGATGTTCAGGATGCGGTTGGGGTAAGCGGCAATCACGCTGGGGCCCAGCACGCTCAAAAATCCTGCCAGAACCACCAGCTCAATGCCATGGTCTTTCAGCACACTCAGCAGGGCAGCGTCAAACTCCTCGCTGGTGGCGTAATCCTTGCGGCGCACCACGGCGGTTTCCACGCCGAAGTTTGCAGCGCGTTCCAACGCATACGCACCAGGTTTGCTGGCAACCACCAGGGTAACCTTACCGTTGGGGTTCTCCCCGCGGCGTTCGCTTTCCAGGATGGCCTGCAGGTTGGTGCCGCCGCCGGAAACCAGCACAGCAATCTTCATCATACCAGCTGCACCCCGCTGCCTTCGCCAATCACACCAAGGCGGTAAGCATCCTCGCCGTTGGCTTTCAGGATCTCAATGGCCTTGTCGGCATCCTCGGCAGCCACGGTCAAAATCATACCAACGCCCATGTTGAAGGTGTTGAACATATCGCGCTCCGGAATGTTGCCCTCTTTAGCCAGCACATCAAACAACACGGGGGTGCGCACATCGCTCTTCTTGATCACAGCGCAGCAGCCGGCTTTCAGGCTGCGGGGAATGTTCTCGTAAAAGCCGCCGCCGGTAATGTGGGAAACGCCCTTGACGGTAACTTCCTTCATCACGGCCAGCACAGGCTTGACATAAATCTTGGTGGGGGCCAGCAGGGCTTCGCCCAGGGTCTTGTCCATGCCGTCAAAGGTCTTTTTCAGCACATCGGGGTTGTTCTCCAGGTCAAAGATCTTGCGCACCAGGGAGAACCCGTTGGAGTGTACGCCGGTGGAAGGCAGGGCGATGATCACATCGCCGGGCTGCATGGTGGAGTTGTCCAGGATCTTGCTCTTGTCCACAGCGCCAACGGTAAAGCCGGCCAGGTCGTACTCGTCCTCCGGGTAAAAACCGGGCATCTCGGCGGTCTCACCGCCAACCAGGGCACAGCCAGCCTGCACGCAGCCTTCGGCTACACCGGCAACCAGCTCGGCAATGCGCTCCGGCACGTTTTTGCCGCAGGCGATGTAATCCAGGAACACCAGAGGCTTGGCACCGGCGCAGATGACATCGTTCACGCACATGGCAACGCAATCAATGCCAACGGTGTCATGTTTGTTCATGTACTGGGCAATGCGCAGCTTGGTACCAACGCCGTCCGTGCCGGAAATCAGCACGGGGTGGGGCATATCGGTGCAGTCCAGCTCAAACAGGCCGCCAAAGCCGCCCAGGCCGCCAATGCAGTGCTCGTTCATGGTGCGGGCAACGTGCTGCTTCATCAGGTCAACTGCCTTGTAACCGGCGGTAATATCCACACCAGCGGCAGCGTAGCTTGCAGAATAGCTTTTTTCCATTATGTTTCTCTCCTTATCAGCTTACAGGCGTTTTTTGGTCTGGGACTGGCTCAGGGGTTTATCGTATACAATGTCCATCGTCTCGTTGGGGGCGGGCACCGGGTAATGGCCGGTAAAGCAGCCGGCGCAGAACCCGCACTTGCTGTGGATGGCCAGCTGGGTCACATGTTCAATGCTCAGGTAGCCCAGGGAATCGGCCCCCACGATCTTGCGGATCTCCTCCACCGTATGGCCGGTGGCAATCAGGTCTTTTTCGTCCGGGATGTCGGTGCCGAAATAGCAGGGGTGGGCAAACGGCGGGGCCGAAATGCGGTAGTGTACTTCCTTGGCACCGGCGTCGCGCAGCAGCTTGATGGTGCGGGCGCTGGTGGTGCCGCGCACGATGGAGTCATCCACAAGCACAACGCGCTTGCCCGCAACGGTGGAGGAAATTGCGTTCAATTTGATGCGCACACTGCTTTCACGCTGGGCCTGGGAGCCCTGGATGAAGGTGCGGCCCACATATTTGTTTTTAATAAAGCCCACGCCATAGGGAATACCGCTTTCCTGCGCATAGCCAAGGGCGGCATCCAGGCCGGAATCCGGCGCACCGATGACGACATCGGCTTCCACCGGATGCTCCTGTGCCAGAAAGCGCCCGGCCTGCAGGCGGGCGTCATGCACGCAGGTGCCCTCGATGATGGAATCGGGGCGGGCAAAATAAATGTACTCAAACACGCACATCGTGTGCGGCGCGGTGCCGCAGTGGGTGCGGATGGTGCGCAGGCCGGTGTAGTCTGCCACCACGATCTCGCCGGGCAGTACATCGCGCACAAAGCGGGCGCCTACAGCATCCAGCGCACAGGATTCCGAAGCAAAAGCCCAGCCGGAGCCATCCGGCAGCTGGCCAATGCAGAGAGGGCGGAAGCCATTAGGATCGCGCGCGGCGATCAGTTTGGTGTGGGTCATAATGACCAGGCTGTAAGCACCCACGATCTGCTCCATCGTGCGGCAGACAGCTGTTTCAATATCCGGGCTGATCAGGCGGTTCTGGGTCAGCAGATAGCCGATGACCTCGGTGTCCGAAGTGCCGTGGAAGATCGAACCGTTCATTTCCAGCTTGTGGCGCAGCTGGGGGGCATTGGTCAGGTTGCCGTTGTGGCAGATGGCCATAGCGCCCTTGCAGTGGTGCAGAACCATGGGCTGGGCGTTGGCGCGGGTGCGCTGGCCGCTGGTGGCATAGCGCACATGGCCGGTGGCCATCTTGGCATCCTGCGGCAGGTCAGCCAGCACGCGCGGGGTAAATACCTCGCTGACCAGGCCAAGATCGCGGTAGCCGGTCAGCACACCGTCCACGTTCAGGGCAATGCCGCAGCTTTCCTGGCCGCGGTGCTGCAGGGCATACAACGCGCTGTACACGGCGCTGACCATGTTGGTTTTGCCGGCGGAATCATAGATACCGAACACGCCGCATTCTTCATGCAGTGCTTCGGCGGGACAAAGCTCCTTCATTCAGTTCTCCGTTTCCTGTTTCAAACGATGGCAGGGTGCACCGGAAGAGCGAACGGCGGTTCCAGTACACCCTGAACATTGGCTGGACTAAGCTTGGTTCAATCAGCCCAGCAAGCGCTTCATAACTTCCTGGTAGGCATCGGCCTCACCGCCAAGGCTGCGGCGGAACAGGTCTTTATCCAGGTGGGCACCGGTGGTGGCATCCCAGAAGCGGCAGGTATCCGGGCTGATCTCGTCAGCCAGAATGATGGTGCCGTCAGACAGGCGGCCAAACTCCAGTTTGAAGTCAATCAGGCGGATGTTGGCATCCAGCATGATCTTCTTCAGCACTTCGTTGACCTTGAAGGCGTACTTGGCAATGGTGTCCAGCTCTTCCTGGGTGGCAAGGTCAAGGGCCAAGGCGTAATAATGGTTGATGAACGGGTCATGCAGGTCGTCGTTCTTGTAGCTGTACTCCAGGATGGGGGTCTTGAACACCTTGCCCTCGGGCACGCCCATGCGCAGGCTGAAGTGGCCGGCGGCAACATTGCGGATGATGACTTCCAGAGGAACGATCTGAACCTTCTTGACCAGGGTATCGCGGTCGTTCAGCTCCTCAACATAATGGGTGGGGATGCCTTCTTTTTCCAGCTTCTGCATCAGAGCGTTGGACAGCTTGTTGTTGACAATGCCCTTATCGCGGATGGTGCCCTTCTTTTCGCCGTCGCCGGCGGTGGCATCGTCCTTGTAATGAACCATAACGATTTCGGGGTCAGAAGTTGCGAATACCTGTTTAGCTTTGCCTTCGTACATCTGTTCTTTAATTTCAACGTTCATTGTAATGCGCTCCTTTATATTCTTTCATGAATTGATTTATGGAATCCTTTTTATAAAAAGGGATAAAACAACAGCAAATAAACCGGGATTTGAAGTTACATAGCTGCGGCTTCTGCAGCGATGGCGGCGTCCTTTTTGGCAATGGCGGCGGCGGTGTCGGCACGGAACTGATCCAGCTTAGCGGCAAGCTCATCATCGGCAACAGCCAGGATGGCAACGGCCAGGTAAGCGGCGTTCTTGGCACCGTTCAGGGCAACCGTGGCAACCGGGAAGCCGGAAGGCATCTGCACGGTAGCAAGCAGAGCATCCAGACCGTCCATGGCACCGCCCTTCATCGGGATGCCGACCACCGGCAAAGTGGTGTTGGCGGCAAAGGCACCTGCCAGGTGGGCCGCCATACCGGCAGCGCACAGGATAACACCGTAACCATTGGCGCGGGCAGATTTGGCAAAGGCAGCGGCGGCTTCCGGCGTACGGTGGGCGGAAAGAATGTGCGCCTCAAACGGTACATCGAAATCTTTCAGCACCCCGCAGGCACTTTTTACAACCGGCCAGTCACTGTCAGAACCCATGATGATGGCAACCTTTTTACGGTTCGGCATGTTACAGATCCTCCTTCAAAAAATAAGAGCGCGGTGTACACGGGTACACTGCGCTTATACAAGGCTATTATGCTTATAATACACCGCATGAAGAACACAGCTGCGCAAACCGACCGGGAATGGTCCGAAAAGATTCGTGTAATGCACAAAGTCGCCCTCCATCCTTTAATGTATGGCTGGATCCCCCGGCGGGCTGTGTACAGAATAACACACAAAACACCCGTACGGAAAATCTCTGTAATTAAAGTGTAAAGCGTGCAGCGCAAAAAAGCAAGAGCCAAAACTTTTTTTGGCGCACTTCCTATTGTGTTTAAAATAAGATAGGGCTTTTTGTCAAAGTTGATGGAGAAAAACGGGGTGAAGTATGACTTTTTTGATAAGGATTTTTGTGCTATAATAACCATACCAGAAAATACTGCCATAAGGCAGGATGGGAAAGGGGTATCGCAATGAAATTGTTCCACACAGCCCTTGTGCTTGGCAAGGGGGGCTTTGGCACACAGCTGGGAGAAATGCTGGCGGAAGCCGGCGGCTATTCCCGTATTTTGTACCTGGATGACCAGGCACCGGACGCTGCGGGCAAACTGGCAGATTACCTGGATCCCACCATCAGGGAACGCTGCACCGCGGCTTTTGTGGGCCTTGGCAACAATGAGCTGCGGCTGCAATGGCTGCAAAAGCTGGTGGCTGCGGGCTACCAGACACCGGTGTTTGAACACCCGGCGGCAGAAGTATGCAGCAGCGCAGCCCTGGGGGCAGGGACCGTGGTGCTGCCATTTGCCTTTGTGGGCGCAGGAACCAAAGTGGGGGCAGGATGCATCATCAATGCCGGTGCCATTGTGGACCATAACGCCGTGCTGGAAGACGGTGTGCATGCCGCCCCCCGTGCAACCATCAAAGCCGGGGCAACCGTGGAGCGCTGCATGAAAGTGGACAGCGGCGAAATTATCCGCAGCCCATGGGAAAAATAATGCAGCTGCGCGGAACCGGCAGCCAAACAATGCAGGCAGAATTTTGAAAAAAGCGGCCCCGCAATTTGGGTATATTGCGGTGTTGCCTTAATAATAAACGAACGTAAAAACCAGCCGCCTGCCGTGCAAATGCACAAAGCAGGCGGCTGGTTTTATAAGTCGTAAGCAAAAGGCGAAAATCAAGCAGGGAACAACCTGCCAAAAGAAGCAAAGCGCTTACCCGACGTTTTCAACATTCTCCTCACCATCCACCGGCAGGGTGGTGCGCGGGGTCACGCTGAGGGGGTCGGGCAGGGTGTTGTTTTCAACATCCTGCAACACCTGCGGCACACCGGGGAAGAACTTGGCGATGCCGCAGCCCTTGCAGTGCAGGCCATCGAAAAAGTCGGTCTCATCCAACCCCTTAATGCAGGTGGGGTCATAACTGCCGTACAGCGGAATATTGTAGTCATGCGCATACTGGCGGATCCAGTTTTCGGTTTCAAAAAAGCCCTGGTGCTGGTCGGTTTCCGTCAGCAGAAAGTCATACAGGTACGGGTGCCAGGGGGAAAGGGCCAAAATCACCGTGGTGCCCTGGTTTTGCGCATACTGGATAAACTTGTCAAACGCTTCTTCCTGCTTGGGGGAAAGCGAATCGAACCCTTCCATATGTACGCTGTTGAACGTGGGGCAGGCTTCAGCGGCAAGGGCGCGCACCTGGTCGGGGTTGGCATCCCGGAATGCGGGGTCATACAGCACACTGCCGTCAGAGCGCTTGATGGTGGTGGGCTGCTCGTAAGGGTCGCCGTCCACCGGGTTAAAGTCAATGGGGTTGCCATCGTCATCCGTTACAACGCTCTGGCCGCGGTTCTTTAAGTAATAGTCTACGTTGCCCTGAAAATAAGCCGGTTCCACCAGCGCTTTCCACAGCGCCACGCGGTCCTCTTCCTCATAGTCGGTTTCAACACCGAGAACCTTAGTCAAAAATTCGTTGTACAGCTCCACATCGGCGCGCTTGTCAAAGGCGGCTTCGTCCCCATACAGCACCCAGGGATCCACGCTCCAAATCAGCACCTTGGGCGCTTTGCCGTAACAGACCATCTTATAATAGCTGGTCATGTTATCGCGCACATCCGCGCCGGTAACGCCCATGTTGAAAAAACTGTCGGTTCCGACAAGTTCCCGTGTGAACTGTAATACGCGGCTGGAGCCAATGCCGATCACTTCCGGGGTGTCCGGAACATCCTGTGCAAACAGCTGGACAACCTCGCGCTCAATTTCGTTCATCTGCTCAAAGTTGCTCACATCATAGCCCTGCAGCATCAAGTCCACAATGCGGCGGGGGGCAAGCTCACCCTGGAACAGGCCACTGCGGTCTACCGTATAGCTGAACCAGACCATGAAAACCAGAATGGGAATGAACAGGGCAAACTTGAACAACGTTTTGCTGCCAAAGTATAACCGGCGGACCAAACCATGCAAAAAGCGAACGAAGATATTTGGCTTTTTGGGGCGTCTGCGCGGTGAGAAAGCGGATTTTTTTTGCTTTGTGGTGGGCTTGCGGGCCGGGGCGGCAACAGCACTGCGGCTGACCTTTTGGGTGCCGCGCGGGGCGGAAGCAGGGGTCTGTGTTGGCATAATTGATCTCCCTCCCCCGTTAAAATTGCTGGTAAATGAACGCAGACTGCCCGAACGCGGCAAAGAACAAGATGGATACCGCAGCGGCATAATAGACCGTCCAACGCAGCACAAAGCACTGCTTGCGGATCCAGCGGGCAACATTGTTGCCGTTGTGCTCCATGGCCAGCACAATGGCGGTACCGCAGGTCAACACCACCGGCAGGCGGCCGTCAATGCCGCTGCTGGTGACCAGATTGGTAACGCTTTCCCATCCAGCCGCAAAGCCGCCCTGCCAGCCCTGCAGTATTCCGGCGAATACCTCGCCGGGGACAGCGTTGTAAATGGCGGAAGCAAAAAACACCATTGTAAAGCTGAACAGCAGGTAGGTGATGCAGCGCTGGAGAAAGGTCTGTACGGCAGGCTCGCGGTACAGCGGGTTATAGCGCCACAGCACTTTGCGTGGAGCTTTGGTCAGCTGGGCAATGACTGAAATCACGCCGCAGGCAATGCCCCATTCCAGATAGCGCAGGTCAGCCCCGTGCCATAGGCCGCTGACGGCAAACACGATCAGCGTGTTCAGCATATGGCGCACCACGTTGCAGCGGCTGCCGCCAAGAGGAATGTAGATATAATCCCGCAGCCAGCCAGTCAGGCTCATGTGCCAGCGCTGCCACAGCTCGGCAAAGCTGGTAGCCTCGAACGGGCTGTGAAAGTTTTCCAGCAGGTCATACCCCAAAATGCGGGCAGCACCGATGGCGATATCGCAGCAGCCGGAAAAATCCAGGTAGAGCCGCAGGCTGAACAGCAGGGTGGCGGCCACCAGGTTGGGGCCATTCATCTCAGCGGGGGTACCGTACACCATCTTGATGTACAGGTTCATATTGTCCGCCAGGACCATCTTTTTGGTGTAGCCCCACAGCATGCGGAACGCACCGCCTGCGCAGCGGGTGTAGCTGAACCGGCGGGATTTGTGGATCTGTGGCCGAAAATGGGGGTACCGCTCAATGGGGCCGGTGGTCATGGCGGGAAAAAAGCTGACGAACAGCGCATAATGTAGCGGGTTCAGCTCAACCTTGCAGCGGCGCTTGTATACATCAATGGTGTAGCTGAGCGCAGCAAGGGTAAAGTAGCCCAGGCCCAGCGGGGTAACCATATCCGTGCGGGGCTGCAATACCGTGCCGCCCAGGATATCCGTGGCGAACAGGTTCCAGTATTTGTAATAGAACAAAAGCCCCACACAGGTGAACACCGCCAAAAGCAGGAAAATCACCCGCACGGGACCTATCCGGCATTTGCCGATCACCAGCCCGCAGCCCCATGTGACCAGTGTTGCCGCAATCAAAACCGGTACCAGCAGGCGGTCGTTGGCCCCCCAGCAGTAAAACAGGTAGCTGGCAGCCAGCAGACAGTAAGGGCGCAGAACACGGGGCAGGGTATAGTTCAAAAGCGCCACTGCCGCAAAAAAGCCAAGAAATAGCAGTGTTGTCAGTTCCATCCTCAAACTCCTTTGGCGGGGTTATTTGCCGCTGAGTTTTTTCTCCAAATCCCGCACGCGCTTTTCCAGGATGGCATTTTCCTGGGTAAGGCGCTTGCACTTATCCGCAAGCTGGCTGACGCCGATGCTTAAACTGAGCAGCACCAGCAGCACAAAGCAGAACATGAGCATAAATACCAGGTTGACCGGCATTTGTACATCCAGCAGATCACGCAGGACGTAAACAACATAGGGGAATACCGCAAAGATGACAAGAACTACGGCCAGTGCCAGCCAGAGAAGGCTGTATTTTACGCTCATTTGGCCCTTTTTCAGCAGCGCAAAAATAATCAGCAGCAGGATGGCCGCACCCAAAATCATAAAAAACTGGAAATGTGCCGTCATGGGCGTTGTGCCTCCTTATTTGCTTTTCGGCTGGTGGATTTTCTTGATAGAAAGGCGGTCAATGATCAAAGACAGGGAAACCTTGATCATGTAATACGCGCTTTTAAAACTGCGAATGCTGGAAACGCCGCCCTGACGTTCTTTCATGACGACTGGGGCTTCGCCTACGCGGAACCCGGCCAGCGTGGCAGCCAGAATGGCTTCCGGCTCCGGATAATCCGAAGCATAATGCTCCGCAAAATAGGCGGTTAGCTGGGGACCGGTGGCACGGAAACCACTGGTGACATCCAGAATGCGCTGACTACAGAGAATATGGATGAGCCAGCTTAAAAAGCGGATGCCGACCCGGCGCATAAAGCTTGTCTGGAAGCCTTCGCACTTGATAAAGCGGCTGCCGATGCACATATCCAGCTTGCCGTCCAATACCGGCTGAACGACCTGCATCAGATAAACGGGGTCGTGCTGGCCGTCACCGTCCATCTGCACAGCAACATCATAACCATTGGCGCGGGCATAGCGATAACCGCACTGCACGCCGCCGCCAATGCCAAGGTTGACCGGCAGATCCAAAAACGGGTAGCCATGCTCCGCCAGCAATTCAGCCGAGCGGTCGGTGGAACAATCGTTGATGATCAAAAAGTCAACCTGCGGGCAGGTGGCACGCAGGCGTTCCACGGTGCTGACGATGTTGGCTTCCTCATTATAACAGGGAATGATAACAAGAATTTTGGCTGGGTGATTCAAAAGGGCACCTCACATCAGGGGAACGGCCGGTTTGGCATCAAACGCGGCCTTCCAAAATAAAATGTTCCAGTTTGCGCAGCAGCTCGCTGCGGCGGTAATGCGCAAGATAATATTCTTTGGCGCTCTGGCCCATGGCGGCGCGCTGGGCGGCGTCCATGCGGGTCAGTGCCAGCAGGTTGTCTGCCAGGGCAGCGGCATCACAGGCAGGGGAGCTTAACCCGCCTGCCGCGGCAACCGCCGCATTGCCGGCGCCGTCCATACTGGCCAGGACCGGCTTGCCGGCGGCCATATAACTGGCAACCTTGGCCGGTACGGTCAGCCCCAAGTCCGGCGAATCCGACAGGCAGACGATCAAAGCATCCGCCAGCGCGGTGAACTTGGGAATATCCGTTGCCGGAACACTGCCGTAAAACGTAACGGCGTCCTCGGCGTGCAGCTCTTTCACTTTGGCTTCCAGCGCGGCGCGGCTCATGCCATCGCCCACCAGCAACAGGTGCAACATATCCGCCCCGCGGCTGCGCGCATCCTGCACCGCCGTGATGACGGTCTCCAGGCTTTGGGCGGGGGTAAAAGTGCCGGTAAACACCAGGTTGAACCGCCCGCCGAACTGCGCCTGCAAAGCGGCATCCGGCTGAGGAACGGCGTAGAAATCCTCGCAGTACTGCGGGATCACAGCAATTTTTTGCGGCGGCATACCGGTGCGCTGGCACAGCCGCTGCTGCAGCGGCTCACTCATGGCAATCAGTCGGTCGGCCTTCTTATATAAAGCGTCGCTTACACCCTGGGCAATCGCGCGCAGGGCTTTGTTCTTCACATTCAGCACGCTGTACAGGTTTTCGGGCCAGATATCCAGCACATAGTTGGTAAAGGGAATGTGGTGCTTTTTGGCATAGCGGATGGCGGGCCAGCACATCAGTACCGGGCTGGTGTTAAAGCAGAACACCGCATCGTACCCGCCCGGCAGGCGGTGCAGCGCATGGGCGGCGTACCACGGCCAGCTGACATAGTTCAAAAAAATGTTGACCGAGGTGTTGCCCCTGCGCGGAACCTCTTTGCAGCGGTACAGGCGGGCACCGTGCCATTCTTCTTCAAAAGGGCCGGCGGCGCTGTAACCGGGGAACCATTCGCCTTTTGGGTAATTGGGCAGCCCGCAAAGCACATCCACCGCAATGCCATCCTGCAAAAAACCTTCCACAATATCATTGATGCGGAAATTTTCCGGCCAGAAATGCTGCGTAACAACAAGAATCTTTTTTTGAGAGGGCAAAGGGCACACACCTTTCGAAAGTTAGGAGTTAGGAAGTAGGAGTTAGGAAGTAGGAGTTAGGAGTTGAAGAACGGCTGCTAGACTTGAGGTCTTTTGCAATCTATAAAATGCTCTGTAGGGAACGATCTTGACCGTTCCAAAGCATTCAGCTTGTCGCAGCCTCAAAAAACTCCTCACTCCTACCTCCTAACTAAAAAAACTCAGTTTTCTAACTAAAAAACTCAGTTTTTTCTCCACACCATCTTATTAACCACCCCGGTGTAGCTCTGGATGATCTTGACGACCTTGGTGGAAACGTCTTCAGTGTAGTAGGGGACGGGGATGCCGTTGTCGCCGTTGGCGTTCATGGCAACGGCGGTGGCAACCGCCTGTTCCACGCCGCCCTCGCTGATGCCGGCCAGCACAAAGCAGCCTTTGTCCAGTGCTTCAGGTCGCTCGGTGGAGGTACGGATGCAGACAGCCGGGAACGGATGTCCCACGCTGGTAAAGAAGCTGGATTCCTCCGGCAGGGTGCCGGAATCGCTGACCACGGCAAACGCGTTCATCTGCAGATGGTTGTAATCATGGAAGCCCAGGGGCTCATGCAGCTTTACGCGCTCGTCCAGCTGGAAGCCCATGGCGTCCAGCCGCTTTTTGCTGCGCGGATGGCAGGAATACAAAATGGGCATATCATAGGTCTGGGCCAGGTGATTGATGGAGGTGAACAGGTCGATAAAGTTCTTTTCGGTATCAATGTTCTCCTCGCGGTGGGCGGAAAGCAGCATGTATTTGTGCGGCTCCAGCCCCAGGCGCTCCAGCACATCGCTGGCTTCGATCTTGGCCAGGTTGGCGTGCAGCACTTCCGCCATGGGGGAACCGGTCACAAAGGTGCGCTCCTTGGCAGTGCCTTCGGCATTCAGGTAACGGCGGGCATGCTCGGAATAGCACATGTTCACATCGGAAATGTGGTCCACAATGCGGCGGTTGGTTTCCTCAGGCAGGCACTCGTCAAAGCAGCGGTTGCCGGCTTCCATGTGGAAGATGGGAATGTGCAGCCGCTTGGCCGCAATGGCGGAAAGGCAGCTGTTGGTATCGCCCAGAATCAGCAGGGCATCGGGCTTCTGTTCCACCATCAGGGAGTAGGACTTGGCAATAATGTTGCCGATGGTTTCACCCAGGTCCTTGCCGACGGCATCCAGATAGAAATCCGGCGCACGCAGGCCCAGGTCCTCAAAGAATACCTGATTCAGGTTATAATCATAGTTCTGGCCGGTGTGGACTAGAATCTGGTCAAAATACACATCACACTTTTTAATCACAGCCGACAGCCGAATGATCTCCGGCCGCGTGCCGATAATGGTCATAAGTTTGAGCTTGTTCATTGTAAAACACCCGATACAGTTAGGAGGTAGGAGTGAGGAGTTAGGCGTTGAAGAACGACTGTTGGTTTTATTGTCTTCCGCAAACGATAAAGAGTTTCGCAGGGAACGGCTTTGAATGTTCTGAGACATTTACCTTGCCCAGGTTTCAAAACTCCTAAGGCAATACCGCATAATTCTAAGTGCCGATACGGCGAGCGAGGTGCGGCAG
>OHBE01001341.1_pt1 | contig 21725 bp, 19 predicted proteins | sample 1577231 | NCBI WGS metagenome assembly OHBE01 (sample SAMEA3541506, study PRJEB24748) | human gut metagenome | biome: human gut; feature: human-associated habitat; material: faeces | place: China | collected 2012 | reverse complement strand
TTTCCCTCCCTCCGTTTTATGCGAAGAACTCCTCTTCCCTCCATCTCCTTATTTTGCAAAGGTCTCAAATAGAGGGGACGTTCTCCGCTCTCAAACGCAAGATAAACTGCCATAGTGGTATGTCTGCAGCTAATCGACAGCGGTTGATTTGTGGGTTTTTCTTGGCATGGAAAGCCTCTCTATGCAATGTAAAACAGGAGCCATAGCATTGCTCCTGGCTCCTGTTGCGACATTGCATCTCATCCCTTGTGGTCTATTCCTCATCGAGTTGCTCACCGGCAGTGATCGACTATGCTTCGAACAATCCTATAAAGATAGGAAGATAGCCCAACATACACCTAAAACAGTAGCCTGCAATTTGACCCATAGAACCACAACATGAAAATAATAGCCTGCAATTTGACCTATAGACCCCTTTTGACCTATTGATAAATTACAGTTACTACTTACTACAAGAGATACTAATCCAGTGAAAGAAAAAAGATTGAGCGTGTAGTATGGTTTTATAATCTATCTTACAACAGAGTTACTACTCGCACCGATGATACTACTACAAGAAAACAGGTTACGACTCTTTTTCTTTTCACTGTGAAGGAGTTATCCATCCATATTCATGTAGTAAGGAAAATCTCCAAAACTTAGAAAAACATGATGAATATTGAACATATAAAATCCTTATCTCTGAAGGATTATTTGGCAAATAAAGGCCATTACCCAGTGAAGGAGTATACGACTTATGGAATGTATAGAAGTCCTTTTCGGGAAGAGAGTAGTCCCAGTTTCAAGGTCGATTACAGAGCAAGTCTCTGGTATGACTTTGGAAGCGGTGAAGGTGGCAGCATAATTGATTTGGTAATGAAACTACATGGCTGCACACTGTCTCAAGCAATTGGACTTTTAGAAGACCGTGTAGAGATTAGCCCTCTTACGCAGAACGACTTTGATCGACAGGTAGAGAGGTGCGAAGAGATGAAAATAATCGAAGCCGTCTCTTTGCATCATCCTAATTTGCTGAGATATCTGCAAGATCGTAAGATTGATTGTTCTGTGGCGAAACAATATTGCCGTGAGGTTCACTATCAAGTAAAAGGACGTACTTATTACGCTATCGGAATGCCTAACGACTTGGGAGGTTATGCCATTCGTAATCTCTATTTCAAAGGCTGTTTACCTCCTTCCAGTGTCTCCTCCTTTGATCGAAATACGGATACTATCAATCTCTTTGAAGGATTTAAGGATTACTTGAGTTTTTGTACCCTTTATCCTGACAGAAATACTGAATCTGCGATTGTACTGAACTCTGTAAACAATCTCCAAAAGGCTTATTCCTTACTCTCGAAATATGCCATTGTTAACGCTTATCTCGATAACGATGCTGCAGGAAAGAAAACGCTTGAAGTGCTTCGGAGAATGAATCTTCCCGTTAATGATTGCTCCAGCCTCTATGGGGAGCATAAAGACTTGAATGATTTTCTCTGTCGAAAAAATCAAGCCCTCATTTCTCCTCCGAGAATGAAAAGTCGGGGACTCAAACGATGAATGGGTATGGAGTCAAGTCCTTTGATTATTAGGAGAGCAAGTTTGTGTTTTGGTCAGACCAAAACTTTGCTCTTCGAGGATTGACTCATCCCGTTGGTCTATTCATAAATCAAAAAATAAATACAGCAATGAAGACAATAGAAAATCGCAATACGAATGGTCGCCCACCCAAACGACCAGTAGAAAAGAAGAAATATAAGGTTACTCTGAAAATGGCAACCGAGGAGTTCTACTCTCTGAAAGCTAAAGCACGTCTTGCTGGGATTACCCGAAGTGAATACATCCGTCGTTGTATCGCTGCGAGTATAGTCAGGCAAAGACTATCTCCCGAATTGATGAATCACCTTCGTCAGCTAAGTGGAATGGCCAATAATGTCAATCAGATTGCCCACAAAGCCAATGCTATGGGATACGCACGAGTCTATCAAGACAACCTTGTGATGACTGAGAGATTGGACAATATCATAAAACGAATCGAAGATGATTGCTAAGATTGTTCAGGGGAGAGGATTTCGAGGGGTGATAAACTATGTTTTGGAGAAAGAGCGTGCTCAGCTCTTGCAGGCAGAAGGCATTCGTCTGAAAGATAGAGAAGCTATAATCCGAAGCTTTGTTACTCAAAGCAAACTCAACCCCAAGGTTACGAAACCTGTGGCCCATATCTCTTTAGATTTCTCAGCTCAAGATAAAGGGCGTTTAACGGATGCTTTTATGGTCAAGGTGGCACAGGAATATTTACAGGAAATGGGCTACTCCAACACGCAGTATCTTATTGCTCGTCATCACGATACAGACCATCCACACATACACATGGTAATCAATCGTATTGATAACGATGGTCGGAGAATTTCGGATCAAAATGAAAGGCTACGTAGCACAAAGGTATGCATGGAACTGACCAAGAAATACGGATTATATATTGCTTCTGGGAAAGAGAATGTCAAGCGTGAATGGCTGAAAGGGAACGACAAAACCAAATATGAGATTTACGACGCTCTCAAAAAAGCTATTCCTCAAAGTTTGACGTGGAGACAGTTGCAAGCAACCCTAAAGCAATCAGGTATAGGCTTGGAATTCAAGATGAATGGCAATACGGATAAGATTCAAGGCATCATTTTTGAGAAAAACGGTAATCGGATTTCAGGCTCCCATGTAGATAGAGGATGTAGCTTCTCAAAGATTGACAGGCAGATTAAAGATAATGCCTATCAAGCACTGCAAGTGGCAGAAAAACAAGAATTCAAAACATTGGAAACAGGAGGTGTGATGGATGCTCTTGATTCTCTTATCGGGCAACTCAGCATTTTCTCTCTCTTTAATAGTCCTCATTATGATGCAACGCTTGCCGAATACATTCAGGCTCTGAAAGCCCGAAAGTTGGCAGCCAAAAGCAAAATCAGAATACGCAGGGTACTGCACTAATGTTTAATCACAAAAGAAAAAGTATATGAATACAGATAGAATGGATACCTCGGCCGTATATGGTTTATTTGAGGAATTGAAGCAAAGTCTTACTGAAATGACTACCTCATTAAAAGGAAGATCTGAACAACAAACAATCGATTTGAGTAAAATCGAAGAACTTTTTGAGAGGATGAATACACTTTCAAAGCAAGAGGTGTTTTCTCCCGAACAAATCAGAGTTTTGGAAGAAATACTTACCAAGAGTGTAGTGGCAGGGCTGGAAACAGTCTTTGAGAAGTTGGATGGATGGGATTCAGAGAAAAAAGAGACTATACAAGCCATCGAAGCAAAAATTGATGAGATGGGCAAAGAGAGTCGTACTATTATCCGTAAAGAACATGTTTTTAGTCTTGACTTTAAGAACAGTAAAACGGTTATCACTCTTTGCTGTATGGGATTTGTTCTTTTGTTTTCTCTGGTTGGAAACTTCTGGCAAATGCAACAAAATAGTCTACTATCGGATAATGACTTGAAGTATCGCTACATCAAAATGTATGGAGAAGCCAATCAGGAAAAGCTGATGGGGTTGGAAACGCTCTTCACCTATGAGAGAGACGAAGAGCAAATTGCACTTATCCGAGAACAAGTGGAAACTTACGAACGATTAGTTAAAGAGCAAGCGGAAAAAACAGAACGAGCCCGCCTGAATACATCGCAGGCAAACGAACTTCATAAGCAAGCAGAATCCATAAAACAACGGAAATAAATGCTTCTCTTCTACACCCATTAAAAGATTTAAGGGAATGAGAAAATAAATCCTCATTCCCTTTTTCTATGCTATTTCATTTCATATCTTTGCGCTATCAAAAGAACATTGAACGCGATGGATAAACCCATGAATCGAATCAAAGAAGTGCTTGAGGAAAAAGGAATTAAGCAAACATGGCTTGCCGAAAAACTCGGCAAGAGCTTCAGCATTGTCAATGCCTATGTCTGTAACAGACGCCAACCAAGCCTCGAAATCCTCTTCCAGATTGCAGAGATATTACAGGTTAACCCTAAGGAATTGATTAACAACCTAGATGAGTAACGATTTTCATTATGGCAGAGTATAAGGAACAGCATAAGAAGTCAATTCGCTTCTTTAATGACAGAGAAGTGAGGGCTGTATGGGACGATGAAAACAATAAGTGGTGGCTCTCGGTACTCGATATCATTACAGCAATCAACGAGCAAGACGATTATCAAAAGACAAGAAACCATTGGAAATTTCTGAAAATCAAGCTGAAGAGGGAGAATAACCAACTGGTTAGTGACACCATACAGCCAAAAGACTCCTTGGTGCCAGAGGAGGGGAGCGTGAACTTGGATCGATTGTAGGATTTAGTTGTCAAGAAGGATTGCGATGATATCGAGTATCAGATATAAGATTTCTAACTTCATCATTTGTATTTGTGTAGTGTAAAGAAAAACAGTATGGCAAACAAACGATTTATACCTCAAGTAATAGTACCTGAAATCAAGGCAGATTGGAAGGATTATCAAGTTTTACAGGCTTTCCTCGCCATGAAAGGCGATAAAAGGAGATCGTCGGAAATCGCATATACACTGAAATATACTGGTAATAATGAATTAATAAATCAAACTTTAAGCAGCCCATTTAATTCGCATACTTTATTAAGCAGTGTAATATGGGGTAATATTTTACCAAGAAGAATAGAGGATCTAGGCACAGGTTGGAATCGCTATTTTTTTAAGCCTCAATCGCTAGATATCGAAATAAATTGGGTACTACAATGTTTTAAAAAACATAAGTGTATTTTAAGGAATTTTGTGTCTTTGCGCGACAACGTGGAAAAAAATATTCTTCTTGGAGATTATTCACAGGCGGAGTTGTTATTGGAACAATCTTTAAAAAGTATTGGATATACAGTTTGGTATTATGAAATGCGATTAACAATAGCAGGTCTTCAAAATAACTTGTCGAAAGGTATTGAAATTGTTAGTCGATTTAATGCAATACACAAGGATTTAAGACGTGGATTTGTTCCAATAGTATTATCAAATATATTATCAAGAAGTCAGCGCTCTGTTCCACCTTATGAATATGATGCAAGTCTTTACTCAAGATATAAGAAAAACAGAACTGAATTTCAGAATGATCGCTACAATTACTATTTATTCCGCTTAAATTACTATCAGAATTATAATATTGATGATCTTTCTGTTTGCTTGATAATGGAAAGTTTGAATTCTGTAGTAGATAGGTATATATTAATTAATTATATTCTTAGGTCTTATGTAATTGGGGATGATGAAAGCAAAGATATAGTAGGTAATTATGCAAAATTACTTTATCAAATAACATCTGATCGTTGCTGGATTCCATATCTCTTGCTTAAACCTTATAAGAAATTTCCCGAAGAATATTATGATAGAAATTTCATATCTATATTGGATAGATACTATACTGGACAATACGATAATGTGATCGCAGAATGCAAAGAATTTTTAGCAGAAAAACCATATCATTTTGATGTTCTAAAGTTGTATTGTAGAGCTCTTCTTTTTAAAAACAATGGCTTTAGACCAATAATAAATAACACAGACTCTGTTTTGAATGAGGTGGCAAGACTAGTTCATTCAGTGATGACAGAACAGGATAATGCGGGAAGTATCGATTCATTATATCAACGCAGCAAAAATTTGCATGGGCTAACTTTCTCTAGTGGGCTGGATTATTATATAAAAGAAGAAAAAAAGTGGTTGAAGGACTCATGGCTTCATTTATCATCCATGACATGTTTTGACCCATTATTTACTACGGCATTTGAGGATAATGAAGAAAAATTAGCGTATTTAGATTGGGGTCTGAAACATGATAATGGTTCAGTCGTTATACCATACCAAAAAAGGAGAGTGGAGAAATTAACGACAGAAGAATCAAACGTTGTTGGTTATATACGCGAGGTTGATAATGCAAAAATCACTTTTGAAAACAGAGAATACGAAAAAGCTATAGATTTATGGACTTCTATAATTGACAAGAACACAGAATATACACCTACTGTTCAAACAGCGGTAGAATATACTTTTATGTCATACATAAGTATGGGTATATCTTATAGACAGAAAGCCGTCCGTTTTTATGTAGATAAGTATATAGCCAACAAGGCTTTTGTATCTAAGGTAGATACAAAGCAATTTATGATAGATATTAAGAATTCAAGATATGAGGGGCTCAGAAATGATATTGATTTTTTGATCTTTGTTTTCTTAAACGCAGAGAATTATCCACAAAAACAGTTCGTACTAGAAAGTTACTGTAAATATGAAAATGTAGTATATCCATCTGATTTATTGGCAAAACTCAGAAGAAAAGACCAAAAGATGGTGGAATTATTCCTATATCTGCTTGTTACGGATGATTTACTATACCATCATTACAAATTGAAAAGTACACTTGAGGTGCTTGATGAAAAAATAAAGATTACCAGTTATCTGAAGAGCTCCTTCCCAGATAATTGTCTTTATGCTAATATGTGTACAGAATTAATGCACGAAATAGTTGCATATAGAGGAATGAAAAAACTCGATGATAGTAAAATCTTTGTGAATGAAGATGCAATAATGAAGTATGAACTAAGCAAAATTGATGATCTGTATGATAGATTTAAAAAACAAGCAGCCTTGGTTCGTAGTAATAGAGTATTTGTTCTAGTTAATGGAACTGATTTTTCACATAATAATGCAGCTGATTTGATAGATGATATTGCAACATATTCAACTAATGCAATAGAAGAAGTTGCACTACAAATTTTCAATCTAATAAGATTTGCATTCTTGAAAAGTAGATTTGGCTTGGGAACCTATTTGAGTACACGAATAAGGCATGGCGTATTTGAGGGAGAGTTAAGGTCTGATTTTGAGAGATTAAATCTTATTCTTAGCCAGTCAGGACAACGATATATGCCTTCTGATTATTGGCGAGTAGAGTATTCTTTAGATTCGGGAATATGTAAAAACTTGTATGATGCACAAGCAAAATTCTCAGATAATATTGACAATCTAATTTCATCATTCAAAGATTCTGTTATTCAAATTTGCGTCGATGAAGATAACGAAAAAAAAGGAGAGTTTGATTATACGATAGACACAAAAGAATTATGTGATCGCCTGATGGAAATCGAGTCTAAAACTCATAATCGGGAATCATTTTGTAAAGGTGTAATTGATTATCTTTGGGAGATAACAGAGGCGCGTCTGGAGATTGTTAGGGCAAGGATATCTAAAGAATTAAAACCAGGAATATTCAAACATCTGCAAACCTTGGAGCAATGTTTTGACTCTCTTTCAGGCCATAACACTTTGTGCACAGATTTGAAAACTGCTGTCAATAATGCTAGAGCTGCACTAACAAAGAAACTAACCAAGGTTGAGAATTGGTTTTATAGGCAGGAAACCAAATTTGAAGATTTTGATATCGAAAGTCATATTCGTATGACTATGGAACAAGCAGCAAGATATTATCAAGATATCCATGTCGAAATGGATATGAAAATGGAGCCTTTGCCTGCTCAAATACGTGCTGAATATAGTTCTTCTATGTTTGATTTATTCTTTATCTTCTTGACAAACATGCTAAGATATAGTAAGAATACAGATTCTAGAATCTTCCATATAAGTTCTCAAATGATTGATGAGGCTAAGATAGAAATATTGTTGGTTAATGATCTTCGAGATGGAGTTCAAGAGGAGGAATTAAATCATACTTTTGACGAAAAAATGAACGATGTAGCAAAGTTACAGCAAGAAGGTGGCAGTGGTTTAGTAAAGGCCATGACTATAGTAAAGTACGATTTTGGCAATACCAATAATACTTTTACCATTAGAGCTACTGACGGAAAATGCATTGTCGGTATATTATTCAACATTAAAGATATGTTAGCCAGTGAAAAGAATATTGCTAGTTGAGGACTATGAAGAGAAGGCGAATAATATACTGGCCTTCTTAAAACAGGAATTTCCTGATTGTGAGGTTAAGCAATGTACATCGTATAACTCTGCACAAGAAGAGATATTTGAACATGGAAGTGATTATTCGCTGATATTGTTGGACATGTCTATGTCAACCTATGACTTGTCAACAGATGCAAGTGGTGGACTCCCAGAACCATCTGCCGGGCAATATATTCTTGAAGGTATGTTTCTTCGAGAAATTATGACTCCAGTTATTGTCGTTACTATGTATAACGTATTTGGTCGTAAACAGTTGGCAGTTTTCGATGGTGATCTTAAAAAAGACTATCCTCAAAATTACAAATCATATGTCTATTATTCTTCGCAAAAAAATGATTGGAAAAATCATTTAAAAAGACAAATAAAAGAAATCCTATCATGATACAGATTTTATTATTAGATGACAGTAATGATAAGAGAGAGGCTCTTAAATCCGTTATTTTGCCATTATTTCCTCAGGGTGAAATTTTAATAGAAGAAGCTTGCTGTCTAGTAGATGGGCGAGAAAAGCTTCAGACAAAAACATACGATATGCTCATCCTTGACATGGTGCTTCCTGAGCATAGGGAGGATCAAGAGAGAGAGATGAATAGGCGTGGAGGAGTTGAGTTGTTGGAAGAAATATACATTAACCAAAGTATAAAGAAACCAATCCAAATAATTGGTCTAACAGAATTTGAGGAAGAGTTTTCTGAACAACAGAAAGAATTTAAGGACAAGTTGTGGTATTTGTTATTTTACTCACGTAAGAATAATGAGTGGAAAACACAGCTTAAGGATAAAGTGTGTCAATTAGAGCAAATGAAGAAAGGCATAGAGAAGTCTATTAAAAACTGCAATAAATTTCACTTAGGAATCATTTGTGCATTGAATGAAGAATTTGTAATGATGCAAAAGGCATTCGTTAATTGCAAATGGGAATCTATACAAATAGAGGGACTTCCGTATGTATTTAAGACAACTAAGGTCACTAGTAGTCATATGAAAGATTATAGCATTATAGCCGCATGTGCAAATAAACCAGGTATTTGTGCAACGTCAATTCTCGCTTCTGCCATGTATAATCGTTTTGGCGTTGATACAATTTTTATGACTGGCATCACTGCTGGTATAAATAATGGCGATGTTGCATTAGATGACATCATAATTGCAGATGCTATACACGACTATGCTTCTGGGAAACTCAAAGAGGAAGTATCAGGAGACATTAGGTTTTTGAAAGAAATGAATCAAATACCTGCAAATCGTAATTTAATTGCATTGGTGACTGATTTTATATCTAACCCTGAACATTTGAGAATAATAAATGATTCTATTCATGATGCCAACCTAAAAGAAGAGAAAAGTAATGTATCTGCTTGTATAGCCAAAACTGTGTGTGGTCCTTTTGTTATTGCTTCTTCTGGAGTTGTCGAAAAACTACAAGAAGACGAACGTAAATTGCAAGCACTCGATATGGAGGGCTTTGCTCTTTATGCAACAGCTCATACTCTTGATAAAAAGGCTCTATGGATTAAAGCTGTGTCGGATTTTGCAGATGTAAAAAAAGAAGATAGTCATCATAAGACTTGTTGTTTTGCTAGTGGTGCTTTTTTGTACGAATTCATTAGAGAAATGCTATAATGCACGATTCATATGGTTAACAATCATATTCTTTGAGCTAGAAATAAACAAAATGTTCTTTTATGAAGCATTAGCATTTGATGAGTTGATAGATAATTCGAACTTTGCACCAATAAAATACACTGTAACAGAGGCAGAAGAAAAGATACTTACCGAAAGACGGCTCTCCAACGTTCATACCTTTGACGCCATGCCTTGCCTGGGAACGAGCATTGACGACTTGGATGTAGCTCTCATTCATAAGGAGTTTTTGCCTAAGGCTGTGGCAGAGGATGTTCTCGATGAAGACGAACGTGATATTACAGATCAACTCGCCTCCCTTGGCTTATATGATTTGCGCTATAACTGTCCGACTAATGGGGCTATTGTCCTATTTGGAAAGAATCCTGAGCGGCACGTACATGGGGCGTATGTTCAATATGTTCGCTTCAAGGGTAAGGATCGTGCGGGTGATATTCTCAACGAACATAAGTTTAGCGGAAATCTTTGTAGGGTATTGCCTAAGATTGATGCTTTTGTCGAGACAAGTATCTCTCAAAAACGTCCCATTCCCGTAAGTGTACTTCGGGAAGAAACAGTTTCCAAGTACCCATACTGGGCTACTCGAGAGTTGTTGATGAATGCCATTATGCACAGGGATTACGAGGGTAACGCTCCTATTCAGTTTTATGAGTACGATGACCGCATCGAGATCCAAAATCCTGGCGGATTGTACGGCAAGGTCAGTCCCGATAATTTCCCCAACGTGAGTGATTATCGAAATCCCTTTATTGCCGAAGCAATGAAAGTCTTGGGCTATGTAAACCGATTCAGCCGTGGAGTGTATCGAGTTCAGAAGGAGTTGGAAGAAAACGGTAACGGGCAAGCCTCTTTTGATTTTTCATTGATTACAGCTTTTCGAGTAGTCGAGAACGTTTCTCAAAAGTATTTTGAAGAAGGCTTTGGGGGAGAAACATCCAAGAAACATCCAAGAAACATCCAAGAGACTACCCAAGAAACTACCCAAGAAACTACCCAAGAAAGGATTTTAGCAGCTATTCAGGCAAAGCCTGAGATCACTCAAAAGGAGTTGGCTCAATCTATCGGCATTACTCTTGATGGCATTAAATATCATATTAAGAATATGACCAAATTGGGAGTCATCAAGCACGAAGGTTCTACAAAGTCAGGTAAGTGGATAATAACCAAATAGAACGTGAAGAATGTGTTGTACATAATATTGAGCGGTCTTTTGTTGCTTGTATTGGTTGTCGTGCTCATAGGAACACTTCTGCCGAGAACTAGAACAGAGACAAAACAGTGCATTTTGAATGCCCTTGTTGATGCCGTTTTTGCTATCGTTACCAACAATCAAGAATGGCATTACAGAAGTTCTTTGGATGATTTGGAGATCATCCGTACCCAAGGGGATATTGAAGAATGGGAAGAGACTGCCAATGGCGTAACTATCAGATTCAAGACACTTGAGAAGAGACCGCATTCTTTCTACAGTTTTGAGATGGATAGTAAAATGTTCACAGGGAAGTGGCAAGCAACATTCGAACCGATGGAAGGTGGTAAAACTCTATTCACTGCAACAGAAAAGATAGAATACAAGAATCTGTTCTATCGTTTGGTTGGGTATGTTTTTATGGACTTAAACAAGTTTATGACCACATACCAAGAAGAACTCACAGCTCGAATAGAACTTGAAAAAGCAGGGCAATAAAGATATTATAACCGATTGTTTGCAATCGATTTCAGTAATCATATTTGTACCATGCGATTGCAATCCACTGTAAACCAATATATATTTATTTTGAAGAAGAAAGAAGGGTAAGCTACTTGCTTTCGTTAGCTGCAATGGCCGTATTGAGAGCGGAGCAAAAAGTATCAGCCTCTTGGAACGCAATGAATGAGACCCCGGTATTAGTCCTGAGTTCTACATTGTACTTGCTGTTTCGGCCGAGTTCGGCACCCATGTAATCCGATAGAGGACGCCCTTTTGTCGTGTAGAATCCGTATGCAATTACCTTGCGCAGGGTTTTCGTCTCTTCATCGATAAGGTAGGCTTCCGGCTGCAAACCCATAAAAATCGAGTATAATAAGAAGTATGTGCCTAAGTAATAAACAGACAAACTGGCAAGAGAGAAAATCCACAAGATAATTGTAATGACCGTTACAACGATGTAAAATATCGAGATCCAAAATCTGGCTCCACGCTTTTCAGAGAACCCTCGCACGTAGAATTTTTTCTGGTTTGTCATTTTTCAGTCTTGTTTATTGTTTTTGATGGCCCTATTCATTTCCTCACAGAATGCCTCCGGCTGGTAAAGTTCGACAAAAGTATGGGTTTTCATGGAGAGCAGTTTTACTCTTCGAGTGTGGGTTTCATCACATTCGGCTCGGACATACTCCGTCAGAGGTTTTCCTCCAGTGAGTATTCGTCCAAAGCCGACTATCCAACGCAGTCGCCCGTTTTCTTCATCAATGACTACAGCCACCGGCATACAAGCCCACAGGATGAGTGCAGGAATGTAAAAAGCAAATGCCGGTATCACGGGTTCTTCGTTGCGGATATAGGATGCTATGAGCGAAGCCACAAATAGCAGACCATAGAACAGGAGCAACCAATATGCCCATCCTTTGCGCCCTCCTATGCCATAGAGTGGAAATTTTTTCATACTCATCAGGGGAGAATATCAATCAGTTTATGAATGCTTGCTGTGTCGAGTGCTGCCGTCAGAGAGAAGCGTAGGCGAGCCGTATGGAGTGGCACGGTCGGATGTCGTATCGGGAGTACGAAGAAGCCATTGTACTGAAGATGTTCGGACAACGCAATGCAAGGAGCATTTTCGCCTACCATATAGGGAATGATGTGACTCGATGATGGCATTTCTATGCCTTTTCCCTTGATAGCATCACGCAAAAGCGTAGCAGAATCCTCCAGCCGCTTTCTCTCCATCACAAACTCAGGTAGCCGACGGAATATCAGTTCAGTCCATCCTATCGTAGCAGGTGGTAAAGCTGTGGAGAATATAAGCGAACGACTTCGATTGATCAGGTATTCACGTACGACATTGTCACAGACTATATAGGCACCCATAGAGGCCAATGCTTTTCCGAATGTGCCGACCAGATAGTCTATTTTCCCGATGGTAGCAGTCTCTTCCGCCAAGCCTAAACCGGTTTTTCCCCTTACTCCTATGGCATGAGCTTCGTCCACATATAGTTCGACGGTAGGGTATAGCTCTTTGAGACCAACCAAAGATGGGAGATCGGCTACATCGCCGTCCATACTATATATACTCTCTACTGCTATGATGATCCGGCTGTATAGATCTTTATTCTTGTGGAGGATCCGCTCCAAATGCTCCGGATCATTGTGTCGAAATCGCTCGAAAGGCGTTCCACAGAGTCGGATGCCATCTATGATGCTGGCATGAACTAATCTGTCTGCCACGATCAAGGTCCGTCCATCCACAAGAGCCGGTAGAACGCCTGTGTTGAGGTGGTAACCGCTGTTGAATATCAGAGAAGATTCGCGTCCGAATCGTTCCGCTATCATCCTCTCCAATCTGTCATATGCCGTACTATTGCCCGTGAGCAGACGGGAGGAACAGCTGCCCGGAAGTCGATCCTCTCCAGAGATAGAGGTATAAAACTCATCTATCAGATCTTCCCGAGCAGTCAGTCCGAGATAATCGTTCGAGGAGAGGTTGAGCATTCGTCTTTCCTCCTCGATGATGTAGCTGCCATCGTGTATCAGATTCCTAAGCTGCCTGAGACTCCCGCTTTCTTCCAGCTCTTGCAGCTCTGCCCTATATTTTTCGTTCATTCAGGTTTTCTGATTGTCTGTTCCGATTTTCTGAGTATTGTATTCGGAGCGATTATGCTGTCAGGTGATAATGAGATACAAATATAAACAAACGGGAAAGACCTGATTTATAGATTTATGCTGTTTGTCAACGTATTTCATTTCTCGGTTGAGAGGTTTCAGCTTCGAGAAGCTTCGACATCCGATGAGACGTCAAACTTTTTCCCTTTCATTTTCTGATCGGTTATAGTGAATGCCCCAACAAGAGCTTGATCGATAAGGCGGCTCTTATGAGAATCGGCACCGTATCGCTTACATCGAACACACGTAGATTTATCGAGGATAAATCCGTCAAATTCTTCGAAAGGTATTGGTCGGAGAATAATCGTTTTGATGGATCCTATTCTTAAACGACATTGACAGGGTGACCGGAAATGAAAGCCCGAAGATTCTCCTTGATTGTCCGAGAAAGGCGCAAGCGCGCTGCATCTGTATTCCAGCCCATATGTGGCGTGATGTGACAATTACGTGCCTTGAGCAAAGGGTGATCCATGCGTGGAGGTTCTTCCGCAAGTACGTCCAAGCCTGCAGCATAGAGCCGTCCTTCATTTAGGGCAGAGGCTAATGCTTTTTCATCGATCAGACTTCCTCGGGACATGTTCAGCAGGATAGCTGTCGGTTTCATCAGTGCCAGCCTATCAGCCGATACCATCCTTTGGGTTTGCGCTGTGAGCGGGCAATGCAGACTCAGCACATCAGCCCGAGAGAAAAGCTTCTCCAGGCTATCGACCTTTTCTATATAAGAAGGCAACTCGATTGGAGATTTGGATGTATGTGCCAAAATCTTCATGCCGAATCCACGTGCCATTTCCGCTACACGTGTACCTATTGCCCCAAGTCCCACGATAGCCATCGTCAGCCCGCTCAGTTCTATCTGATAAGTATTGCGAGCGATTTGTTCGTAATCGCTCTGCCAGCAACCATCTTTCACCTGCCGGGAAAGTTCTCCGATCGGCATGGTTATGTGCAGTAGATGCGAGATTGCCATTTGGGCTACTGATTCTGTGCTATAGTGGGGGATGTTCGTTATGGTGATACCACGCTGACGAGCAGCATCCATATCTATAAGGTTAAGGCCTGTAATCATCAGTCCGATGTAACGTAGGTGGGGCATCCTTTCCATGTCGGCCGCAGTCACAGGAGTCTTGTTGGTAAGCAGTATTTCAGCATCGGCAGCACGCAGAGCCAAATCCTCCGGACGGGTATATTCGTAGAACACGCATTCGCCTATTTCTTCGATACCGCTCCAGTCCAAATCTCCGGGTAGAGCTGCATAGCTGTCCGCTATTACTATCTTCATCGGTATGTCCTTTTAGAAATGAAACAGCATAGCCCTTTTGGTTGTTGCGCTATCGAGATAAAAAACAGCCTTGTATTCTGTCTTTCATCTCTTGGCCTTGCGTTTCTTACTCTGTCAATGAGTAGCGAGTAGAAAAGAAGTGAGCCACGAAAGTCTGATATAAAACCTTCGTGGCTCACCTCAATTCTTGAATGCTATTTTCTCCTTCGGTTTTATTTTGCCGATGGAGTGGGGGATAGCCTACTCTTTAGAGTTCAGCTCTTCCACCTTCTTGTCGATCAGCTTGATCTTTTCGATCATCAGACGGATGTCTTCTTCCAGCTTTTCCTTCTTGCGCTCCATTTCGCGCATCAGGCTATTCCCACTTTTACTGGATATATTGAGGAAACCCAGATTGTTCGTATAGGTCTGCAATTCGTTGCGCATACGGTCGAGGATACGTGTCATACGATCACGTTCATCATAGAGCTGTCCTTTGCCGCCACCCTCCAGTTGTTCCAAGGAGGCATTGTATCCTTCGAGGCGCCGGTTGCTTCGTTCGATATTCAGCTTGTCGTACAGACCATCGATCAATTTTCGGTAAGCTTTGTTGATAGTATCCTTCTCTCTGAACGGTACAAAGCCTATGGAATTCCAACGTCCGGCCAGAGCATTGAGCCTGTCGATGATACCCTCGCTTGCTTCTTCCGAATCCAAAGTCTCAAGCTCTGCAATGATTGCTTTCTTGCTCTTCAGGTTTTCGCGTTCTTCGGAGCGCATATCTCCCTGTTCGGCTTTTTTACGTTTGAAGAATGCATCGCATGCAGTTGTAAAACGCTTCCAGATCTCATCACTATACCGATGAGGAACGGCTCCGATGGTTTTCCATTTCTTTTGGAGTTCGGCCAAGCGAGTAGAGGTTTCTTTCCAGTCGGAACTCTCCTGAAGGCTCTCCGCTTCTTCTACCATGGCCAGCTTCTTCTTGTAGTTATCGGTCAGCTCTTCACGTTTGCCTTTGAAGAAAGCTGTTTTCTTATTGAAATAATCGTCACATGCTGCGCGGAAACGCTCGTAGATCTTCTCATTGTCGCTTCTGCGAGCATAGCCTATAGTCTTCCACTTGGCCTGAGTCTCTAGTACGGCCTTCGTTTGCTCGTCCCATTTGGCCAGCGAGTTCAGACCGGAGGTATCTATCGCTTCCATTTCTTCACAAAGCAATGTTTTCGCAGCCAGATTCTCCTGCTCGCGCATCTTTTGCTTTTCGAAGTGTTCCTGATACTTCTTATTGATAGCAGTAGAAGCAGCCTTGAATCTCGCCCACACCTCTTCGCGGAGTTCGCGAGCTACCGGTCCCAATTCGCGCCATTGATGATGCAGCTCTTGCAGTACCCTGAAAGAATGGATGACATCCGCATTCTCAGTCAGCACTTCGGCCTGATGGATCAATTCCTCCTTAGCCTCCAGATTCTTTTTGAAATCGTAGGCGCGGAATTCATCATTGATCTGCTTCAGGTCATAGAACTGCTCTACCAGACTATTATATTCTTTGGTTATATCCGTAGCATTTGCTTCCGGTACGGGACCGGTCTCCTTCCATGACTTGCGGATCTCATGAAAAACAGGGCTGATCTTGCCGAACTCCTCGTTGCTGCCGAGAAGATCCCTCAGTCGTTGCAAGAGGGCTTCTTTCTGAGCCAAATTGCTCTCACGTTCCTTTTGCATCGACTCTATTCGTGTTTGGTTCAGTTCGCGAAAACGCTGTAGCAAGTCTTTCAGACGCTCTTCGTTCAAGTCCGGTTCGGCCATAGACGAAGTTGTACTGTCGGCCGATTCTCCTGTACGAGCCTGCTTTTTCTTATAGAAAGCACTTTTGTAGGCCTCTACTTCCTGTCGGCGAGGTAGCTCTTCTCCTTGGAGTAATATGGCCAAGCTGTCAAGTAGCTCGAGCTCGGTCATGTCCGCCAAACGGGCGTTTACACTTGTTTTACTTTCTTCGGCTGATTTGGATTCGTTTTCCAAAGGAGTCGGATCTGCCACTTCCAGGCTTTGAGCCTCCGGCAACCGGTCTGTTGTCGTAGGTTTCAATTCTTCGGATTCAGGCTGTGCCATTGAATCCGTGAGAGGGTTCGTAGGGTTTTCCATACGTTACTGCTTTAATGTTCACTTCCACCGAAAACCTCCTGTCCGGAGAGATACAATTCGGTACTTTTCCAATACAACGGAAGGTAATTATCAGATAATGATTCCGTCTTCAAAAGACCAAATTAAAGAAAAAATATTGACAGACCATAATTTGGAAGGTGTTCTCAGGGCAAGGCATTCAAAACAGCGTTCTATAAATTTTATAGTCGTTGAATGAGCCGTCGGTCATGTATTCAGTCACTATCGGAAAATCTCTTCATGGTCTCGGATCCACACGGATAGAGAACAAAGAAGTTTATCCTCTCAACTTTTTACTCCTGATCGTTTTCCTCTCTACGCTCTCTGGCGATACCTCTTGGTACGAGACTGAAGATTATGCCGAGGAATACGAAGAAGTGTTGAAAAGCCGGTACGAAACCTTCCTGCATAGTGCAGGAGACCGGCGTAGGCCTACGGTGCTCATTACAACATGCTAATTACCAGTATTGGAAGTTTTCCCTGTTTTGCGTCTTCAAAATTCATTTTTCCCCCTTGTTTGGGAAGATCAGGACTCATTTCTTATAATAGAAAGACACCCGTGATTGTAATTTCCGATAATAAGCGCAACACAGACTACAGAAAATTCCCCGAAGAGACCGGCCCCTTCGGCAGAGGGCTATCGTATTTTGAAAGGTTCTACTCCGTATCCTTGGTCTCTTCCTTCTACTATTAGGATCTCTAACACATTAATTCGTGCTTATTCCGGACGGAGCATGTGTGTTAATACTTCAAATGCGATTGCCCTGCCGTTTCAGGAAGGTTAATACAAGTTACTTGTGTAACGTTTATCTTTGCGCACAATTTTGATTCTTCTACAAAGAAGAGAAATCCGACACAAGATTCTATGGAAGGCCCGCGTAATCAAATGGCTCGTTTTTGGTTGTTGCTTGCTGCAACGGCAATTCTTTTGGGTGCTTTATTCTATCTGCCCGAGCAGATAGGGAGCTGGCAACTCAAGCCTGTGGATTTGCTGAGCGATGTGCGACAGGCAGAACCCGATTCCACTGCGATCCTTATTGCCCTGCAGCCGACTCTTCCCTCTGGGAATGCAGATAATAAAACAAAATCCAATAAGCGCAGAAGTGCTATTTATAGCCAATTGCTTGAGCAAAATACAGTATCTGATTCGACCTTTATCCCTATAGAGGATTTTAGCTCTACGCGTACGGCACTCAAGCGTTTCTATACGAGTATAGCCGAGCGGTCAACTCTCGGCAGGCCCATTCGGATAGCCGTATTGGGTGATTCCTTCATCGAAGGCGATATTTTCACCGATGCTCTTCGTGCTGCTCTGCAGAAGCGTTTCGGCGGCAACGGGGTAGGATGGATGCCTATTACTTCCGAGGTCGCAGGCTTTAGGGGGAGTATTCGTCATGAGTTCAGACTGTGGGAAGATCATGCCATGCTCCATTCCAAGAAAGGTCATTATCCCTTTACCGGCCATTTCTATCGCCCTAAGCAGGGAGCATGGGTGCATTATACGATGCCCACAGGAGAACCGAACTTCGGTCATGCGATACTGTATTATCAAGCTGCGAACGAGGCCTCGGTTCGCATAGAGACCTCGGATACAACGCTCACTGTCGTTCTTCCTCCGACGCAAACAGTGGGGCAATACACTTTGAGCAGCGATCCGCAGCGAAGTATCAAATGCAGTTTTCTTTCGGGGGGACAAGATTTTGTATCTTTCGGCGTTGCTTTGGAGGATGTTCAAGGTATTTCGGTCGATAATATGTCCATTCGTGGCAATTCGGGCATTCTTCTCAAATCCATCGATCGGGAAGTAAGCCATGCCTTTGCCTCTTTGCGGAATTATGATCTGATAATCCTGCAATACGGACTCAATGTTGCATCGAATAAGCAAAAAGACTATAGCAATTATGCCAAGCAAATGGGGGGTGTGATCGAAACCCTCCGCAACATTTGTCCCGATTCCGATATTCTACTGATGAGCGTGTCCGACAGGGCACAGCGCACAGCAAACGGAATACGGACGATGGCCGGCATTATTGCTCTTCATGCTGCGCAGCAGGCTCTTGCCCAACAGCATGGTATCGCCTTTTGGAGCACGCTTAGGGCTATGCATGCCCTCGGAGGGATCTCCAGAATGGCTGATAAGGGCTGGGCGGCCAGAGATTATACGCATTTGGCGCACCGAGGTGGACGGGAGCTGGCCAAGAAAATGATTGAAGCCATTGATTTTGAAAAAAAGTATTATGATGCCATTCGCGAATAGATTCATGCTATTGTTGCTCTGCCTTACCACAGCTTTCGGGCTGTCGTTCGGACAGTCCTCGCTTTGGTACGAACCGGAAGGATATCTCGACCAGGTATGGCAGCACATTAGAGTAGCCGATTCGAACAAGAAGACGGTTACGATCCTCCATCTCGGCGATAGCCATTTGAGCGGGGGATACTTTACCCGATCCATGTCAGCCAAGTTGGCTGTCCAATACGGTGATAAAGTTCGCTTCGAGCGTATCGGCGTACCCGGTGCCAGTTATTCCACTTTCTCCCAAGACAAGTATATGCAGCAGATCAAAGCCGTAGAGCCCGATCTCGTCATCATCTCTCTGGGAACGAACGATTCGTATTGTTTTAAGTTCTCAGAAACAGAAATGTGGGGAAATATGGAGACTTTTTTCGGCATGCTGCGGCAGACATTGGAGGATGTCCCATTCGTCCTGACTACTCCGCCTCCTTCTTACCTTCGCCGGTCAGTGAAGGTAGCAGGCAAAAACCGCAAAGGAAGTAAACGGCGTAGAAATCGTTATAGAACCACTTACCACTTCAATGACAATACGGAAAAGGCATCCCGCCTGATACGATCATATACGGTGGAACATGGCATGGCTTGTTTTGACCTCTCTGCGGCTATGGGGGGAGAGGCCGAAACCCGACAATGGCTGCGTAGCGGGCTGATGCATACCGATCATATACATTATACGGTGGGTGGATATACCCGTCATGGAGGACTGGTGGCCGATGCCATACTCGGCTCTATTGTCCGTGGCAAAATGGATAGGAGCGACCAGTCCAAACTCTAAAATAAAAGACAGTCCAAGGCCGTGCACTTTTTCGATTCGATGGATATATCCCGCCTGTGGGATATATTACAGTATGATGCTTCTGCCCCCATGATTTTTTCGAGTGGGACGTTCTTCATCCTCTTTCTTTTGTTCCTTCCGCTATACATCCTGCTACGCCGGCAAACCGGACTGCGTATTGTATACGTATCTCTCTTTTCTCTTTATTTCTACTATAAGAGCAGCGGTCTTTTCGTCCTGCTTCTTTTGGCTGCTGCTACGAGCGACTTCCTCATCGGTCGGCTTTTGTCCCGTCAGCAGATCCAAGTACGGCGCAAGCTCCTTGTGGCACTCAGTATGTGCATCAATTTGGGAGTATTGTCCTATTTCAAATACTTCAATTTCCTCGGTGAGATGCTTTTCTCTCTCATTCAGGAAATCGGTCTCGTGACCAATCGCCCGGAGTGGATCATGACCGATTGGGAGCATTGGGACATTATACTGCCTGTGGGGATCTCGTTCTATACTTTTCAGACGATGAGTTACATTATCGACATTTATCGAGGTCAGGTGCAGCCCCTAAAACGTTGGATAGATTACGTCTTCTATGTCTCTTTCTTTCCCCAGCTGGTAGCCGGCCCCATCGTCCGCGCCCGAGATTTCATTCCGCAGATATACCGCCGTCCGGTGTTGGAAGGGAGGGAATATGCCGAAGCCCTGATGTTGATAATGGGAGGTCTCTTCAAGAAAGCGATCATATCGGACTATATCAGCCTGAACTTTGTGGATCGCGTGTTCGATGCTCCAACGCTTTACACCGGATTGGAGAACCTTATGGGGGTGTATGGCTACGCCCTACAGATCTATTGCGACTTCTCCGGTTATTCCGACATGGCTATCGGTATAGCTCTGGTGCTCGGCTTCCGCTTCAATATCAATTTCGATTCACCTTATCAGTCGGCCAATATCACCGAGTTCTGGCGCAGGTGGCATATCTCTCTTTCGTCATGGCTCAGGGATTACCTGTATATACCGTTGGGGGGGAATAGGAAAGGGAAAATCCGCACCTATATCAATCTTCTGCTGACGATGCTCCTCGGTGGCCTTTGGCATGGTGCCGCCTTGCGATTTATTTTGTGGGGTGCAATTCATGGAGTGGCACTGGCCGTACACAAACTCTGGTGCGAGATCTTTCCGTCGAATCGGGCTATGTCCACGGATATGCCTTTTTGGCGCAGATGGCTCGGACGGATCATTACTTTCCATCTCGTCTGTTTGGGTTGGATCTTCTTCCGATCCGATTCGATGGCGGTGGCCGGACAGGTTCTTGGACAAATATTCAACGACTTCCATCCCGAAGTTTTCTTCCAATTCATTGCCGGCTACAAGGGCGTTGTCGTACTGATGGTCATAGGTTACCTGTTGCATTTTGTCGGTAAGGGTAAGCGAAACAGGGCGCAATCCATGCTTGAGCGTGCTCCGTTCGTCTTGCAAACTCTGATGCTCGTTCTCCTGATCTTCATCATCATTCAGGTACGCAGCTCGGAAATACAGCCCTTCATATATTTCCAGTTCTAAATATTCTTACTGCGGTCTCCTTTCATCTAAGTGAACGATAAGGATATGCCTGTTAGGACTCTATAAGTTCGGCAATCTTCCAAAATGAGACTGTTGCATGGGAGTTTCATTGAGCTCTTTTGCTGCAGAGCTGATTCTTAGTGTCTTCGGGAAAGGTCAAACCTCCGGTATATGGGCACCGAGCAAATAGAAATTTCCCCAAGTTTCCATTAGAGAAGTA
>OHBE01001340.1_pt1 | contig 21730 bp, 21 predicted proteins | sample 1577231 | NCBI WGS metagenome assembly OHBE01 (sample SAMEA3541506, study PRJEB24748) | human gut metagenome | biome: human gut; feature: human-associated habitat; material: faeces | place: China | collected 2012 | reverse complement strand
TGAAATCAAACACGGCGGGCTTTTTTTAAAAGGCGGCGGGCTTTGAAAAGACCGCCCAAGCCCCTCAACATTTCTTGCCGCAGCCGATTGCAAAATCCATAAACCGTTGTGCCAGTCCGGCTTCTTTTCCCTGCAATTGCACGAAGTCGAACTCGCGCATCATCGGCATGCCTGCTATTTCGAGCACCCTCAATTGTCCCGCCGACAATTCCCGGCAAATGGAACGGACGGAAATAATGCCCATGCAATCGGTATGTTCTATAAAACATTTGATGCTTTCGGTACTGCCGAGATACATCAGGACATTGAGCGACGAGAGTTTGATGCCGAAACGCGAAAGCGCGCGTTCGAACACATCCAGCGTTCCCGAACCGCGTTCGCGAAGAACCAAAGGAATTCGCCGCAAGTCTTCGGGAGTTATTTCTTCGGGAAGAGACAGGCGGTTGCAGGCATTGACCACAGCTACCAGTTCGTCTTCCAAAAACCGGGTGTATTTCAGGTTGGGCAGGCGCGAGATTCCCTCCACCAATCCCAAATCGATGCGATGTTCCTGCAAAGCAGTTTCAATTTCACGGGAGTTCCCGTTGAGCAAAGAAAGGTTCACCTTGGGATGCTTTTCGATAAAGTTGGCAAGCAACGGAGGCAACACATACTGTGCAATGGTGGTGCTGGCTCCGAGCTTCAGCTCGCCTATAAACTCGTTGTGCAGCAAATGCATCTCATATTCCAGCTGTTTGTAATCATCCAGCACTTTCTCGCTATGCTTCAGCAGCAGTTTCCCCGCCTCCGTCAAAGAGATTTTGTTTCCCTCGCGGTGGAACAGCCGAGCCTCATAGCAGCTTTCCAGCTCCTGAATGTGCTTGGTGATGGCGGGCTGGCTGACGAACAGCTCCTGCGAAGCCTTGGTAAAGCTGAGATTCTTCGCTACGCTTCGAAATACTTTCAAACGAAAATCGGACACGGATTATTGAATTTTGGTAATCGGGTGGTTAAAAAATAATTATTTGTGGGGCTTATTTTACGGTTCACACTTGGGGCATTCAGCTACCGCGTGACTAAAAAACAAATGTTTGCGGGAGTTATTCTTAAGCATATTCTGTAAAAGAGCATCCCGGCAAGCCTGTATTAACGTTTTCACGTTTTCTTTTTGAAAGTCTCGCCTGCCGACTGCCCTAAAGTTCTTCGGCTCTGATTCCGCTCCCACGCTGCGACAGCGCATCGAGACGATAGTCTGTGCTAAAGTTCTTCGGCTCTGATTCCCATCGCCTGCATCACAGAGAAAGCCAGCATATCCCATTTATATTCCAAAACACTTTCCGGCTCGTTCATCCGCAACTGAATCACCTCCTTTTTCTTTACTTCATCCAAAGCTGCACTTACTCTGTCGCCATATTCCTCGTTGAACGAAACTACAATCATCTTTTTCACTTCGGCAGAATCGGAAATTATCGCCAGAATATCCATAAACAATTCTTCGCGCGATACCATTCCTTCGGAAGAAACACCGGCAAAACTGTATTCCCCGTATCGGCACCGGAAAGCAACCCCGTTCAGCTCTTCCTTCAAGTCGGAAGGATGGCAATGAAGCAGACGGGCGGAATCCTTATCATACACGAATATGAATTGCACATCGTTATCCCCTTCTGCAATCCCGGCGTCCAAAGTCAGGTAAATGGCCAATGCGGAAAGGTCGATCTCTTGCAAGCTACGTTGTAAATGGGCTTCAAAATAAGCTTTCATATCGGCGATTACGAAATTCAAGAAAGCAGCGTCTATCAGCACCACTGTTTCCGAAAGTTTTATTTGAGGTTTCTCTGTCATACACATAGTCTTATTTTGATTACAAAGTGTAAAGATACTATTTATAGTTTGATGACATGGCGTATTCCCGCCATTTTTTATCGTTTCGAATCGAAATTGTTTATCTATAAGAAGGAAAAAAAGACATCTGTAGCAGCTTGCCTCAACCGGACGACAAAGCGAGTTCGATAGAAAAGAGATACATTTAGAATAGTCAAAAAATATGTAATTTTGTCATAACCAAACAATTACATCGAGCCATTCTGTCTTTAAAACGGCTGTTTACGATGCAATATTGGCAGTTTTCCCCGCTTGGCAAATCTTTTGAGCGTTGAAGGGTGTTATTAAAAATAGAAAAGAAAGGAGAAATAAAGATATGAATTTCAACAATTTTACCATTAAATCGCAAGAAGCGGTACAGGAAGCCGTGAATCTGGCGCAAAGCCGGGGGCAACAGGCTATCGACCCCGCACACCTTTTGCTGGGAGTAATGAAAACAGGCGAGAACGTCACCAATTTCCTTTTTCAGAAGTTGGGAATGAACGGGCAGCAAGTAGCGCTCGTAGCAGAACGCCAGACGGAATCTTTGCCGAAAGTATCGGGCGGAGAGCCGTACCTGAGCCGCGAAACGAACGAAGTGCTGCAAAAAGCGACACAGTACTCCAAAGAGATGGGCGACGAGTTTGTTTCTCTGGAACATATTCTTTTGGCATTACTGACGGTCAGAAGCAGCGTCTCCACCATTCTGAAAGATGCGGGCATGACGGAGAGCGAACTGCGCAATGCCATCAACGAACTCAGAAAGGGCGAGAAAGTAACGTCGCAATCGAGTGAAGACACTTATCAGTCGCTCGAAAAATATGCCATCAACCTGAACGAAGCCGCACGCAGCGGAAAACTCGATCCGGTGATCGGGCGCGACGAAGAGATACGGCGGGTGCTTCAAATTCTGAGCCGGCGTACTAAAAACAATCCTATATTAATAGGTGAACCGGGTACGGGTAAAACGGCCATTGTCGAGGGGTTGGCTCACCGCATTCTGCGGGGCGACGTTCCGGAGAACCTGAAAAACAAACAGGTCTACTCGTTGGATATGGGCGCTCTCGTGGCAGGCGCAAAATACAAAGGAGAGTTTGAGGAACGATTGAAGTCGGTTATCAACGAAGTGAAGAAGTCGAATGGCGACATCATTCTGTTCATCGACGAGATTCATACGCTGGTAGGCGCCGGGAAAGGCGAAGGAGCGATGGATGCCGCCAACATCCTCAAGCCTGCGTTGGCGCGTGGGGAACTCCGTTCCATCGGGGCAACGACTTTGGACGAATACCAGAAGTATTTCGAAAAAGACAAAGCTTTGGAAAGACGTTTCCAGATTGTGATGGTCGACGAGCCGGATACGCTCAGCACCATCTCCATTCTTCGCGGACTGAAGGAACGTTATGAAAATCATCACCACGTGCGCATCAAAGACGATGCCATCATTGCTGCCGTAGAGCTGAGCAGTCGATACATTACCGACCGCTTCCTCCCCGACAAGGCCATCGACCTGATGGATGAAGCGGCAGCCAAGTTGCGTATGGAGGTCGACTCCGTACCGGAAGAGCTGGACGAAATCTCCCGGAAAATCAAACAACTGGAGATTGAACGAGAAGCCATCAAACGTGAGAACGACATACCTAAACTCGAAGTTATAGGCAAAGAACTTGCCGAACTGAAAGAACAGGAAACCTCGTACAAAGCGAAATGGCAAAGCGAAAAAGCGCTGATGGACAAGATACAGCAGAACAAGGTGGAAATAGAGAATCTGAAATTCGAAGCGGATAAAGCCGAGCGCGAAGGCGACTACGGGAAAGTGGCCGAAATACGTTACGGAAAACTTCAGGAATTGAACCGGGAAATCGAAGAGACACAGAAACAATTGCATGAAATGCAGGGAGACAAAGCGATGATCAAAGAGGAAGTGGACGCGGAGGACATCGCCGATGTGGTTTCGCGGTGGACCGGAATTCCCGTAAGCAAGATGCTGCAAAGTGAAAAGGACAAACTGCTGCATCTGGAAGAAGAACTCCACAAACGTGTAATCGGACAGGATGAAGCCATAGAGGCCGTATCCGATGCCGTGCGCCGGAGCCGCGCAGGCTTGCAGGATCCGAAACGCCCCATCGGTTCGTTTATCTTCCTCGGTACCACCGGTGTGGGAAAAACGGAGCTGGCGAAAGCATTGGCGGAGTTCCTCTTCGACGACGAAAGCATGATGACCCGCATCGACATGAGCGAATATCAGGAGAAGCATAGCGTTTCGCGTTTGGTGGGCGCGCCTCCGGGATATGTAGGCTACGATGAGGGCGGACAACTGACCGAAGCGATCCGCCGGAAGCCGTATTCGGTAGTACTGTTCGACGAAATCGAAAAAGCGCATCCCGATGTTTTCAATATTTTGCTACAGGTGCTCGACGACGGACGGCTGACAGACAACAAAGGCCGGCTGGTGAACTTCAAAAACACCATCATCATCATGACCTCGAACATGGGAAGCGGCTATATACAAAGCCAGATGGAAAAAATGAACGGCGGCAACAAAGAAGAAATCATCGAGGAGACGAAAAGAGAAGTGATGAATATGCTGAAAAAGACGATTCGTCCCGAATTTCTGAACCGTATCGACGAAACAATCATGTTCCTGCCGCTGACGGAAAAAGAAATCAGGAAGATTGTTCTCCTCCAAATTAAGAGTGTGCAAAAGATGCTTGCCGATAATGGAGTGGAACTGAAACTTTCGGAACCCGCCGTAGACTTCCTGTCGCAAGTGGGATATGATCCCGAATTCGGCGCACGTCCCGTGAAGAGAGCAATTCAACGCTACTTGCTGAACGACTTGTCGAAAAAAATTCTCTCGCAGGAGGTAGACCGAAGCAAGCCTGTCATGGTCGATGCCGGTGAAGACGGATTAGTATTCAGCAACTGATAAGCTTCGACAGTTGCAGTTAAAGAGGCAGTGTAAGGCCCGGTATATACCGGAGAATTGCACTGCCTCTTTGGCAAATGGCAAACGACAATCTTTTTAATATCAGAAAAAGGGAAAGTTCCTTTCCATATCGAAGAGATAAGACAGAACAGAACGAGCTTATTCCTACGGCGACTTCTCCGGTATCCCGCAATATTTTTTCGTTTTTTAAAACCGATTGCAGCGCCGGAAAAAGAATATATCCGCACAAAGCCCTAAATTATTTCGATGGTTTCTGATAAAGTTGTATCTTTGCAAGGTTTTTATCTACGAACTGAAATACAATATATAGAAAGATGATAGCTAAGATTGAACAACTTCTGCAAGAAGTGGCGGCTTTGCACGCTTCCAATGCCGAAGAGCTTGAAGCGCTCCGCATCAAATACCTCAGTAAAAAAGGAGCCATAAACGATTTAATGGCAGACTTCCGCAACGTTCCTGCCGAACTGAAGAAAGAAGTCGGGATGAAATTGAACGAATTGAAAAACAAAGCGCAAGAAACGATCAGCGCATTGAAAGAACAGTTCGAATGCCAGAATAACGACAGCGAAGGATTGGACCTGACAAGAACGGCATCGGCCGTTAAACTGGGTACTCGTCATCCGCTTTCTATCGTACGCAATGAAATCATCGATATTTTTGCCCGTCTGGGATTCAGCATTGCCGAAGGCCCTGAAATAGAGGACGACTGGCATGTGTTCTCCGCCCTCAACTTTGCGGAAGATCATCCCGCACGCGACATGCAAGATACGTTCTTTATCGAGTCTCACCCCGATGTGGTATTGCGTACGCATACATCTTCCGTACAAAGCCGGGTGATGGAGACTTCACAACCTCCCATCCGCATCATCTGTCCGGGGCGTGTATATCGCAACGAAGCCATCAGCTACCGCGCGCACTGCTTCTTCCATCAGGTGGAGGCGCTCTATATCGACAAGAACGTATCGTTCACCGACCTGAAGCAAGTATTGTTGCTTTTCGCCAAAGAGATGTTCGGCGCCGACACAAAGATACGTTTGCGCCCGTCGTACTTCCCGTTTACGGAACCGAGCGCGGAGATGGACATCAGTTGCAATATATGCGGCGGAAAAGGATGCCCGTTCTGCAAACATACCGGATGGGTGGAAATTCTCGGTTGCGGCATGGTGGATCCGAACGTGCTCGACTCCAACGGAATCGACAGCAAAATATACAGCGGATATGCTTTGGGAATGGGGGTAGAACGAATCACTAACCTGAAATATCAGGTGAAAGACCTCCGCATGTTCTCTGAAAACGATACTCGCTTCCTGAAAGAATTCGAAGCAGCCTATTAAAAAATCGTTGAAGGTGTGTCTCTTTTTTGCAGACACACCTTCAACGATAATAAACAGGCAAAATTTACATCATAAATAATATATGGTGCAAAAAGGCTGAAAAGCTGAAATAAGCAGAGAAACGGCCGACGACCAACTAAAACAGCATAATCGGTTGCCGGTTACAAAACGTTCTAATCTTTTAAAAAGTGGCAAAGGATAGACTCATAACTTACAGCTACTGTTTCATCCTGGCAGCCAATTTCTTATTATATTTTGGCTTCTGGTTGTTGATTCCCGTACTCCCGTTCTATCTTTCCGAATCTTTCGGAGCAGGAAACTCCACAATCGGCATCGTGCTCTCGTGCTATACCGTGGCAGCCCTCTGTATCCGTCCTTTTTCCGGCTATCTGCTCGACACATTTGCCCGAAAGCCGCTTTATCTGTTCGCCTACTTTATTTTCACAATGATGTTCGCCGGCTACCTCATTGCCGGGTCGCTCGCCCTTTTCATCATGTTCCGCATCATACACGGCGTCTCGTTCGGAACGGTAACCGTAGCAGGCAATACGGTGGTGATAGACATTATGCCTTCTTCACGCAGAGGAGAAGGATTGGGATACTATGGACTGACCAATAACATAGCCATGTCCGTCGGTCCCATGTTCGGATTGTTCCTGCACGATGCAGGCGTTCAATTTTCCACCATATTTATTTATGCTTTTACTTCCTGTATGCTGGGAATGCTCGCCGCATGCATCGTTAAGACACCATATAAACCACCGGTAGAAAGAGAGCCTATTTCACTCGACCGCTTCATCCTGCTGAGAGGAGTGCCTGCGGGTTTCAGTTTGCTTTTGCTGTCCATTCCCTATGGAATGACCACCAATTACGTGGCGATGTACGCCCGAGAGATAGGACTCGACACGAAAACAGGATTTTTCTTCACTTTCATGGCCCTGGGAATGGCCGTCTCGCGTATATTCTCGGGCAAACTGGTAGATAAAGGGAAAATCACCCAGGTGATCGCTGCCGGGCTGTACATCGTTATGCTCAGCTTCTTTCTGCTTTCCGCCTGCGTATATCTGATAAGATGGGACGAGAACGTCTGCCGCACGGTATTCTTCGGCATTGCCCTACTGCTGGGCATCGGATTCGGCATCATGTTTCCGGCGTTCAATACGCTGTTCGTCAACCTTGCTCCGAACAGCAAACGCGGAACCGCCACGTCCACTTATCTGACATCGTGGGATGTCGGCATCGGCATCGGCATGTTAACGGGAGGGTATATTGCAGAAATCAGCACCTTCGGCAGAGCATATCTGTTCGGCGCTTGCCTCACAGTACTCTCCATGCTTTACTTCAACCTGAAAGTAACGCCCCATTACCATAAAAACAAACTGCGATGAGAAAAAAAGAACGATATGAAAAAGTAATCGCCTGGTTCAAGGCAAATGTCCCGGTAGCCGAAACAGAATTACATTACAACAATCCGTACGAATTGTTGATAGCAGTGATTCTTTCCGCCCAATGCACCGACAAACGGGTAAACATGGTTACTCCTCCTCTGGTTCGTGATTTTCCTACTCCGGAGGCGTTGGCAGCGACCACTCCCGAAGTGATTTTTGAATATATCCGCAGTGTGTCTTATCCCAACAACAAGGCTAAACATTTGGTCGGGATGGCACGCATGCTGGTCGAGAAGTTCGACAGTGAAGTTCCCGACAATCTTGAAGACCTGACTAAACTTCCGGGGGTGGGACGAAAGACGGCGAACGTCATCCGGTCGGTAGTATTCAAAAAAGCAGCCATGGCGGTAGACACACATGTGTTCCGTGTAAGCCACCGCATCGGTCTGGTGCCGAAAAGATGCACCACACCGCTTAGCGTAGAAAAAGAATTGACCCAAAACATTCCGGAAGAGTTGATCCCCATCGCTCATCATTGGCTCATTCTGCACGGTCGCTACATCTGTCAGGCACGTGCCCCGAAATGTGATATATGTGGTTTGCAATTAATGTGCAAACATTTCTCAGACACCTATAAAGTAACCAAAGAGGATTCTAAAGCAGCGAATAAATAAAGAATTAATTGCGAAGAAACAGAAATAAATAGTAACTTTGCGGTCTATCGAAGAAGATTTTTTAAAACACTTTTAAATAAAAATAGAGTATTATGCAAACAATTGACAATTTCAATTTTGCCGGTAAAAAGGCATTTGTTCGCGTGGACTTCAATGTACCTCTGGACGAAAACTTCAACATTACAGACGACACACGTATGCGCGCGGCTCTTCCTACCCTGAAGAAGATTCTTGCAGACGGCGGAAGCATCATCATCGGTTCTCACTTGGGTCGTCCGAAAGGCGTAACTGACAAATTTTCTTTAAAGCATATCCTGAAACATCTTTCCGAATTGTTGGGTGTTGAAGTTCAGTTTGCCAACGATTGCATGGGCGAAGAAGCTGTCAAGAAGTCGGCGGCATTGAAACCCGGAGAAGTATTGTTGCTCGAAAATCTCCGTTTCTATGCAGAGGAAGAAGGCAAACCGAGAGGCTTGGCAGAAGACGCTACGGATGAAGAGAAAGCGGCTGCAAAGAAAGCTGTGAAAGAAAGCCAGAAAGAGTTCACCAAGAAGCTGGCTTCTTATGCCGACTGTTACGTGAACGACGCCTTCGGAACCGCTCACCGCGCTCATGCTTCTACCGCACTGATCGCTAAACACTTCGATACTGACAATAAGATGTTCGGCTACCTGATGGAGAAAGAAGTAAAAGCGGTAGATAAGGTTTTGAACGACATCAAGCGTCCGTTTACCGCTATCATGGGTGGTTCTAAAGTCTCTTCGAAAATCGAAATCATCGAAAATCTGCTGAACAAAGTAGACAACCTGATTATTGCCGGCGGTATGACCTATACCTTTACCAAAGCAATGGGCGGCAAAATCGGTATCTCTATTTGTGAAGACGACAAGCTCGATTTGGCTTTGGACCTGATGAAAAAAGCCAAAGAAAAAGGCGTTAATCTGGTTTTGGCTGTAGACGCAAAGATTGCCGACGCTTTCTCTAACGACGCGAACACTAAATTCTGCGCAGTGAATGAAATTCCCGATGGATGGGAAGGCTTGGATATCGGCCCGAAAACAGAAGAAATTTTCGCAAAAGTAATCAAAGACTCCAAGACTATTCTTTGGAACGGTCCGACAGGGGTATTTGAATTTGAAAACTTTACGCACGGTTCGCGCGCGGTAGGCGAAGCTATTGTAGAAGCTACGAAAAACGGCGCGTTCTCTCTCGTTGGCGGCGGCGACTCCGTAGCTTGTGTCAATAAATTCGGCCTTGCAAGCGGTGTATCTTACGTATCTACCGGTGGCGGCGCATTGCTCGAAGCGATCGAAGGAAAGGTTCTTCCGGGTATTGCTGCTATCCAAGAGTAATCCATTGTCGGAAGATAATAACTTGAGAAGCCGGATCTGAACGCCGAAAAATCAGTTCGGAATTCAGATCTTACAGACAATCGGCTTCAGCCATAACCGGAAATATCATTTTGCCTGTGCAAGCAGAGCTAAAACGGTATTTCCGGTTTGCTGTTTTATGGGCGGTGGGAAGATTATTCCATACCAATTACAATACCCTTTCACATTCAGTCAAGATACAAATTAATCCGTAATTGCATTTTCAACCGCCCCGTATCAGAAGCCATAACCGGGTGGTTCAACCATACATCCCCAAGGAATAACTCGTCGACTTTCTTCTCTTTTCCGCCCCACCTTATCTGTTTCTTCAATAATCCGCCAATTTACTTTTTCCTTTGCTCCGTAAGAACCGGACTCCCCTGTCCAAGGCGCGCACATTCCGGAAGCATGCGATATTTCATACCTTTTCTCCACCGTTTTTTTCGATTTCACCTCCTTTGTCTATGGGTATTTGGCATTCTTTTTGTACTTTTATAACCGAAACAGCATGCTTTTTTTAATGAATAAAGAAAAGTAGAAATACAAGGGTCATGATGAATGAAAAAACAATAAACGAACAATATGCCTACATAAGCATTTTGCTCCAAGAAAAAAGGCTCAAGGAAGCATTGACACAACTGGAATCTTTGCTCTGGCAGTGTGCCGACTGGAAACTGCGAACGCACCTGGAGCAACTGCAAACGTCGTACGACTACATGTTGGATTACATGCGTCAGGGAGCAGACGACCCCGAACGTCCGGAAGTATATCGTAAACTGTTGAAAGAAGCCTGGGAAATTGCCGATCGGGCGAGATTGTTCACACTTGATGGCGTATCCTCCAAATATTATCATATCGTGCGGCATACCGCTCAAACGACAGATTCCGGTACAAACAATCCGACACAAACGACGCATATCCTCGAAGGTTTTAATGATGATTTGGCCATAAGCGGATTACAGTCGGACGAAAAAATAGATGAAGCCCTGAAACGGCACGAAAACGCCCTTAAAACACTTTTTCTAAACACATGGACCAATAGCGGATGGAGCGATGATGAAGAGAAAAACGCGCAGGCTATGCTTACATCCGAATTGTCCGGCGCAAACGATTTGTGCTTGTTTGCCAGCGCCGTGACGTTAAGCCTGATGGAATGTTTCGACTTGAGCAAAGCCATGTGGCTGCTGGATGCCTACACGCACCCCAACGTAAGTGTATCGCAAAGAGCAGTGGTCGGTTTGCTCATCGTCTTACACATATACCGGAATCGAATTTATCTTTATCCGGAACTGATTCAAAGAATCGTACTTATGGGCGATACCGGTTCTTTCAAGGAAGACGTCGCCCGCATCTACCGTCAGTTATTGCTTGCTCAGGAAACGGAAAAGATTGACAAGAAGATGAGGGAAGAGATTATACCGGAAATGATGAAAAGCGTCTCCTCCATACGCGATATGCGGTTCGGCCTGGAAGAAAGCGATGATGAAAGCGATGATAAAAATCCGGATTGGATGGACGCTTTCGAACAAAGCGGACTTGGCGACAAGCTTCGGGAGATGAGCGAGTTGCAAATGGAAGGAGCCGATGTATATATGAGTACATTTGCTGCCTTGAAGAATTTTCCTTTCTTCAGAGAGATTCACAACTGGTTCTATCCGTTCAGCAAACAGCAACCCGATGTTTACCGGATATTAAAAGACGCGAAGGAAAAGAAGGGCACGCTGGACTTCATTCTCGAAACAGGTTTCTTCAGCAACAGCGACAAATATTCCTTTTTATTCATAATCCAACAGCTTCCCAAAGCGCAAAAAGAGATGTTGCTAAGCCAACTGAGCAGCCAGCAGGAGCAGATTTCGGAAATGGCGGAACAGTCGAATGCGGAGAATATCAAACAATTCAACGAGCGTCCCGGAACCATCAGCAATCAATACCTGCAAGACTTGTATCGTTTCTTCAAACTCAGCACACGACGACAGGAATTCAGAGATTTCTTCAAAGAAAAACTCGACTTGCACCATATCCCGGCGCTTAGCAATATGCTTTCTCAAAAAGAGGTGCTGTTCCCCATTGCCGACTTCTACCTGAAAAAAGAACGGTGGGAAGAAGCCACCGAAGCTTACAAAGAGATGGAAGCCGCCGGACTGTTCGCCGAAGATGCCGCCGAATGTTACCAAAAACTGGGATATGCCCGGCAAAAACAAAAAAAATATGCCGAAGCAATTGAAGCTTACCTGAAAGCGGACACGCTCAAACCGGACAACATATGGAACAACAGGCACTTAGCCGTATGCTACCGGTTGAACAGAGATTACCGTAAGGCTTTGACGTATTACAAGAAGACGGAAGAAGTAAGCCCGGAAGACACGAAGATTGTTTTCCACATCGGCAGTTGTCTGGCAGAACTCGGACAAAACGAAGAAGCGTTAAACTACTTCTTCAAGCTCGACTTCATTCAAAACAACAGCATAAAAGCCTGGCGAGGAATCGGATGGTGTTCGTTTATCGGGCACAAACACGAGCAGGCAATGAAGTATTATGAAAAAATTATCGACAGAAAGCCGTTGGCAATTGATTACATGAATGCAGGGCATGTGGCATGGGCAATGGGAAATATCCGGAAAGCCGCCGACCTTTATAAGGAAGCGATTGCGGCGGGCGAAAGCAAAGAACAATTTATTATTATGTTCCGGAAAGATGAAGCCGCGCTTCTCGAACAAGGCATCCGCGCAGAAGATATTCCGCTGATGCTGGATTTGTTGTAAGTTTCATCCATGGCAATCGGAAATTATCCAAAAGCGACGGGCCGGATACCACAGGCTGTTTCCAAAGGCATTGCCTCCGGTATTCCCGGCACCGTTTTTTTACAAACGCTTCAGCTCTCCGTACAACCTCTGTATGGGAAGTCCCATGATATTATAAAAGCTTCCCGATATAGACTTCACACCGATGTATCCGATCCATTCCTGCACGCCATACGCTCCTGCCTTATCCATCGGCTGGTATGCGTCGACGTAATATTGAATCTCGTCCTCGGAAAGTTCATCGAACACGACGTCTGAAGAAGAGGTGAAGCTTTTCTGCCATTCTGTCGTAGTAAGACAGACACCGGTGAAGACCTGATGCGCCTTTCCCGAAAGTGAACGCAGCATTTCTGCCGCTCCTTCCCTGCCTTCAGGCTTTCCAAGCAGTTTGCCGTCGAGCCAGACAATCGTATCGGCGGTGATCAGCAGTTCTCCCGGCTTCATGGAATCACGGTAAGCCGCCGCTTTTTCACGGGCTATATATTCGGGAATTTCGCAACCTTTAAGGTGTTCCGGATAAGACTCCTCCACATCGGGTAAAGTGCGCACCGTGTAATCGACTCCCAGCCCGGACATCAATTCTTTACGACGGGGCGAATTGGAAGCCAATATAATCTGATATTTCTTTAGATTTTCAAGAGGCATAATCAAAATACGAATTCGTTATTTACAATCACCAGCCGAACGCATCGGCCGCCATCCATTTTCCATGCGCTTTCAACACCTGCTCTATCACATCGCGACCGCATCCTCGACCTCCGTCGGCATAAGAGATGTAGCGGGAAACCGCCTTTACTTCGGGCACGGCATCTTTGGGACAACAGGGCAATCCGCATTCGCGCATCACTTCTATGTCGGGGACGTCATCGCCCATATAAAGAATTTCTTCGTCCTTCAGCCCGTATTTGTCACGGAAAGCGCGATAATCGTGTATCTTGACAGAAGAACCCATATAGATATCGGTTACGCCCAAAGCGGCAAAACGAACCCTTACGGCCTCTGTCCGCCCGCCCGTGATGATGGCAATGGGAAATCCTTTTTTAACCGCCAGTTGGATGGCATATCCGTCTTTGATGTTCACCGTACGCATCGGTTCGCCCGAAGGGTGCAACGGTACGGTAGTGGAGCTAAGTACGCCGTCTACATCAAAAGCCAATGCCCTGATCCGGGCTAAATCGTAATTAATGGTGCTCATGGATACTTTTGCTAATTAGTTTATAAATCTCCTGCAACTCCGGAGAATCGGAGAGAAGGGACAAATGCCGGTTCATTACGTTCTCGTCGTAGCGCACCGCAGGCCCTGTCTGGGCATCGTGAGGCGACAATGCATGCACTTTCCGGGCAGTTTCATCGATCAACGGCAACATGACCTCGAACGGAAGATGATACTTCTCGAGCAATGCGGCTGCCAACGCATACATGTGATTGGTAAAGTTACAGGTAAAAACAGCCGCCAGATGAAGGCTCTTCCGCTGTTCGGAAGTAGCGTCGTACACTTTGGTCGAAAGCACAGCGGCAATCTTCTTCAGCAATTCGGCATCTTCGGCAGTACCCGCCTCGATAAAGAAAGGAACTTCGCGGAAATCGACTTCACGCTGCTTGCTGAAGGTCTGCATGGGATAAAGCACTCCATAGCGCCGGGCATGTCCCTCCCATACATCCATCGGGATGCTTCCCGCCGTATGCACCAGCAACTCCCGCTCCTTTCCGCAGGCGATGCGGGGCAAAAGGCTCACAAAAGCATCGTCTCGCAGAGAAACAATGTACACCTCCGCATCGTTCACCACCTCCGACAAGTCTGTCGTGTGCTTCGCTTCGACTTCCTTTGCCAAAGCGAAAGCCGACTCTTCGGTACGGCTATATACTTGCACGATGCGGAAACCTTTGCGATAAAGCGCTTTTGCAAGATTCACCGCCAGATTTCCCGCACCGATAAAAACAATTGACGTATCTTCAATACTTCTCTTCATCCGTCACCCTCCTCTTATCGTTTGGAAGCAAGCAAGAGTATCCCGCCCGCCACGAGCAATGCCAACGGCAACAGATAACCGGAAATAGAACCGAGCCATGAAGTCACCAAACCGATGTTGATCACCAGCCAAAGTCCGAGAAGCACCAATCCGACCGATTTGTCGCGTTTGAAAATCAGGAAACAGATGGAAACGTACAACAGCAAGTTGTCTTTATGCATCACCCAAGGCAATCCGACCGATGCGAAATGCATCAGCTTATCGATCAGAAAAAGCAGGCCGATCACGATAAAAGAGACGGCCGTCGCCCTGTAAGTATCTTTTTTATTGTTCGCCTTTACAGCAGCCATAGCTTACTTTCCTCCGAATCTATTGATATGAATTTTTTCCCATTGCAGATGCGCTTCATCGAAAGGCTTGCGTTCCATACCTTTATGCCCGATGGCAATCACCGAAAGCACCTGAAGTTGCAAAGGGATATCGAGAAGCCCGTGAATAAACTCATCCGACGGAATTCCCGTTGCCGTGAACCGCTCTCTGACCTGAACCCAGCAGCTTCCCAAGCCTAAATCTTCCGCCTGCAACTGTATCATGATGGAAGCGACGGACGCGTCTTCAATCCACACATCGCTCTCCAGCGGATCGGCCATGACGACGATTGCCAATGCTGCATCGGCAATGAAAGAAGACGAATGCTCTTTACAGCGCGACAACTCTTTCAGCGTCTCCTTGTCATCGACCACAATAAACTGCCAGCTATTCGTCCGTTTCGATGTGGGCGACATCAGCGCCGATTTCATCAACGCAACGACTTCGTCCTGCGACAACTCTTCACCGGTAAACTTACGCATGCTTCTGCGGTTTCTGATCAATTCACTAAAGTTTTCCATTCCGTTTTTCGTTTCATTTAATTTATATATGCAAATATACGCACATTTCGTCCTTTAAGAAACATCCTGTCGATTAAAATCATCTATTGCCTCTATTATATCAATGGTTCATTAAGAAAACAACCAATCCTAAGCGACTCGGCAGTAAATAAAATGAGTTCATTGAAAAGGCTGTCAATAACTTGCCGGAGTAAGCCCAGTCGGTACACGCACATCACTCGTTCAAGCATATAAACATTGTGTGTGACTGACTTGCATGAAGAAAAGGAACTATTTCCGTCCGCCAAAACAGCTATTTTATCCATGCTTGTTGTATGGGATGTGGCAACCGCTGAATAGCCATAAAACGCTTTTTATCGAAGCAATAAAATTAAAAGAATAAAGCACTTCTTCCCAAAGAATCCTCTCTATCACACAGGATGGAAAAGGAAATACAGACCTTTTTTAATGATTTGCAGTTTTTCAAATCATCAATATTCCGTCTTTTACGATATCGGTCAATATCGGTTTCACTCCGCTGACGAAACATTCAACCGCGATAACCATCAGAATAAGTCCCATCAGACGCATCATTACATTATTTCCCGTTTCACCGAGCAAATCGACCAAGCGGGTGGAAGCGCGAAGAATGAAAAAAGTAAGTAAATAGATAAAGGCGATAGTTCCGATAAGCACTCCTTTCATTTCATAGGTATGGGCGTCCTGCATCAGTACTATGGCATTGGCAATAGCGCCCGGACCGCAAAGCATAGGTATGCCGAGGGGAGTTATGGAAATATCATCCGCATAAGTTTTGATTTCCTCATCTTTCAGTTTCATGGGCGTATATCGGGCCTGCAACATGTCGAATCCTATTTTGAAGATGATAAATCCGCCCGCAATACGAAAGCCGTTGGTGGAAATCCCGAAAAATTTAAAAAGAAATTGTCCGGCAAAGGCAAACACCATTAAAGTGACAAACGAAACGATGGTGGCGCGGCGTACAATACTTTGCCGTTCGGCATCGGTCATGCCGCGAGTCATGGTGAGAAAAACCGGCATCGTTCCCAAAGGATTGGTCAAAGTAAAAAAGGAAGTAAGGCAAAGTAGAGCGAATGGTAAAAGCGCGGTATCCATAATTTTGTCTTTTTATGCATTGATTATTTTCAGACAAAAATACGATTAAATATACTAAAGTTACAACAAATTTATCAAATCTTTTAAAGACCGGATATGATAAGTAGGATGAAAAGGAAATTCCGTACGCCCCGTAACATTATAAAAAACTTGATGCATCCCTACGCCCTTGGCCCCGGTAATATCGGCTTCCCAACTGTCGCCTATCATCAACGAATCGCGCAATCCTGATTGAGTGGCGGATAAAGCAAAATGAAAAATCTCCGGCCAAGGTTTCATCACTCCCAAATCTTCGGACAAGATAAGTTTTTTAAAATAACCGTCTACTCCCGACGCACACATCTTACGCCATTGCAACTCTCGAAATCCGTTCGAAAGTATATACAGATTGTATCGTGGCGCCAAATACTCCAGCACTTCTTTCGCATGGGGCATTAAGCCGCTTTTGGTGGGAATGATTGAAAAGAAATCGGCAGAATACCGTTTCGCCAACGCCTCATCATGAATTCCTACAGATTGCAAGGGATAAAAGAAACGCATGCTGTTGAGCTCGTCTTTGCTAATCTTGCCTTCTCCGTATTCGCTCCAGAGCTCCACATTCTTTTGTTCATAAAGGGTGTAAAAATGGTCGAACGAATCGAAGAAACGGTCAAAATGATTTGCGCAATATACTTCTTCGAAAGTGTCGCGCGCGTTCTTGGAAAAAGCCCAGATGGTGTCGTCCAGATCAAAAAATATGTTTTTATATCTCACGTAAATAATGAATAAATAGAATAGCCGGTGTGCAAATTCAGAGGCATCGGCACATCGGCTATTCAGTTACAAGAAATAGTCTTCGTTTATTTCACCAAAATAACCAAGTATTTGGATACGCTCCAGAAATCGGCAGCTTCTTTGATTTTAAAAGTCAACTGTCCTTTATCGTCTTTCACAAATTCATAAGAACCTGCGGGGTGATTGGTCAGCAACTCCGCGCGCTTCGAATAAAGCTTGATTTCTTTTGTTGTACGGATGTCTATTTGAGTAAAATAATCTTTATTGAAATCCGCGCTCTTCAACACGTCTCCGCTTTTCAGAATCTTCTGGTCTTTCAGCTCTGATTTCGTACCGAACACAAACCAAGCAGTGTTCAGACTCTTGTCTTGCTCGGCGACAGTCTTGGATTTTGCTTCGTTTTCCGAAGTTAAAGCTTCTTTGGCAGCCGACAAATCGCTGACAGCCGCATCCAATTCTTGAATACGAATGTTCTTGGAAGCCAGCTCAACCTGAAGTTCTTCAATGCGTTGCTGCTTGGTATTCAGCTCGGCAGTCAACGATTCTACCGCTTTTTTCAGTTGGGTAGAGCTGTATTTGCTGTTCTTGAGTTGCGACTGCAATTTCTCAATCTGAGCCTTATTCTCTTCCATCTGTTTAGTGATAAACTCGATATCGGCAGCAATCTTCTGCTTTGCGCTTGCCGAATTCTCGGTAATGGTGCCACGCTGCAAATCCACACGGCTTTCGGCAGCGTTGATCTTACGGAACCCTTCCTGAATTTCATTGAAAGTTCCCATCATATCATCCAGTTCCGCATTACGCTGTGTCAATTCCAATAAAAGAGAGTCATTTTGGGCCTTCAAACCTTTTCCGCCCTTTAATCCGTCGCACGAAGCCAACATGGCCCCGCATACAAATAAAACTACTAACTTTTTCATACATTTAATTTTTTAAATAAAGTTATTTTTAAATGTCTATTCCTGCTAATACTATCACAATTTCTCCTCGCGGTTCGATAGCGGTAAAGTGTTCTACCAATTCACCCAAAGTTCCACGAACTGTCTCTTCATGAAGTTTGGATATCTCCCGCGAAACCGAAGCCGGGCGTTCAGCGCCGAAACATTCGACAAATTGGTTCAATGTCTTCAGCAAGCGATGCGGTGATTCATAAAAGACCATCGTACGCTTTTCATCGGCCAAAGCTTTCAAACGAGTTTGCCGCCCTTTTTTCTGAGGTAGAAAACCTTCGAAACAAAACTTTTCATTCGGCAATCCCGACGATACCAACGCCGGAACAAAAGCCGTCGCTCCGGGAAGGCACTGTACTTCGATTCCGTTGTGGACACATTCGCGAACAACCAAAAAGCCCGGATCGGAAATTCCCGGCGTACCCGCGTCCGAAATCAAAGCCACCGTTTCACCCGCCTTTATTCTATTAACAACACTCTCCACCGTCTTATGTTCATTAAACTTGTGGTGAGATTGCATGGAATTCTTTATTTCAAAATGCTTCAGCAAAACTCCCGAAGTACGCGTATCTTCGGCTAAAATCAAATCGGCCTCTTTCAAAACCTTGATGGCACGAAAGGTCATATCTTCCAAATTTCCTACCGGTGTAGGCACTACATACAATTTTCCCATACCTTTCGATTATGCCGGTTGATTAAAATATTTTTTCAGCAACTCCAAGAAATCGTTCATCGCTTCGTTTTCCTCCCCTTCTTCCAACTTTGCTTTCGATGAAAGAAAAGCAACGGCGGCATGATAAGAATTCATGGCTGAAATCTGTTCGACCACACGATTCATCAGTTCGTTGTCTCCTCCGAAAATCTCGCGCGAGAAACGAAAAGAATCATTCAAGCTGATGGAACGTCTCAAGTCGACAGCAGGTAGAATGCTGTCCCCCAACACGGAGTTGCGATTCAAAGCCTCCCCTTCTTTCACCATCTGCGCTGTTTCGGCTTCAAGTTCGCAAGATACGGAGAGCGGATTATCCGCCACATAAGCAGCTACCGACTCTTTAGTATCCGAAGCAACTTCTCCGCAATCGGCATTCAACTCTTTCAACAATTCGTCCAGCCTTCCACGCATCTGCAACACATTCCGCGCCATCAGTTCGCGAAAAACCGTGGTAGGTGTTTTCGAAAAAGAATCTGCAAGGCATTTAAGCTCCTGAACATCCAGTTCTATATCTGTCAACAACTGTCGTTTCATCCTCTTTTCTCTGAATTATCATGCGAATGTATGAATAAATTAGTCAAAACCTTTAAAACATCCCAATTATTTAACGGTTCTTAAACTACTACACAGTTTAAAAACCATATTGAAAATGAGGGGAAAGCAAACAAATGCAACGGTTTAACGCAGAGTTTTCCACAGAGTTGCAGCCAATAAACCCAAACGAAGCCAACGCCTTTTCCATAATTAATGCATCATTTGCCAATCCATATTCATTCCATAGAACGAAAAATACCCGGATAAAAACATTAAACCACACAAGAAGAAACTGTTTCATCGGCAGAAACACTTTGTTTCATCAGCAGAAACACTTTGTTTCATCGGCAGAAACACTTTGTTTCATCGGCAAGAACACGTTGTTTCATCAGCAAGAAACACTTTATAGCCAACCGTTTTCAGAGAAAGACATATTAAAGAATAAAAAAACATTGTCCGGCTAATGAATAAAATTCGCAAGGTTTATATACCTTTGTACTTAAATATAAAAAGAAAAACATACAAGAACATAATGGTAGTATATTCAGAAGACCACACGCAAGAAACCCGAAGAAGAGGAAGAATTGAAGTTATCTGCGGCTCGATGTTTTCCGGCAAAACAGAAGAACTCATCCGCCGAATGAAACGCGCCAAATTTGCCCGCCAACGGGTGGAAATATTCAAACCGGCCATCGACACCCGTTATTCCGAAGAAGATGTAGTGTCTCACGACAGCCACTCCATCGCCTGCACTCCGATCGACTCCTCCGCCAGTATTCTGCTGTTCACCTCTGAAATAGAAGTCGTGGGTATCGATGAGGCACAATTCTTTGATGAAGGATTGATCGACGTGTGCAAACAATTGGCCGACAACGGAGTAAGAGTCATTGTTGCCGGACTGGACATGGATTTTAAAGGAAATCCTTTCGGACCTATGCCTCAACTCTGCGCCATTGCCGATGAAGTTTCCAAAGTACATGCCATCTGTGTGAAATGCGGAGAACTGGCATCTTTCTCACATCGTACGGTCAAAAGCGACAAGCAGGTTCTCCTTGGTGAAACCGCCGAATACGAACCTTTGTGCCGAGTATGTTATTTACGCGCGCTCGAACAGGACGACTCAAATAAATAAAGAATTTAATTCCATATTTAACATGAAGAGGAAAAAGATCACATTCGACACGTTTATACGAAGCTCCATCACCATAGTCCTCATTATCGGTCTGCTAATACTCGTAAAACGATTGAGCGGCGTATTGCTGCCTTTCTTCATAGCATGGCTCATCGCCTATATGATATACCCTCTGGTGAAATTCTTTCAATACAAACTACGCCTAAGGAGCCGTGTTCTTTCCATTTTCTGTAGTCTGTTTCTTCTCACCCTTATCGGAGTGGTGTTTTTTTACCTGCTGGTTCCTCCCATCATTTCTGAAATGGGAAGAATGAACGAGCTGATAATGACATATATTACCAACGGAGCAGGCAGCAATATACCTCAAAACCTCTCTGAATTCATCCGCGAATATGTAGATCTCGAATCGCTCAACCGCATATTAAGCGAGGAAAAACTCTTAATTGCCATTCAGGAGGCAGTTCCCAAACTATGGAGTTTAGTAGCCGAATCGGTCAACATCCTGTTCAGCGTCTTCACTTTCTTTATCATCCTGCTATACATCGTATTCATTCTGTTGGATTACGAATCGATAGCCGAAGGATGGCTGCATCTGCTCCCCAATAAATATCGCAAATTTGCGTCCAACCTCGTCCGCGATGTACAAGACGCCATGAACAGATATTTCCGCGGCCAAGCTTTGGTCGCTTTCTGTGTGGGAATTCTTTTCAGTATTGGCTTCCTGATCATCGATTTTCCCATGGCCATCGCTTTGGGGCTTTTTATCGGAGTGCTCAACATGGTGCCATACCTGCAGATCATCGGCTTCCTCCCTACGCTTCTTTTAGCCATTCTGAAGGCGGCCGACACCGGACAAAACTTTTGGGTCATCATTGCAAGCGCAATAGCCGTTTTTGCAGTAGTGCAAACCATACAAGACACGCTCCTGGTACCCAAAATCATGGGAAAGATTACCGGGCTCAATCCGGCCATCATTCTCCTATCCTTGTCCATTTGGGGATCATTAATGGGAATGCTGGGGCTGATCATCGCCCTTCCTCTCACTACGCTCATGCTCTCGTATTACCAACGTTTTATTATCAACAGAGAAAAGATGATAAAACAAGACTGCGTAGAACCAACTGATAATCAAGAAGCAAATTAAAACGGTTGAAAAAAGTTTGCATCTTTTTCGACAAAACACTTGCAGATTAAATAAAAGTAACTACCTTTGCACCCGCAATCAGGAAATAACCGATTCGCAAAAAGGATTGATTCGCTAGCTCAGCAGGTAGAGCACAACACTTTTAATGTTGGGGT